>Ga0181588_10002483_pt1 | contig 15953 bp, 13 predicted proteins | sample 071ome_26_FD_148607 | JGI IMG/M metagenome (GOLD analysis project Ga0181588, IMG submission 148607) | Coastal salt marsh microbial communities from the Groves Creek Marsh, Skidaway Island, Georgia - 071409BT metaG (spades assembly) | ecosystem: Environmental > Aquatic > Marine > Intertidal zone...
AAGTCACCCGCGCAAACCGCGCCCGCAAAGGTCCAGATGCAATCATGCAAATGGCCGAAGACAGCTGTGCGGGGGATTTTTCCCTGCTTGAAAAAACGCTTCCCTACGAAAAGCGCGCGGAACATGCCGAGAATTTCAAAAAACTGGCAGGCCTTGATATTGAAACCATCAACACCCGCCCGCCTATCATTGATTTGGGATAGCGATCTGGGTCAAAGATCAGGTTGGCCCACCACAAAAATCCGCAGTTGATCCGGTTTATAAAGCCAAGCCGCAACAGCGTTTATCTGTTCTAGGGTGACGGCGTTCACCTTGTCATTGCGCGTAGTTACATAAGACGGATCCAGCCCCTGCATCTGCATACCAACCAAAATATTAGCAATCGGCGCATTCCCGTCAAAGCGCAACGGATAGGCCCCCGTCAGGTAGGTTTTAGTACGATCCAGTTCTTCTTGGGTAACGCCATTTAGGGATATATTTGCCCATTCGCTGCGCAAAACATTCAAAGCTTCGCCCATACGGTCATTCGCACTGGCAAATTGACCAATGACAACATCCGCATAATCACGCGACACAAGATAGGTCCCAACCCCATAGGTGAGTCCGCGGTTTTCGCGAATTTCACGTGTCAGCCGGCTTTCAAGCCCGCCGCCTCCGAAGATCTGATTCAACAGATAGGCTGCAAAAAAATCAGGATGATCACGCGCAATCCCAACATGCCCGAAAAGTGCCACCGATTGCGGAGTTGCAAAATCAATCACTTCTATGCCTGCACCAAGACCCAGCTCTGCTTTTTGGGGCAGGTCGCGTGTGCTGTGCTGCGGCAAACCTGCCAGCAACCGATCCACAAGAGCGCTGAGATCCTCGGGCGAAATATCCCCCACCGCAGAAACATATGCCCGATCGAGCACCATGGCGTATTTATGCGCCGCATGAAGATCCTCTCTGCTTAGCGCTGAAACGGTTTCCTTGGTGCCGCTGTCGTCGCGACCATAAGGGTGTGACCCATAGGCCTCTGCGTTGAATGCCTTGCCAACAATATCCTCCGGATCAGTTTCGCTGGATTTCAACCCTGTCAAAACTTGCGCGCGAACACGTTCAACGGCGTCAATGTCAAAATTTGGCGTTAGCAGAGATTGACGCAAAAGCGCGACGGCCTCGTCGCGGTTTTCGGTGAGAAACCGCGCAGAAATCGACACTGCATCTTGATAGGATTCATAGCTGAATGAGGCTGCCAGACGTTCTTTGGCGGCTGCAAAATCTTGTGCTGTCAGATCGCCAGAGCCCTCTTCGAGAAGCGCCATCATCAGATTGGTTGCCCCCGCTTTTTCAACCGGGTCTATCGAGGCTCCTCCCTTAAAGCGCAATTCCAGCGCAACAAAGGGGATATTGTGATCTTCGACGAGCCAGACTTGGATACCTGAAGGGGTTTTTAAAGATTGGATATCACTCGCAGCCCAAAGCGGTACTGAAGTGAAAAGAAAAAGGATGGAAAGAACCTGTTTCATTTTGCGTCTCCTTCATCCTTCATCAGCCAGCCTGTCACCGATTTTTCTTTGACAAAAACAGCCTTTGCCGCCTCGATAATCTCCTCTCCCGTAACCCCCTGAACAATGTCCGGCCAAGCCTCTATATCCTGAAGCTGCAAACCGGATGTCAACGCAACACCATAGGCATTAGCCAATCCTTTCACGTTGTCGCGCGCATAGATCTCTGAGGCGCGAAACTGCATTTTCAAACGGGCCAGCTGTTCTTCGTCAACGCCCGCTTCGATAAACTCAAGGACGGTTTTATCCATCGCATCTTCGGCCTCTTGTAAACTCACCCCTTCCGAAGGAACAACGATCAACCCAAAGGTCGTGTCATCCAGCGCCGTTCCATTATAAAAGGCGCCTGCATAAACAGCCGTCTGGGTTTCAAATTGAAGCTTCTGGGTCAATACTGACGTCTGACCTCCGCCGAGAATTTCCGCTAAAAGAGTCAGCGCGGCTGCATCTTTTTGGGCACCTGGATCCCGTTCAGGGGCCAGATAGGTGCGTATCACATAGGGTTGGCCAACGCGCTCATCATAAAAGGTCATGCGCCGCGCAGAGGTGTGAGGCGGTTCCTGACGGCGATTGCGTTCCTGTAATTTCGGGTTTGGTGGAATTTTCCCGTAGGTGTCTTTCGCCAGCTGAAGCACGTTCTCTGGCTCCACATCTCCGGCAACAACCAAAACTGCATTATTGGGCGCGTAAAACTGACGGTAAAAGGCAAGCGCATCCTCCAGATCCAGCTGTTCCATTTCATGGCGCCAGCCGATGATCGGTATCCCGTAGGGATGGTTGAGGTACAGTGCGGCATTTCTTTGTTCGCGAAAAAGCGCGCCTGGATCATTTTCGACCCTTTGATTGCGTTCCTCTATAATGACTTCACGCTCTGTCAGGATGTCTTCGGGACCAAGATCCAAATTGATCATCCGATCAGCTTCCATGCGCATCATGAGCGGCAATCGATCTGCTGCAACCCTTTGAAAATAGCCGGTATAATCAAAGCTGGTAAAGGCGTTCCCGCTGCCCCCATTTTCGGCAACAATTCTGGAAAATTCCCCCGACTCCAGAGTTTTGGTTTTTTTAAACAGCAAGTGTTCGAGAAAGTGTGCGACCCCTGACACACCCGGGTCTTCTTCGCCGGAGCCAGCTTTATACCAAACCATATGCACCACGACCGGTGCGCGATGGTCTTCGATCACAACGACCTGCATCCCGTTATCAAGCATGTAGTCGGTCACTTGCTCCGATGTGCCGGCGTTGACACCGGACAGGGTTATCAAAGATAAAAAGCTCAAAGATAATAGACGAATTAGCTGCATTCTGCGTCCTTTTTCCATGCGTGACAGATATATCGTCACAGTCGGCTGACAAGACTACATCACAAAAAACTGATCAGGCGACTGCGCCAAGGTAACGTCATATCCTAAGCAAGATGATCCGCTAAAACCCGAACCGATTGAATAGTTCTTCAAGCAAGCCTTTTTGGGAGGTGTAATCGCCATTTGCAACTTCTGCATCCTCTTCCGAGTTATTGCGCTGAACGGCGTCTCCCTCTGATTTGGGATAAAAAGTATGCATCTTTACGGGTTTAATTACCTGCGCTCCCTCAGGGTTTTCGGGTTTCACCAAAACATATCTATCTGGGGGAAGATCCAAGGGTTTGTTTGACACATACTCTATTTCTTTTTGATCGATCGCATAGGCTCCAAAGGTCGTATTTGGCACCTCTACCTCTTTTTTATTGCTGCACCCCGCTGCGACGATCGTGACCGCAACGCATAGACATGAACCACGTTTCATAATTTATCCCTTAACCTGCGCAGTACGATACACCATTACAAATGATGCGTCATGCATTGTTTTTGGGAGTGCCAAAAATCGCGAGCGCAAAGGCTCCGGCAAATATTTCCACATCAGCAAAATTGAAGGCAAAGGGGTTGACGATCCCACAACAGGACATATTCAGAAAATCCGCCACAGCGCCGTAGATCATTCGATCAAAAGCATTGCCAAGCGCACCTCCGATCAAAAGCCCCGCCCCGATGAGACCGATCTTAGTGGTGGGTTCCCGCCTGACCCAATAAACAACGGCCAATGACACCAGAACAGCAAACCCTGTAAGTGCCCATTTCTGAACGCCGCTTTCGTTTGAAAACAGGCCAAAATTCACCCCGTAATTCCATGCCATAGAAAAATTCAAAAACGGGGGCAGGACCTCTATCATCAATATATTTTGCAAATCCAGATAAAAGACGACGAAGACTTTTGTAATCTGGTCAAACAAAAATGCGGCAAGTGCCGTGATATAAAGTGATCTTTGCATGCTTAATGCCTGAAGTGACGCACGCCCGTAAAGACCATTGCGATGCCTGCGGCATCGGCCGCGGCAATCACCTCTTCATCGCGCATAGATCCGCCCGGCTGGATGACCGCGCTTGCGCCCGCCTCCACCGCGCTCATGAGCCCGTCCGCAAAGGGGAAAAAAGCATCTGATGCAACAACAGAGCCTTGGGTCAAGGGGGCGCTCAATCCCAGGGTGTCTGCCATATCCTGCGCTTTGCGTGCTGCAATCCGACTGCTGTCTACGCGGCTCATCTGTCCGGCACCAATGCCGACCGTCGCCCCGTCTTTGACATAAACAATTGCATTTGATTTCACGTGTTTGGCCACATTCCATGCAAACAAAAGATCTGCCATTTCACGCGCGTCGGGCCGACGTTTTGTCACAACACGAAGCGCTGCTTCATCAAGTGTTATCGCATCTTTGTCCTGCAAAAGAAAACCACCGGAAACCTGTCGAATGCTGGTTAACGGCTGATCTGGGTCCGCCATTTTTCCCGTCGTCAAAAGTCGCAAATTGGGCTTTTTGGCAAAAAGTGCAATCGCATCCGGCGTGGCTGAGGGTGCAATAACCACTTCTGTAAAGATGTCCGTAATCAGTGCCGCTGTGTCTGCATCCAATTCCGTGTTCAGCGCAACTATGCCACCGAAAGCGCTCGTTCTGTCGCAATCAAAGGCTGACGTATATGCACTTTTAACGCTGTCGCCACGCGCAACGCCGCAGGGGTTGGCATGTTTGATAATCGCGCAAACCGGACCGTTGGCAGGATCAAATTCGCTTGCCAATTCAAAAGCAGCATCCGTGTCGTTGATATTGTTATAGGATAATTCTTTGCCCTGATGCAGTACCGCAGTCGCTACGCCCGGGCGGCTTGATCCATCGGTATAAAACGCTGCCGATTGATGCGGGTTCTCACCATAGCGAAGAGTCTGAGACAATGTGCCCGCAAAACTTTTCCGCCGTGGTGCGGGATCGTTCAATTCAGAGGCGAACCAGCTTGAGACCGCAGCATCATAGGCCGCCGTCCGGCTGTAAGCGCGCGCCGCCATCCTTTGCCGAAACGCAAAACGGGTTTGTCCATCATTGTCGGCAAGTTCTTTTAAAAGCGCGTCATAATCTTCGACATCCACAATCGTTGTCACAAAACCATGGTTTTTAGCCGCAGCGCGGATCATCGCAGGTCCGCCGATATCGATATTTTCCACACAGGTAGCCGCATCTGCACCCCGTGCAACAGTTTCTTCAAACGGATATAGATTCACAACCAAAAGATCGATCCCAGCAATACCATGTTTTTCCATCGAATTTATGTGTTCGGCATTATCGCGCAACGCCAAAAGCCCACCATGAACATTTGGGTGAAGTGTTTTCACCCGCCCATCCATCATTTCCGGAAAACCCGTAAGCGTTGCCACATCACGCACTTCTAATCCTGCGTCCCGAAGTGTTTTTGCACTTCCTCCCGTTGAGACAAGCTCCACCCCTCTTTGGCTCAGCGATTTGGCGAGATCGATCAAACCCGTTTTATCAGAAACGGAAAGCAGCGCCCGGCGCACCGGAAACAAGTCAGTCATAGAGGTCGGTCCATTCGTAATTAAATTATGCCTGTAAGCGCATCCAAGTCTTCGTGAGAAAGAATATCTGTCTCAACCACCCTTTTCAGCGACCATCTTACGCGCGTTGCATACTCCATTGCGCGGTGAGATAAAACTATCTGATGCGTTTTTCGCGGTTTTATGCGCGCGGAGTCAAAATAAGTGCTGAGTTCAAGGCTGAGTTCAGCCGGTGAATTATGCCGAAACACCCATATCTCTCCATTTGCAAGGCTCATCGAAACAGCCATGCCACCCATATCAACCGTCGGCGTAATGTCGGGATGGAGGTGAAAGCGAATTTCATAACCGATACCTTGCAAACCCGTGCGTTCAAAAGCTGCATCAAATTGCTTCTTTTCTCGCGGTTCAATCGCGATCAGCAAGTCTTCACCATCTAATGTCGACCCATCAAAAGAAAGCTGCAGTTTCCTTACGTGGGTCAACCCTGTCGCAGGCATAAAGCCGTTATGCCCAGCCTGAAGGTTTTGCGTACGCTTGCTTTCAGACCACTCAAAAGGCACGTGGCTTGGCCCATCAATCAGGCTTTCGGATTTGCGGATTGTGTGGGGCATTGGTTTGCCGAATCGCGCAGTTGAAGCACCTTCAATGGTCAATGTGGAATGCGCTGCCCCCTGACGCCCTTCTCTCATCCAGTCAGCCCCAAATCGTGCCCCGGGACCCGCGTTGACCAACAAAGGGCATCGACCCGAAGTCAGTTCAACAGCCAAGGTCGATGCGTGCGCATTCAGCGAGGCGCGTCCCAAGGGAAGTGGGGCCACATCCATTATCACTGTCGTTCTGCCCCCTGACAGCCGACCAAACCCCATTGCAAGCCTATCGCGTGCCACGCTTTTGTTTCCCGACAGTGCCAAGGCTTCGTCCAACCGCCCTTCAATGCCTTTCCCACCGCCATGAAACCTGGCAAGCGAACCATCACTATGACGCAGAAGCCGCAAGGTCGGCGCAATCCGATCCAAGGCGTCCAAATGGGCCTGAGAGGGAATCCAATCAGCGCCTCGCAACGCTTCTACAACCCATGCGAGCAGTGAAAAAACTTCGAGCAATTCTTCTGGATTGCGTGTCGGAATAGCACCATTTTCATCGATTTGCGTGCGGCATTCACGCGCCAGAGCACTTGTTGCGGGGCGCACGTAAGATTCCATGCCTTCAAGTGTTAGACCAGCATATATCAACCCCGCCAACGCTTCGAACCGAGGCAAGCCAGGTGATGTCGTCAACCAGCGACGGGACAGAAAAACGGTTTGTCGACCGAGGGATTGAAAAAACAATTCCGACTGCGATGGTTCAACGCCGCGAAGGATCATAAACCCATGATGGATCCAACGGATCAACCGCCGGCCCGTTATGTCTGGCATCCAGCCCGCTCCGCCGCCGCGACCATATCGATTGATCCATGTCTGAACCCAGCTTTGAATAATCGTACGCGCCTCTTTATCTCCGACCGAGGCAAGATCATCGAGCCAGCCAAATCCATGTGCTTCGTGCACAAAACCAAAATCAGGTGCCGCAATATCCCATAAATTCGTCCTCGGTGCTTCGATCAGGTGACCGGCAAACATGATATTGCCCGCCTTGAGCTGCAACCCTCTTTGGTAACTTCCAATCGAACGGGGCTCGGGTTGACGCAGAAATCCCGTCGCAGGTTTTGAAAACCCAAGCATTCTCGCGTGAAACCTGTTCGCCAGATTTCCCAAGGAAGAAGTCAGGTTATACACCCTCGTCATAAATAGTCTCTTTTTGAATTTGGGCGCCATCGAAGCGGGATGATACATGCATTTAACGGTGACCAACGGCAATATGCTCTTATACTGCGCTTAGACTTTTTTGTGCAAGAGCGAGACGAAAAAACCATCCATACCTCCTTGCTCTGCAAGGTAATCAGGACGCAATCGAAGGCCGAGGCCATCAACCACCCAAGTCGGATCAATGTGGGTATGCAGAAGTGTCGCAGTGTCGACTGTGATGTGCGTATTTTCTGAAATCAAGTCTTCTATTTGCGCCTCTCCTTCGTCGGGAAGCAAGGAACAGGTGCAATAGACAAGTCGCCCCCCCGGAGCCAGCAGATTTACCGCATGACGCAACATCTTTTGTTGCAATTGGATCAAGTTTGCAAATTCGCTTCCATCCTTGGCATAAGGCAAATCCGGGTGGCGGCGCAGTGTCCCTGTTGCTGAACATGGCGCATCCAAAACGATCACATCATAGTGCACATCTCGCAGCGCAAAGGCATCCATCGCCTTGACCTCTGCAGTCATTCCGGTGCGTTGGAGGTTTTCTTCCAACCGCTTTAAGCGCCGTTCAGAAATATCAACCGCCGTCACCTCTGCTCCGGCCGCAGCAAGCTGTAGCGTCTTTCCTCCGGGGGCGGCACAAAGATCTAGGGCGGTTTTTCCGCGAATATTGCCAAGAAGGCGCACAGGAAGAGCAGCAGCCGCGTCTTGCACCCACCATTCCCCTTTATCATAACCGTCTATTTTACTGATCTGTCCGGGTGATTTTAACCGCACCGATTGACCAAGAATAATCTCTCCGCCTATAAGGGATGCCAACTCCTGTAGTTTTTCAGGATTTTTGGGTGTCAGATCGACAGGGGGTGTATTGGATTGGACACGTTCAATCGCGCTAATGACCTCCCCGCCATAAGCAGCTTTTAACGGTCCTCTAAGCCATATGGGAATGCGCGCCGCGCGCAGTTTGGGCCATTGTTCGGGTCCAGATTTGGCAACCTTGCGCAATACCGCATTGACCAAACCTTTAAACATTGCGTGTTTTTTATCCATGGCGGCAAGCGTTACCGCATCGTTTACGACCCCATGGGCATCGCCACCGGTGGACAATTCAAACGTTGCCAGACGCAGAATATTCATAATTCTGAGGGGTGGTTTTTTCTGCAAAAATGCTGACAAAATACGATCTGCGCGCTCTACGCCGCGCAGGCATTCCGTGGCAAGTCGTTGTGCACGCGCACGTTCTGGCGGAGACAGCGACAGAAATTTGGGCCCAAAGGTGAGATCAGACAAGAGCTTTGCATTCTCCATCACATCCGTTATCAATGTCACTGCCATCATCCGGGCTACGTCAGGTTTTGCCATGTGACCTCGCGAAGTTTTCATATGTGCGCCCGTCTGTGATAACGGAAATGTAAAAGGAACCGATTTTGTCAGAGCCAAAAATCCTTCCCCCTGAAGCCATTCGCGCCTTAGCCGAAGCAGAGGAGCGGCGCAAAAAGGCCAAAGAAATTGAGCGTCCAAAAGAGCTAGGTGGACGCAACGGACCTGAACCTGTGCGATACGGGGACTGGGAACGCAAAGGTATCGCCGTAGATTTCTGAGGTTCAGACAAATCTGTCCCCCTTTTGAACAGAGAGCCCTCTCAAGCAGTCCTCAGTGCACTGGGCAGCGCGACCTGCGCGTTGGATTTGGGTTATTCTGATGCTGCCTGTGCCACATGCAATTTCCAGCCCCTCCCCCACGACATCTCCGGGGGCCCCAACATGGTCCTCTACGCCAGACATTTCACTACAAAGAAACTTGATGCGTTCCCCTTTGAATTCACTCCATGCGCCGGGAAAAGGGGACAATCCCCGAATTTTGCGATCTATCACCTCGCCGGATTCTGACCAGTCGATACGCGCCTCGGCTTTGTCGATTTTCGCGGCATAGCAAACGCCCGCCTCGGACTGCACGGCTGGGGTGAGGGCATCGATCTGGTTCAGGGCCTGCGAAATCAGCTCTGCCCCCAAATGGGACAGCCTGTCATGAAGCTGGCCTGTCGTTTCGCTTGGAAAAATCTCGAGCGCCTGATCCAGCAACACCGGGCCGGTATCCAAACCCGCCTCCATCTGCATGATGGAAACGCCCGTTTCTTTATCCCCCGCCATAATCGACCGGTGAATGGGGGCCGCCCCCCGCCAGCGCGGCAAAAGGGATGCGTGAATGTTCAAACACCCATATCTGGGCATATCCAAAACCGCCTGCGGCAGCAAAAGCCCATAGGCCACAACCACAGCCACATCTGCTTTGAGGAGGTCAAACTCCTCTTGGACCTCTTGCGATTTTAGGCTCAGGGGATGACGCACCTCAAGACCCGACGCCGCGGCAAAGCTATGGACGGGAGAGGGGCGATCCTTTTTTCCCCGACCCGCGGGACGGGGGGGTTGGGTATAGACAGCCGCAATATCATGACCATCCGCCACGAGCCGTTGCAAGGCGGGAACCGAAAAGTCAGGCGTGCCCATAAACACCAATTTCATTTCAACTTTCTCGCTTTCTTCAATAGCATGCTGCGACGCAGTTGAGACAGTTTATCAAAGTACATCTTTCCATTTAGATGGTCGATCTGATGTTGCACAGAAGTGGACCAGAGGTCTGTGAAATCCCGCCGGTCAATCACGCCCTGTTCGTTTAAGAACCGTACAGAGACAGCCTTGGGTCGGCTGAGTTTGGCTGACACGCCGGGTAAATTGGGGCTCGCTTCTTCGTGGTCAAAACGTTCAGGGGAACTCTGCAGGATTTCTGGATTTGCCATGTAGATCACCCGCCCACGGGTTTGAGAGGCATCAACCACCGCAAGGCGCATCATAATCCCGATTTGAGGCGCGGCCAATCCGACACCCGGCATGGCCTCCATGGTGTCGACCATATCCTGCCAGATGACGCGGATTTCATCAGTGATAGTCTTAACAGGCTCAGCGGCTGTACGAAGACGCGGATCGGGCCAAGGAAGGCATCGACGCACCGTCATGATCATTCATCTTTCTTGCGGGCAAGTTCGCGCTTGAATTTCTGCATTTTGCGCGTGATCAATTGACGTTTCATCACACCGATGTGATCGATGAACAATTTCCCGTTCAGATGATCGATCTCATGCTGCACACAGGTCGCCCATAGACCGTCAAATCCCTGCTTACGGGCAACCCCATTTACATCAATCCATGCAACCTCGACCTCTTTGGGGCGGGTGACTTCGGCATAATGTTCCGGGATCGACAAACAGCCCTCTTCATAGACATTTGTCTCTTCAGACTGCGCCGTGATTTCAGGGTTAATCATGACAATTGGGTTTGGATCTGCGTCTTCTTCCTTTTCGCAATCCATAACAATGATCCGGCTCAACACACCAATCTGTGGCGCGGCCAGCCCGATTCCCGGTGCGGCATACATTGTTTCCAACATATCATCGGCCAGCAGGCGCATTTCATCCGTAATGTCACTGACGGGCACGCAAAGTTTTTTCAACCGTGGGTCTGGATGATATAGAATGGGTCGTTTCATGGGTCTGATCTAGGACAAACTGCGCGCGGTTGCAACGCCCTTGCGCGCATCCCTAAAGTCGCTAATATGCCCAACATTTTGGAGGGACGCATCGCCATGAACTTTGACAAAGCAATTGATCGCCGAGGAACCAACTGCGCGAAGTGGGACAAAATGGAGGCGCTTTATGGTGTTTCCAACAAAACCGGCATTTCCATGTGGGTTGCAGACATGGATTTCCACCCCCCGAACTGTATTCAGAACGCGTTGCAATCTTATGCGGACCATGGGGTCTATGGCTATTACGGTGACGATAAGGCTTACCGCGACGCAATTTGCTGGTGGCAGGAAAACAGGCATGGTTGGGCCATTGACCCAAGTTGGATTTTTTCAACTCACGGGTTGGTCAACGGGACAGCGCTGTGCATAGAAACCTTTACCGAACCCGGCGATGGCGTTGTGATGTTTACGCCTATCTATCATGCTTTTTTCAGAGTTTTGAAGGCAGGCAACCGGCCTGTTGTGCAATGTCCGCTCAAAAGCGTGAACAATCGGCATGAATTGGATTTTGACCTCTACGACAGTATGATGACAGGGAACGAAAAGGTCCTTATTTTCTGCTCACCACACAATCCGGGCGGTCGGGTGTGGACCCGTGAAGAGCTTCAGGGCGTGGCAGATTTTGCAAAACGGCATGACCTTCTAGTGATCAGTGATGAAATCCATCAGGATATCGTGTTCCCGGGCCATAAACACACGCCTTTCGCGCTTGTCGATGATGCCATCAATGACCGTTTGGTGATGATGAATGCCCCCACAAAAACCTTTAACATAGCCGGGTCCCACACTGGGCATGTGATTATCCCCAATCCGGAGCTGCGTGCGCGGTTTGACAAACGTATGTCCGCCCTTGGCATCAGCCCCAACAGCTTTGGGATTGTCATGACACAAGCCGGATACAGCCAAGAAGGCGCTGATTGGGTTGATGCGATGGTGGACTATCTGAATGAAAACCGACGTCTTTTTGAAGGGGCGATCGACGCCTTACCCGGGACATCTGTATTTCCGCTTGAGGCAACATACCTCAGCTGGGTTGATTTTTCGGGTACGGGTATGACACATCAGGAAATTTGCAGCCGCGTTCAAGATCAAGCCGGCGTTGCACCCAATCATGGGTCAACCTTTGGTTTGGGGGGTGATGGGCATCTGCGCTTTAATCTGGCCACACAACGCTACAATATTATCGAAGCGGTTGAACGCCTCAGCAAGGCCTTCGAGGACCTTCAGTAACCTAATTCAACAATGCCACAGGTGCATCAGGGCTGCGCACAAAATCAAGTGCAGCCTTGTCACTTGTCGGCGTGCTGCGTTTGAATTCAAATTTCACTTCGCCATTTTCCTCATCGGAGGCAACGATAAGACATTGAGACACATGTTTTGGGCCTTCAAAAATATCAACGAGACCCCTCATATGAGGTGCGTTTTCTGCATCAACCGAAAATCCGGTGGTCCAAAGCTTCAACACGGGATACATTGATCCGTCAAATTGCACACGATAACGCGCCTTGCGGCGCTTTTGCTGCGCGCGCGCTTCAAGCAGGCCCTTTTGAACTTCTTTAGACAAAAACGTTGTCATACTTTGACTCCTTACAGGACTAAGCATGGAACGTTACCTCTAAAGTTCAAGTGAATTTTTGAGATTTTTTTGCTATCTTTTCGGATTAGATACGTGAGGCGTTCAACATGGACACCTCAGGTGTAAGGGTCTGCATATAAAGTGTATTATTCGACCACCAACCTACGTCATGTAGAACCGTTCGCTAAATTCCAGAAGTTTGCCGGTACGCACAAAGGCGATAAATGTTATGGCAGATTTGTAACAGATGATAAATTCGGCCCCCTCGTTCGCTGCTCCAATCCAAATGGATATGCGCTTTCTCGAACAAAACTAGGCGCTAAGCGAATCGATGTTTGAAAAGGAACCGCGTCCGTGGGCATAATGTTCAACCATCGCAGCAATATCTTCAGGTGGGGTGGAACTTTGGATGTAGCCACAAGCATTCGAACAGTGCTGAAAAATGGAGCCATCTGAAAAAAAAGAGGTGTTGGTTACAAAAAACACCCGCGCCTCCGGTCGTTTATAGTTTGCAAAATCAGAGATCGCAAAAGCGCTTCCGCTTTCCAAAACGAGATCAAGAACAATGATGTCGTAAGACTGGTCCATAAGACATCTTATTGCAGCAGACTGCGTTTGAACAAACACCACTTCGGCCCCAAGGCGCTGCAAAGCACGCTGCCATAATAAACCGAGTTCTTTAATATTTTCGACGATCAGTACTTTCATGTCCAAACTTTTAACCCTGAAAAAGGACGAATACGGTACCGAAAGACGCCAAAAGTACTAACAAACAATTAACGCGCGCGGGATGAATTAACTTTTTTGAAATAACTTGCATACGGCAGAAAAATATACTCCATAGCTTTCGCATAGTTGCGAGACGAAAGTGACGTTCTTTTTGCCAGAAGTTTTTTTTAGGCATTTCTTGGCAAAACGCGCTCGTTTTGCATAACCCTGTGGAATACTTGAGGATAACTCTGTGGCGTATCGGTTTTCATCTTTGTTCGGCTTGAACTTCTTGAAGCGATTCTTTTCCGATAGCGCCATAGGGCAGCGTGTAAATGCAGAAATTGTAAAGCGCGCGCCGCATTCTCAAAATTCCATTGTAACGACATTTCTTGAATGGTCCAAAGCATGATGGGTCTACTGGCGGTCGGAATGATTTTAGACGCCCTTTTAGGGGAACCAAAATGGCTTTGGTCGCGTTTAAGCCATCCTGTGGTTCTGATCGGGCGGGCAATTAGATTTTGGGACAACTCATTCAACTCTCCACCCGCACAAAAACTCAAAGGCGCGGTGTGCTTATGTTTCCTTGTGGTGACTGCGACGCTTGCCGGTTTTGGTCTCAGCCAATTGGGGCCAATCGTTGAAACGCTCGTGATTGCGATTTTCATCGCTCAGAAGTCTCTGACTGACCATGTAAGCGCCGTCGCTTCGGGACTGAGGCTGTCTTTGTCAGATGGAAAATCTGCAGTTTCGCAGATTGTGGGGCGCGATACAGCTGACATGGATGAGGCACAAGTAGCACGCGCGGCGATTGAATCGGCTGCAGAAAATTTTTCAGACGGCGTGATCGCACCCATTTTTTGGTACATGGTTGCGGGCTTACCGGGATTGATCCTGTATAAAACAGTTAATACGGCCGACAGCATGATTGGATATAAAACGGATACTTACCGGGCGTTTGGATGGGCCTCTGCGCGCTTTGATGATCTGTTAAATTTCATACCCGCGCGTCTAAGTGCCGTTCTCTTGTGCTGGGCGTCTGGAAATTTTTGGCTGCGAGGATGGAGCGGCATTACAAAAGACGCAAAAATGCACCGTTCGCCCAATGCCGGCTGGCCCGAAGCGGCTATGGCCAGAGCACTTGACATTGCCTTGTCAGGACCACGCAGTTACGCTGGGTCGCTACAAGATTATGCTTGGGTGAATAAAGGGGGAAATAAACACGCAAATGCCCATGACATTGATCGTGCAACGCGTATGCTTTGGTCAGCTTGGGCGTTATGCCTTTTGTTGATCTTAGTCTTTTCTTTGATTTAAAAAGCTATGCAGAGAAAATTGATACATTAATACGCAGGTAAAAATGGAGAAACATGTGAAAAATATATTGCTGTGCGGTTTGCTGTTGGGCTTTTCTGTTACCTCAGCCAGCGGAGAAACCTGTGGCGGTGATTTTGAAACTTTTGTGAAAGGTCTAAAAGGCGAAGCGCTCGAAAAAGGGTATTCCAAATCTCACATCGAACAATTTTTCGCATCTGTCGCCCAAGACCCCAAAACGATCAAGGCAGACCGCGCGCAAGGCGTATTCCAATTGCCATTCGTAGAATTTTCAGGGCGCTTAATCAGCAAACATCGTGTGCAGCATGGGGCAAAAAACCTATCAAAATATGCACAAATATTTGATGAAATCGAACGGCGCTTTGGCGTTCCACGGGGCATTTTAACAGCTTTTTGGGCCTTTGAGACCGATTTTGGTGCGGTACAGGGAAGCTATAATACGCTTAATTCGCTGGTCACATTATCGCATGATTGTCGCAGACCTGATCTTTTTCGCCCGCAGGTTTTTGCCGCTTTGGAATTGTTTGAACGGGGTAATTTTGATCCGGTCACAACCGAAGGCGCATGGGCCGGTGAAATCGGCATGGTGCAAATGTTGCCCGAAGATATTCTTATGAATGGAGTGGATGGCGATGGTGACGGGCATGTTTATTTGAAAACATCTCCGCCAGATGCGTTGATGTCCGGGGCAAATATGCTGCGCTCTCTGGGATGGCGCGCTGGTGAACCTTGGCTGCAAGAAGTCTCCCTCCCCAATAGCTTTGATTGGTCGCTGACAGGGTTTGGTGTAGAAAAAACCGGAAAAGAATGGCAAAAACTGGGTCTGCGTAGCCGCGACGGTGCCCTTCTTGATCCCAATGTACCGACCTCAGTTTTGCTGCCGCAAGGGCGTTATGGTCCGGCGTTTTTGGTTTATCCCAACTATCATGTGTTATTTGAGTGGAACAAAAGCTTTGTCTATGTAACGACAGCCGCATATTTCGCAACTTTACTCGAAGGGGCAGATCGTTACAAAAACACTTCGCCCGAAGACGGCTTGAGCGGAGCGGAAATGGAAGCGCTTCAAACCAAACTGACAGAACTTGGCTATGATGTGGGCGCCATTGATGGCATCTTGGGGGCAAAAACCCGCGCTGCGGTGCAAAGTGTTCAAGAAAAACTTGGCTTCCCTGCGGATGCTTGGCCGACAGCGGCCCTATTAAACAGTCTCTGACGAAAAAACATACCCAGTCTGTCAAACGGGCGCTGGTCCTCAGCGCCCCAAAAGTACTGCAGGAAGGATGTAGTCGCGCAAGGAAATGATGATCACAAAAGCCACCAAGGGCGCAAGGTCAAGCGGTCGGGTGTCTGGCAGGATACGCCGGATAGGTTCATAGATCGGTTCCAACAGGCGATTTAAGCCTGTCCAAATCTGGCCGACAAGCGGCTGACGTAAATTTAACACCTGAAAATTGATGAGCCAACTCATGATGATATGCGCGATCATAAAGAAAAACGCGATGTCTAAAATCAGCCGAATGGGTCCGTATATCG
>Ga0181588_10002488_pt1 | contig 15942 bp, 20 predicted proteins | sample 071ome_26_FD_148607 | JGI IMG/M metagenome (GOLD analysis project Ga0181588, IMG submission 148607) | Coastal salt marsh microbial communities from the Groves Creek Marsh, Skidaway Island, Georgia - 071409BT metaG (spades assembly) | ecosystem: Environmental > Aquatic > Marine > Intertidal zone...
GCGCGCCCGAGGATTGCACTCTGGTGGAAATGGATGCGCTTTGGGATCAAGGAAAGGCCGAAGAAAAGAAATCGTCGGACGGTTGATGCCGCGACTGGATTGCGGCTAGACTCTCGTTGGTTAAGCATAGAGCGGAAAAGGGCGGTGAAATGCCTGTCCGTCATCAAAACATTTGGGACTGTTGAGTCTGTAATCTAACGGAGGATCTGGCTCATCTGGGTTTGATGTTATGCCGCTCGGCGTTGGTGGTTCAAGCGGCGGTTTTGGATGGTCAGGTTCTTGATCTTTTTTCTCCTTTCGATGATGGCTGTGTGACGCCCGAAGTAGGTGTCCGCTGGCGTGACGTTGTTCAGGCTCTCGTGGTAGCGGTGATTGTTGTAGTGATCGACGAAGTCACCGATCTGGTTTTCAAGATCACCGGGTAGATAATAATTTTCCAGCAGGATGCGGTTCTTCAGCGTCTGATGCCAACGCTCGATCTTACCCTGGGTCTGCGGATGGTATGGTGCACCTCGGACGTGATCCATTTTCTGGGCTTCCAGCCATTCCGCGAGATCGCCGGAGATGTAGGATGAGCCGTTGTCGCTGAGCAGCCTCGGCTTGTGGACGACCTTGGCGCTGTCGCAGCCTGATGCCTTGAGTGCCAGCTCCAGCGTGTCGGTCACATCATCCGTCTTCATGGTGGTGCAAAGCTTCCAGGCGATGATATACCGGGAATAGTCGTCCAGGATGGTCGACAGATAAAACCAGCCCCAGCCGATCACCTTGAGATAGGTGAAGTCGGTCTGCCAGAGCTGGTTCGGCGCCGTGGTCTTATCGCGGAACTCATCGTCCGCCTTGATCACCACGAAGACCGGACTGGTGATCAGGTCGTGGGATTTGAGAAGCCTATAAACCGAGGCTTCCGAGACGAAGTAGCCCTTGGTGTCGGTGAACCTGACGGCCAATTCCCGAGGCGATAATTCCGTCTCGTCCAAGGCAAGATCGATAATCTCGGCACGAACATCATCGGGGATGCGGTTCCACACCCGGCCTGGATTGCTATTGCGATCCTCGAGGCCGGCCTCGCCGAAGTTCAGATAACGGTCATACCATCTGTAGAATGTCGTCTTCGGAATGCCCAGCTTCTCCAGGGTCGGTCTGACGCCGAGATGGGACGCTTCCACCAGGCGGATGATCTCCAACTTCTCCGATGCAGGATATCTCATTCTTGGTCTCCCCCATCTCCGATCATGCTTTTTTTGAGAAGCCGGTTCTCCAACATCTGCTCGGCCAATGCCTCTTTCAGGTCACGGGTCTCGGCACGCAACGCCTTCACCTCATTCGAGGTCGCCTGGCGAGCCGTGTCACCAGCAAGGCGCTTCTTGCCGGCTTCCAAAAACTCCTTCGACCAGCTGTAATACAGGCTCTCGGCAATGCCCTCACGCCGGCACAGCGAAGCGATACTCTCTTCGCCACGCAGCCCTTCAAGGACAATGCGGATCTTTTCTTCCGTGGAATGCTTGCGCCGCGTCTTGCGACGGATATCCCGGACCACCTTCTCGGCCGGGTCTTTCTTACTCATCGATTTCTGCCTCATCTTCGTTTCCTTCGGTCACTACGATGAGCCAGAAATCCTCCATTATGAAAACAACTTAGTCTGTCCCAGGGGCGCTGACGTCAGACAGTCTCGCCCCGGCGCTTCAGAGCCTTCTGAAAAATGTCGATCTCCAGAGGCTTCTGAACGGCGCTTGGGCTATGGTGGTAATAGCTGAAGCGTTTGGCAAAGGTTTTAGGGTCCATCAGCCAGTTCTCTTGAATTTAACGACGTTGGTATCGCCGGGCGTTGTTGGTTTGGTGTCGATGCTCAAGCCATACACTCCAGCCATCTCCTCAGCCTCCTCTTGGTCGGCCTTCGGATCGATCAGCGCATGCTTGTAGATCGTGGTTGTTTTGATGTCCCTATGCCCCATACGCTCGGTGCATTTGATGATGTCGGCACCATTCGAGGTTAGCAACGAGGTGGCGTAAACGTGGCGCAGCATGTGCCATGTGGGCCATGCTTTCCTTGGAAGGCCCGCCTTCTTGCATGCGCGGTATAAAATTCGGTTGCGCCAGTTATTGCCGTCCGCTCGAGTGCCGTGGGTTGTCGGAAATAGCCACCCCTCGCCTCTCATCCTCGCGTCTAGCTCAACCCAGTATTCCCTAAGAGTTTCGCTTAGGCCCGGTTGGATGGGAATGCGGCGACGGCCTTTGTCCGACTTTGGTGCGCCCGCAAAATCTTGAGATTGCTTGTAGGCCCGCTTTTTAGCCTGCTCCACCCATATGCAATTATTGTCAAAGTCGATGCCGCCAAGATTGTGATCCTGCGGGTCATAGATGCGGACCATGCAAAGTTCGCCAGCTCGAAGGCCGGTCTGGCAGGCCGTCAACATAATGAGTTTTTCACGGTGGGTGGGGATGGCGTCGAGGATTTTTTGGATGGTATCCGGCGAGACTCGCGTCAGCTCCTCGACCAGATTTTCGCGCTGTTTGACTTCACGATTGGGGAATATGACGCGCTTTTTAAGCTGCTTTGACTTGGCAAGCCTAGCGACGTTCCTTGAGACGATCTCCTTGGTAACCGCAAAGTCGAGCATGCCTTGCAGGCAGTTATAATAATTCAATGCGGTGATAGCTGAGAGCGTTTTACCCTGGTAGCTCAGTTTTTTGATGGCTGGGCAAAGCTCGTCGACCATCATGTCGATGGTGAGATGCCGAGGGTCCATCACGCCCATTTTGATGCCGCCAAGTTTGATGGCCAGAATTTTGTGTAGTCGGTTGATGGTAGCGCATTTGTGCATGTCACCGCACCGGTCGTCGTCGTTAGCGACCCGGTCATTAAACAACTCGGTGTAATCAGCCAGGACCTCGTCCAGCGTCCATAAGCGCTCGGGTGCAGCATCTTCGACGTCTTGCCCGCACCAGCGTAGCCATGCTTCCCGGCGCTTGGTTTTAAGCTCGGCCTTTTGTTTAGACCTCAAGCGACTGCCGCCAATGGCATTCATATCTACATACCAAACTTGGTCGTCTTGCAGCCATTTGATGGCAAGGTCGGTTTCGCGTTTGATTAATTTCGGCATGATAAGCTCCTTGATAAAGGAGACTTATTTTCCGGCCTAGAAGCCACTTTGACCCCGTTGTGGGTCGGTGTGACTAAACCCTCACATTTGCGTCGAAAAAAAATCCGATGGTCAAAATGCGTTTTTATTCCGCATTTATTCCGCAATGTCGAAGCTGTCTTGATCGCCGATGACCCGTAAGTCATTGAAAAGATTGGCGACCCCGGCAGGATTCGAACCTGCGACCGTCGGATTAGAAATCCGATGCTCTATCCAGCTGAGCTACGGGGCCGTATCGGGTGTGCGGCGGGTCTTTTCGTAAGCCGATGAAAAATTAACCGACTTTGTCATAGCGGAAGTTATCCGCATAGCTTTTCGGGCGGACCCGGCGCAACTTGGGCTCCCGCACTCTGTAGGGGATGCCGTTCCGCTCCGCATAGGCGATGGCGCCTTCCCGGCTGTCGAACTTGAGCTTCACCTGGCCTCGCATATCGCCGGATCCGATCCACCCCATCAGGCTGTCGGCGCGCTTTGCTTCCGCCGGTTCATACTCCAAAATCCACTTCCGCGTATTGTTGCGGCCGGACTGCATGGCGGTCTTGGCCGGCTGATAAATTCTGGCTTCCATGGCAATGCGTATCCTTACCCGAGTATCAGAAGGGTTACCGGTTTCCATGTACTGCCTTTCGGGGGCGATTTCAACGGGGGAAAGCCGATTGGGCGGCGTAGCACTCCTGGAAAAGCCGTTGATTCTGGTATAGAAATTTCGGTAGGAGACGCGAACCCATGCTGACCAAGGAACAGAACGATCTGGTGACACAAACGGACGCTGGCACCCCCTGCGGCGATCTGCTGCGGCGCTATTGGCAGCCGGCGGCCCTGACCGAGGAACTGACTGACCATCGGGCCGCCAAAGCCGTGCGACTCATGGGCGAGGACCTGGTCCTGTTCCGGGACGAAAAAGGCGACTATGGCCTGGTCAGCCGGGCGTGCCCGCACCGGGGCGCCGATCTGGCCTATGGCCGGCTGGAAGACGGAGGGCTGCGCTGCCCGTTCCACGGCTGGTTGTTCGATGTCAAAGGCAAGTGCCTGGAAATGCCGGCGGAGCCCCTGGACAGCAATTTCCACACAAAGGTCACCTTAAAATCCTATCCGTGTGAGGAGCGCAACGGCATTATCTTTGCCTATATGGGTCCCGGCGAGCCCCCAGCCCTGCCATCATTTGATTGCTACACCGCGCCCGACAGCCACACATTTGCCTTCAAAGGCTATCTTGAATGCAATTGGCTGCAAGTTGTGGAGGTCGGCATCGATCCGTCCCATGCGTCCTACCTGCATCGCTATCTGGACGAGAACGAGATCGACTACGGCCTGCAGTTCGGCGGCACCTCCGGGGACAGTGATTTGTCAGTTACATCCGTACTGCGAAATTTTGATCGGCCGGAGATCAATGTCGTGCCAGAGGATTTCGGCCTGCGCATCATCACCACCCGGGAGATCAATCCGGAGACCATGCACGTCCGGGTCACCAACATGGTGTTTCCCAACGCGGTCACCATCCCCATGACCAAGGACATGTGCATCACCCAATGGCATGTGCCTATCGATGACACCCACAGTTGGTGGTACTGCATCTTCACCGACTTCCACAACGAGGTGGATAAGGAAACAATGCGGGAGCAACGGCTGGAGCTTTACACCCTCCCCGACTACAAGCCCCGCATAAACATGCGCAACGATTACGGCTATGATCCGGAGGAACAGCGGAACGAGACCTACACCGGCATGGGCCGCGACATCAACGTACACGACCAATGGGCAGTGGAAAGCGCCGGCCCGATCTTTGACCGAAGCCAAGAACATCTGGGTAGTGCTGATAAAGCTATAACCGCTTTCCGCAAATTGCTTTTACAATCCATCGAGGAAAACCAAGCAGGCAAGACGCCGCCCATGGTCCTGAACGGCGCCCAGGCGGACGCGTTCACCGGCCCCATGGCCATTGACACCGTAGCCAGCATGACAAACTGGCAGGACGAATGGCAGGCCCATGACCGCACCAAACGCGGCAAGTCCCCCTGGGCCAACCAAAACCCGATTTAGAGGCGCAGATAATGGCCGATCAAAACGACTATATGGGCCGAACCGGCTTCGTGGATGCTCACGGCCTCCGGGACAAAGCCGAGCAGGACCGCGTCCCGGAAGTCCTTAAGCGGATCAAAGCCGAAGACCTGGAAATTATCCGGCTGTCGTTCCCTGATCAGCACGGACTCTTGCGTGGTAAAAGCGTCATGGCGGACGAGGCGGAACAGGCGCTCCGTAATGGCTGCACCAACACGACGACCCTGCTGGCCAAGGATACGTCCCACAAGACCGTATTCCCGGTCTTTACGCCGGGCGGTGGCTTTGGCAATCCGGAGATGGGCAACGCCAGTGACATCGTCATGGTGCCGATCCCGAGCTCTTTTCAAGTGCTTCCCTGGGCCCCCAAAACCGGCTGGATGCTGTGCGACGTTTACTTCCCGAGCGGCAATCCCATTCCCTTCTTCACGCGGCAAATCCTCAAGGATGCGCTGGCGAAATTATCAGACGCCGGTTTTGACTATCTGGCGGGCCTTGAGGTCGAGTGCCACATCTACAGATTGGAAGACCCGAAACTGGCCCCGACAGACGCCGGGCAGCCGGCGACACCGCCGGAGGTCAGCCTACTGGCCCACGGCTTTCACTATCTGACCGAACAGCGGATGGACGAGTACGATCCCGTCCTGGAACTGATCCGCGGGGATTTGCTCAAGCTCGGCCTGCCGCTTCGTTCCATGGAGTGCGAATTCGGGCCAAGCCAGATCGAGGTCACCTTCAAGCCCCGGGGCGGTATGGAAACCGCCGACAACATGATGCTTTACCGGAGCGCCGTGAAACAGATCTGCAAGCGCAACGGCTATCACGCGACTTTCATGTGCCGGCCGGGCCTGCCGAACGCTTTTTCCAGTGGCTGGCATCTGCATCAGTCCCTGCTGAACACCAAAGACGGCTCGAACGCCTTTATGCCGGCGAGCGACGACGCACTATTGTCGGACGTGGGCATGGGTTTTGTCGGCGGACTAATTGAACACGCTGCGGCGGCGACGGTCTTCACCACGCCGACCATCAACGGCTACAAGCGGTATAAGCCGAACTCCCTCGCGCCCGAACGCACGGTATGGGGCAAGGACAACAAGGGCGCCATGGTCCGGGTCGTCGGCGCTGGCGCGAACGACCCCGCAACGCACCTGGAAAATCGCGTGGGCGAGCCGGCAGCCAACCCGTACCTCTATCTCGCCTCGCAGATCATCAGCGGCCTGGACGGCATCAAGAACGAAACTCAACCGCCTCCGCCGACCGACAATCCGTATGATCCGTCGGCCCAGCGCTTGCCGTCAAATATCCTTGAAGCGCTTTCCGCATTAAGTGAAAGCCACATGTTCCGCGGGTCCCTGGGCGACGAGTTCGTCGATTACTTGCTCCACCTCAAGCACGCGGAAGTCGAGCGGTTTTTCTCGGAAGTGACCGATTGGGAACACAAAGAATATTTTGAAATGTATTAGGGTCCGGACCCTAGATAATTTGGAGCTCACGACTATGAAACTGCGTCTTTTATCACTCTTGGCGATCGCCGCCCTTGCCGTGTCCGTCACGACCCCCAATCAGGGCCAGGCACAAAGTTTCCTGGATAAGCTCAAGAAAGCCACCGAAGGCGTGGCGCCAGGCGTGACCGGTGGTGGCTCCGGCGGCGCACTATCGGTTAACGACATCACCGCGGGCTTGAAAGAGGCCCTGCGCGTAGGCGCAGAGAATGTGGTCGGCCAAGTGGGCAAAACCGATGGCTATAACAGCGATCCTGACATTCACATCCCTCTGCCGGACTCCCTGAAGACTGTGCAATCGACCCTCAAACGGTTCGGCATGTCGGGCCTCGCCGATGACGTGGAACTGAAAATCAACCGCGCTGCCGAAGCGGCTGCGCCCCAGACCAAACAAGTACTGTGGGATGCGGTCACCAACATGACACTTGATGACGCCAAGAAAATCTACGACGGCCCCAAGGACGCGGCGACGCAGTATTTCAAGAAAACCAGCTCCGGCAGTCTCTCGGACGTGGTCAAACCAATCGTCGATCAGGCCCTGGATCAGGTCGGCGCAATCGCATCCTACGACAAGATGATGGGGCAGTATTCATCGTTGCCTTTCGTCCCGAACGTCAAAGCTAATTTGTCGGACCACACGGTAAGGCTCGCCCTCGATGGCCTGTTCCACTATCTGGCCAAGGAAGAGGCCGCGATCCGCGACAACCCGGCGAAGCGCACGACGGAACTGCTGACCAAAGTGTTTGGGAAATAGACGCTTACCCGCCGATGGTGACCGTTTTGCCGCTCTCCATCGACCGGACGATTCCGTCCAGGATTTCCACATTGTGCAACAGCTGTTCGGGCGTAAAGCGGTAGGTCCCCTTCCCCGCCACGGCATCGGCCCAGGCATGCAAATTGGCGACCACCGTATCGGTGCGCTGGTACGTGCGCGTGTGGATTTCAGTATCCAGCCCGCGCCAGCGCAATAGCGACGGATCGGGTTTATCCACGTTGGCGACCTCGACCACCTCCGCCCAGGCCTTGTCCCCTAGCACGGTCATCCGCTGATAAAAAGGCGTGGTGGCGATACTGGTAAAGGTGCCAAGCGCGCCGGATTCGAACACAAACTGCACAGAGAGCACATCTTCGGCGGGAAATAGATCAGACCGGTGGCTCATACGCGCGGTGATCTCCCGGACCGGACCGGCGAGTGTCTGAATATAATCGGTCTGATGCACGCCCAGCGCGGTCATGGTGCCTGCCGGGGCCTGCTTTGGGTCCTGCCGCCAGCCTGACGCCGGGGTGCCGGCGAACAGGTTGTAAGACGCATTGAATTCGATATTCAGCAGCGTGCCGAGTTCGCCTTCGTCATGCATGCGCTTCATTTCCTCGAGCGCGCCTTCGTAGCGGCGCTCGTGACCGATGCCCAGGACCAGGCCTTTTGCCTGACAGGCCTCCACCATGCGCTTGGCGGCATCGGCTGTCAGCGCCAAGGGCTTTTCGCAGAAGATTTGTTTGTCCGCCGCCGCCGCTGCCAGGACCTGTTCTTCATGCAACCCGTGAGGCGTGGTCAGGATCACCGCATCGACGTTCTTATCATCCAGCACCGACTGGTAGTCATCAAACAGCGGCAAATCGAATTCTTTGGCCAAATCCTGGGCGGCGTCCAGATTCACGTCCATCCCGGCCACCACTTCCAAATGGCTGTCGCCTTGGAGCGCGTTGACCATATAGCGGCCCCACCAACCGAGGCCCACAACAGCGGTTCTCATCATGATGCGCTCCTTACGCCGTCCGCTCGGCCAAATCAGCCTCGGTCACGTCTCCCATATAGACGTAGCCCGTTTCCGGTACACTGCCCGCGCCGATATAGACGCCGATCACCTCGATAGGATCGCTGTCGCTGAGGTTATGCAGCCAGTGCTCCGTGCCCGCCGGGATGTAGTGGAAGTCGCCGGAGCGCACCTCTACCCGATCATCGCCGGCGCCGGCCAGACCGTGGCCGCTGATGATGTGATAAATCTCTTCACAGTTTTCATGGCGGTGTTTCTTATGCACCGCACCCGGGAAGAATCGCGCCCGGAACAGCGTGCTTTCGCAGCCGTTGTGAGACCCGAACGGCAAGCGGAAATCGGTAATGAACCACCCGTCTTTCTGATCCATGTTGGCCGGGTCCACGTCATCCAGATGCAACACCGTCGCGCGTGCGCCTCCCGCGCCGTTCTCCGCCATGGCCGGCTGGGTGTCGGCCGGGTTTGCGGCACCCAGATAAAAGCTCAGCATCTCAAGTGGCGCACCGCTGCCCGCCTTGATCTGAAATGCCGCACCCTTGGGCAAAAAGTGACAAGCGCCTTCGCGGACGGCATGGGTTTCGCCGCCAGAGATCAGCTCCCCTTCCCCGCCCATGTAAAACGCGATCTCGTCGCAACCGGCGTAAGACATGACCGGGCTTTCGAACCCGGCATCGAAGGTCTGATGAACGGCCATCGTTGACGACCCTTCGTTACCGGAAATGGCCACACGAACCGAAATCCCTGGCCCCGGCGACATCGCCGAGACTTTATCCAAACTGATGAGCGGGTGTTGTAATCCCATAATCTTTCCTCCCTCGCGCGCCAATCACCGGCAGCGTCATGGGGGCTGATATTATAGATTTATTCCGGGATGAAAATGGTCGGGGAGAGAGGATTCGAACCTCCGACCCCCTGCTCCCAAAGCAGGTGCGCTACCAGGCTGCGCTACTCCCCGAACGGCGGATATGCGAGGGGGTTTCTGATCCATTTCCGATTCACAGTCAACCCACGTGCTGAATTAATGTCCCCAGCCCGGTGGCTTAGGCGGTAGCGGCCCTTCCACTTTCGATCCCAGGCCTCTCAATGCAGCCTCTATGATCTCTCGTGACAGCGGCTTAACGTCGCAGTAAATGCCGTACAATCGGTTGTAGGCAGAGTAAAATTGTGAAAACACGATACAGTGCTGGGGACGCGCTTCCCGTCCCGTGGCGTCCACACCGTCAAAGGTTTTGTATTCGACGGAGCCCAAGCCATTGCGGACAAACCCTTCTTTGCCGAAATTGGACGCCTCAATCTGTTTTTTAGAACCGCTGTTAATGACTCGCAACGCAGCTTCAACGTTGTCGTTTCCGTCCCAGGTATACCCACCACCCGACACGATATGAATAACCCAGGCGTATGGTGCGGAAGTCAGCCAGAGACCATAGCTGACATACCCCCACCCCTTCGAGAACCAGAGGTATCGTCCGTTCTTCAAACCGGGGGCGTAGAAAACAAAATTGATATCCTCCTCGTTTGAAATCTCTGCCGAAGCTGGCCGGCTATGGGGCAGCGACGCGAGGACAAACGTGGCAGAAATTGCAATAACAAGTGACAGCTTTTTCATGGGATATCCTGCATAATATTTACGGTAGATATAAATCACAAATTAACGCGATACGATTATTACCGAATGTGAACCCGTACACAATCGACTAATTGGCCAGCACCACGTTACAGCCTATCGTTTCTTGACTTCGGGGGGTGGGGCAAGAAAACTCCCTCAACCATCAAAATCAGAGGCAGAGCCGAGCGATGCTGTATTACATCAAGCTCTACGACGAAGAAAATCCGGCGGTCGGGCGGGATGAAGTGCGGGAGCCGCACCTGAAGTTCCTGGACGATATGCGGCCGCAATCCTATTTCGTTGGGCCGTTCCTGACCGAGGACCTTCAGACCGAACTCGGCAGCATGCGCCTGATCGACCTGCCCGACCGCGCCGCCGCCCAGGCCAATGTGGAAGACGAGCCCTACTACATCGCCGGTCTGCAAAAGCACTAAGAGATTTACCGATGGAGCGCCAGCGTGCCCTACACATGGCGGGACTGCCCCCGGGTTGAGGGAAACGTCCAGTTCCTGATTGAGGCGATGGATAACGACGACGCGGACGCGTTGCGGGAAGAACTGCGCGCCGAGCACGAGGCCTACCAGGCCACCCAGAAGGACCTCTACATTACCCGTGGGCCGCTGCTCTCCGATGATGGGGAACGGCAGATCGGCAGTCTCAACCTGATCGACGTGCCGGACCTGGCGGCCGCCAAAGCGTTCTGGAATGGCGAGCCGTTTGTCACCGGCGGGCTCTTTAAGAGCGTGAATTTTTACGGCTGGCGGTTCGGCCGGGTGATGGACCGCTATAAGGTCGATCCGAATATTCCGTAGACGAAGATGAACCCATGCGCCTTATCCGTATGACCCTTCGCGCCAAGCGCGCCTATTGGTCTTATGCAGCGGCGATCTTCGCCGGCGGTGCGGTCTATGCGCTTGGTGAAAAGCTGCAGGCGGATGGGCAATTCCCCGACTATCCCATCGAGACCTGGCATATCTGGCTGGCGACAGGCATTGCCTATACGGTGGTGAAGCGCCTGACCCGGTCCGCTTGGGATAAATCCTTGACCTTCATTGGTGATCAGACCCGGAAGTCCCTGGCCGCCTTTCGCAATAAGCCAAAGATCGACTAGGCCACCAGCATGGCGATGCTGATCCCCATCAGCATCCAGAGCACGGTGATCTTAAACGCTTTGGCCGGCAGCACTTTGAACAGATAGGCGCCGGTCCAAATGGAAAGCGCATAGGGTGCAGCCAACAGCACCACGTTCATAAACACGTGCCCGCCGACCTTGCCGCTGGCGATGGTATAGCCCAGCACCGACAAGCCCATAGCCGCCATGATGATGACGATGTTGGCCCGCTGCACCTTGGGCTCGTCCGGCAGGGATACGAGATACAGAACGCTCGGCGGCCCGCCGACGCCGGCGATGCCGTTGATCACTGACGCCATGCCGCCGGCGATAAAGCTGGGGATGATACCGCGGGGGCCTTTGTATTCGTAGCCGAAGAGACTGATCAGCGCGGCCAGCAGCACAAATACCGCGATCAGCTTCTTGACGATGTCCGCATCAAAACTGATCAGCACAAGTGTGCCCAACGGCGTAATCAAGATGGCCGAGGCCACCATGGGTCCGGTGTCTTTCCAGCTGGTCAGTGGCAGCGCCTGAAACGTCAGGAGCAACGCCGCCACCGCACCAAGGCCCGTTGTGGTGACAATGGCGTCCACCGGGTGCCACATGAGGCTCAAGAGCGGAATCATGACCAAGCCCGAGCCAAACCCGGTGTATCCGCGCACAACCCCGCCCGCGACGGCAATCAGCACGGCGAGAAGGTTCGGCACTGTCAGGAGGGGCTCAAGGGTCACGCGAAATACTCGAAAAATTTAGTCCGGTCACCAGACTACCTAACCGTACATAAGTCAAACAATGGTGGCGGCAAGGGCCCGTATGACTTATATCCGAATGCATTGAAAATCTCGGGAGGGGCGCATGTCCGACACGGTCATCATCGAAAAGAAAGACGACATTACCTGGATCACCATCGACAACCCGGATAACGGCAACAAGGTCAACGACGCCATGAATCTGGAGCTGATCGGCGCCATGGACGGCGCGGCGGCAGATTCCCGGTTGATCGTGCTGCAGTCCACCGGCCCGGACTTCAGCATGGGCCGCGATGGCGGCGGCAAACCGCCTCATGTCGTCGCCCCGGAAGCCTATGACATGCGGGATTTTTTCGACACGGTATTCAATTTCTATGATGCTTTTCGGCGCACGCCGCTTCCCGTCATCGGCAAGGTGCAGGGACGCGCCAGCGGCTTCGGCTGCGCCATGGCCGCGCTTTGCGACATCACCATCGGCGCGGACACGTCGAGCTACAACGTGCCGGAGACCGAACACCGGATCATGCCGACCATGGTAATGTCGGCGCTGATCGACCGGCTACCGCGCAAGGCCATCACCTATATGACCTATACGACGGACTACATCGATGCGCAGCATGCGCTCTCCATCGGCTTGATCAGCGCCATTGCGCCGGAAGCGGAGTTGGACACAGCCCTGGAAGACACGATCCAAAAGGTCGCCCGCATCCCCGACCCTGCCCTACGTGCGGTGAAGGAGTTTGCGACCAACGGCATCGGCCTGCCCATGCCACAAGCCGAGACCTACGCCCGCAGCCTCCACGCCATGGTCAATTCGTCCTCCAAGATGCGGAAGTAGGCACACACCATGCCCGATCACATGCGCCCGGCGAGCGAGGAACTGCTCTCCTATCTAAGGCAGACGTCTCTACGTGAGACGGATGTGCAACGCCGGCTCCGTGAGGAAACAAGCCAACTGCGAGAAGGCGGTTGGGCTGTGGTGCCGGAACAGGCCCAATTCCTGGCGCTGTTGGTGCAAATCAGCGGGGCAAAACGGGTGCTGGAATTGGGCACGTTTACCGGCGCGAGTTCCCTGGCGATGGCCATGGCGCTGCCCGATGACGGCGCGCTTGTCACCTGTGATATGGTGGAGGACTACACCGACATCGCCGCCAAGTACTGGCAGGACGCCGGCGTGGATCACAAGATCGAGTTGAAAATTGCGCCAGCCACCGAGTCCTTGGACACGCTGATCGAGTCTGATGGCCCCGACAGTTTCGACATGGCTTTCATCGACGCCAACAAAAAGGACTACGGCACATATTTTGACAGGGCGATGGTCTTGGTGCGACCCGGCGGCGTTCTCGCTTTCGACAATGTGTTTTGGAACGGCAACGTGCTGAACGACGCCAATCAGGAAAAGTCCACGGTCGCCATCCGAGCGCTGAATGAGCGGCTGCGGGCGGATGAACGTCTGAGCATCTCCATGCTGCCGCTGGATGACGGCCTGACGGTCGCCTGGAAAAGAGCTTGAAGAACAGAGGAGGCAAAAATGGCGAAGATTGATCGCGGTCCCGGCAACGTGCCGACCCGGCGCTGGGGCTCCGCCTACAAAGACCTGGTGTGGGCCTTGGGCATGAGCGACGACTATACCCTGTCGGCGGAAGACCAGGTCAAACGCGCCTATGAGAATTTGGACAAGGTTCTGGCCGACCTGAGCTCGGATAAGTCCCGGATCATTTCGGTCACGGTGATCCTCAACGATATCGAGAATAAGCCCATGGCGGATAAAGTCTGGGCAGACTGGATCGGCGACAATCCCGACCATTGGCCAGAACGGTCCTGCCACGGCGTCGACCTTCACGCCGGCAACGAAATCGAAATTAGAGTGGTCGCCGTCCGCACCGACGTTTAGGCCGAGCCCCACACCTCTTCCGCGGTTTTCACCACCAGTTCCAGCTTGGCGTTCTGATCCGCGACGGAAATCAAATTGCCCGTATCAATGCTGGCAAACCCGCATTGCGGACTGAGCGCCAGATTGTCCATGGGCACAATCGTGGCCGCTTCATCAATCCGCCGCTTAATGGAATCCGCAGATTCGATCTCGCCGAATTTTGACGTCACCAGACCCAGCACAACGTTGCGGTCTTTGGCGACGTGTTTTAGTGGCTCGAAATCACCGGAGCGGTCATCGTCGTATTCCAAGAAGAACGTGTCCACATCAACCACCGGGAAGATCGCTTCCGCCAATCGGTCATAGCCGCCCGAAACAATCCAGGAACTCGCCGCATTGCCCCGGCAGAGGTGCATGGAAATATGGGTTTCGGGTTTACGGTTCTTCACGCAGGCATTCAGCAGCTTGGCGTAATCATGGATCAGCGTGTCCGGATTCTCACCGATGCGCCGCAGGTTCTCGTTCATCCGATCATCCAGGAAGTATGTCAGCACCGGATCATCGATCTGGATATAGCGGCAGCCCAAATCTTCCAACGCGGCAATCTCATCCTGATAGAACTTGGCCACATCCGCCCAATACTCGTCCATGGTCGGATAGTGGGTTTCATCGATGGCCGCGCGTCCGCCATGGAAGTGAATGCGGGTCGGCGACGGCAGCGTGATCTTGGGCGTTTCGGAGGTCGCCTTGGCCAGCACCTCGTAATCCCGGCCGAGCAGCGCCTTGTCGTGGGTGATCTTGCCGACGGTTCGGACCACCTTGGGGATATAGCCGGACCCCTTGCCGCCATCGATCATGAACTCGGCGGACTCATCATCGCCGGCGATCTCCACACCGGGAATTTGGCTGATGAAATCAATCCACCAGTTCTCCCGGCGGTATTCCCCGTCGGTGATGGCTTTCAGACCAACATTTTCCTGCAGCTTGGCGACGCCGGCTATGGCCTCATCCTCCACTGCCTGCAAGGCGTCAGCCGCCAGTTCGCCGGCTTTCCATTTTTGCCGCGCCTCCATCAACTCCGGGGTGCGCAACAGGCTGCCTACATGGTCTGCCCTGAAAAATGGATATGCTTTGGTCATGAAATCCTCCCTCTCCGGCTCATCAGGCCGGATCATCTATTTTGGCCGCTGAATAGCGGTAGTTCAAATCTCGGTTCAACACCGGATCACTCAACGTCAACTCATAGACCGCACTGCCCGGTGTCACGAGGGCCATTGGTAGGCCTGCATAGAGAACGACAGCACCCGACGGCAGCTCCTCAATCTCCATGTCATTCGTGAAGTCGGTGAGCGTTTCCTCCTGCAGGACCAAGTCGTCCGACATTCGCACGGTAAGGCGCAAATCGCCTAGGTGACCCGCCACGTCTTTGTACCGCCAAGCCTGACGGCACAGCAGCTTGGCGCCTTCCCGAAACCCCAGCGCCCGGTCCAGCGCGCGATCCCGATGGATGGACGCCAGCCCGATCAACATCCCGGCCCCCGCCCCAATTAGCGCCACCGCGCCGTCGGCGCAACTATCGCCCACGGACTGTATTTCCGTGTTCATGGACAGCCGGTCGTTGGGTGACCGGATCAGAGATTCTCCCGCCACGCACACCGACACGTCGTCGATCAGGATATCCGGCGTGACCAGGGTCTCGCCTTCCACCACATGAGGCCGGTATATGAAGCTGCTGGCCACTGCTTTCCTCTAGGCCAACAGATTGTCGATGCAATCGTCGGTGGTTCGCACGTCACCGAAGCTCTGCCAGACCGATGTCAGCCCGACCAGATGGTCTTCGTCATACCGGGCCGCATTGGCGTCCGACACCATAGCCACCCGGTAACCCATCATCATCGCGTCCCTGGCGCTGGTTTCGCAGCAGAAGTTCGTCGCCGTCCCGGCCACCAGCAGATTCTCAATCCCGCGTTCCTGTAGTTGATCATGCAGATCGGAGGAGCCCTGGATGAAAGTGCTGAACCGGGTCTTCAGCGTGACAATGTCTTCGTCCTTCACCACCAGGTCCGGGAAAATTTCATGCCCCTCTGTCCCCATGGTGAGGCCGTCCTTGTGCGCCTTCATCTTT
>Ga0181588_10002490_pt1 | contig 15938 bp, 12 predicted proteins | sample 071ome_26_FD_148607 | JGI IMG/M metagenome (GOLD analysis project Ga0181588, IMG submission 148607) | Coastal salt marsh microbial communities from the Groves Creek Marsh, Skidaway Island, Georgia - 071409BT metaG (spades assembly) | ecosystem: Environmental > Aquatic > Marine > Intertidal zone...
GTCGATCCGGGCACCGTTCTCGTGGCCGAGGTGTGGCCGTCGATGTTCGATGTCGATCGTGCACGCCACGAGGTTCTTGACGCGGCACAGGTACTCACCGTTGTGGACCTTCTGGCCGCGGCCGATGCAAACGGCACCTTGGCCAACTGGTTCGCTCCCGATCTCACCGAGCAGGAACGAACACGGGTCCTTACGGAAGAAGGCTGGACCCTTGGGGTGATGTAGACACGGTGCGACGCGACGTGGACATGATGTTGCGCCGTGCTGTCATGTCGCGAGTCGTTGCATACCGACTCGTTTCGTACCGAACCATGGTTCGTCGACCCGTAGATGCGCGCCATCGGTCGTGTGCCATGCGGCGCGATGATGACCGAGCATCGCCCTGTGGGCGTTGGCCGATGTGCCGTGACGGCCACGCATTGACTGGCCACTCAGACTGATTGGCGCCCCTCACTGCCCTGCCGTTTCCGGTTCGGATGGCCTGTGACCCACACCCGCGAGATTGCGATCGGCACCGGTCTCGCGTTGCCGTGATCGCCAGCATCGGAAAATTCCCCGACATCACCCATCGGTCCGTCCCTACGGTGCGGCCTTCCCGTGGGGACGGGGTCGACAGGAGGGATGACGACATGGGGAACGTGCAGGGGGGCACCGCGACGACTCGCCGACATCGGCGGATGGCAGCGGATCATCAGGTGTATTGCGACGGGCATCGGGCGGCCCGATCTGAGACAACCGATGCGCACACAACCGACTCGGGCCGGGCTCGTGGCGAGGCACAACGGGTGTCGCCGCGGCTCGTGTGGGCGATGACAACGGCAACCATGGCCATGACGCTGATCGGACTACTCGGTCGGTGGAACAACCTGCCGACGTGGTGGACATCGGTTGCCATGTCGGCACTTCTCATGTCAGCGGCCGTGGTACTCGTCGCTGCGGCGATCGTCGATTCGCGATATCGGCGACTTCCCGACCGGTTCACCATCGCAGCGGGTGTAGCGGTGACGGGCGCGGCGGTGGTGGCAGCAACGACAGAACCAGTGCTCGGGGCCGTGGCGTTCACCCTGCCGCTGTTGTTGGTGCATCTCGTCGACCCCGCCGCGATGGGTTTCGGTGACGTCAAGATCGCACTTGTACTTGGCGCGGCATGCGGCCTTGTCGACTGGCGATTGTCGCTGGTGGCGCTCCTCACTGCTGCTGCAGCAGCGTCAGTCATCGCCATTGCCCGTCGAGTGAATTCGATCGCCTTCGGGCCTGCGCTCGTGGGGGCGACGGTGGCCGTTGTAGCTCCTGGCATGGTTGCGGGGTCACCTCTGGGATGGCTGTCATGATGCGCCGAGGTCGTCGTGCGCAGTCCGGGCCGTTGGCGGGCGCTCCAGCGATGTCCCACCCGATGCTGCCGAACATCGATGGGGCGTCGATGGGGCACTCAGCTACCGGCGGTCAGAACCGACGTGGTGGTTTCCGCGCTCGGACGATGTCGCGGTCTCGCATCACATTCGGTCTGGCGCTCATCGCCATCGCTGTTGCCGGGAACCTCATCATCTATGCCTCATCGACATCCACGACCCCGGTTGTGCAAGCGGTGCGAGATGTCCCTGCGGGAGCGCAGGTCACGGCTGGTGACATACGGGTGGTTGAAATCGGAGGGATCGACCCGTCGGTGTCGGTGATCGGTCCAGACGAATGGGTAGGGCTCGTGGGTGAGTACGCGGTGGGACGGATCACCGCGGGCTCGCTGATCGTGCGTTCGTCGACACAGCCGCACCCAATCGTGAACCCGGGTCACTCGATCGTTGCAATTGATGTCCGCACCGCTCGGATACCACACGGCATCCGGGAACGATCGCGGGTTGACGTTGTGCTGCCGCCTGAACCTGCACACCTGAACGCGGGACGTGATGACGAGAACCCGGTCACCGTGGTTGTGCCGGGCATCGTCGTTGCGCCACCTCAGCCGGTCTCCACAATCGGTGACACGGTGGCCCTGTCGCTCGAAGTGCTCGCAGACGATGCCCATCTGGTTGTGACGCACTCGGATCCAAGCATTGTTCTGTTACCCCCACTGCCGGTGGAGCCACCGGGGGCCAGCGACGCGGCGCCAGACGATGACTCGGGTCACACAGCACCGGCGGTGATCGATGTCGTTGCATCCGAGGACGAGCGATGAGACGTCACATGAGCCGAGCGAGCCGTACCCCAACGATGGCAATCGCCCCTGTGGTGCCGGGAGATCCATCTGGTGCGGCCGCTGCAGCGACCGCTCCGGCAGCCAGTCTCGGTCGTGGCAACGGAGCGGGTGAGTCGACTGCGACGGAATCTCTGGTGGTGGTCGTCGCCGGCGGGGCTGCCACGACAACAGCAGCCGCGTTGACAGCGGTGCTCCCCGAGGTTCGCCGACGGCCGGCTGCCCTCGTCGAAGCAGATCCCCGCGGTGGTGCGGTCACGACATGGTGGGGCGTAGCCGAATCGCTGACCTCTACGTCCCCGGCAGGCGGGCACTCGGGTCACCGCAGTCACGGGCGCGTGTCCGGCACGCCAACCAATCCAGTTCATGAACGAGGACACGGGCTGCCCAACATCATTGCGAATCGGCCAGTGATGACCGGGTCAGGGGTTCTCGTTCTGGCACTCCCGTCACATCCCGCGGAGGCGCTGCACGTGAGCACCTCCCACGATTTCATCTCGCGGGTCATCGATCTGATCGACGATGGCTACGACCTGGTGATCGACATCGGGTGGGAGGACTCGCTCCCGGACACATGGCATCACCGCTTGCCGCAGAGCGCAACATCTGTTCGAGTTGAGACGGTCCGCCAAGATCAACGATCTGTCGCTGCGGCCTCGGTCGGGGTGCATCGCGCCATTGCGCGCGTTGCAGCGGCGCGCGACATCGACCATGGGCGTGGTCAACGGGTGGTTCTGGCGGTGATTGGTCATCGGCCATTCACAGCCGATGCAGTCGCTCGCGAACTTGAGGTGGCCACGGCCTCGATGGTGGCTCGGAATCAGGCGGTCATGAACCCAATGGCTACCGCGACGGCGGGGACCATGACGGGCGGATCCGCGCACGCTGTCGTCGGTCGTCCGACGAGCACCCCATCGACCGAACCGATGTGTGTGTTGGTCGATGACGACCCGCGCACCGCGGCCCTGCTGGCGGGCCGCCCCGAACTGACGGGTCGCCGGTGGCGACGCTCGGGTCTTCGTTCGTCGGTTCGTGATGTCGCACGGTTCATCTGCGCCACCCTCCCCAGCGAGACCGCACCGCCGTCCGATGTATCGACGGCGGTGTCGTCAGCGCAGGACCCGGTATCGGATCATGCCCAGCAATCGGTCCCACACCATGAGATGCCGCTGGAGAACCGGGCCCCAGCGGCACCCAATGGATCGTCGGACACCGATTCGGTACTCCTTGGAGGGCCCCATGTCAGCCAGTGATGTGACGACAGCGTGGACAGCGGTTGAACCCGAGGGTGTGGTTGGCCATGAGGTGATGCGCATCGATGATCGGTCACGCCGCGGCGTGGTCGGTCACGGTCATCACGACACCGAGAACACCCCAGGTGGTCAGGCGGATCGACCGATTCTGAGCGGTGATGACATCGTCGACGTCGACGGTGCATCCGCGAGCACGATCGCTGGCAACACGGCCGAGGCTGCGCCCGAATTGATCATCGACATCGCCGACTCGGTCATGGCTCGACTCGTCGATCGTGGGGTAGCTCCGCGGGGTGGCGGTGCAGGGTTCGATGCATCATCGGTCGAGTTGCAGAGCCTGATCGTCGCAGCGGTCGATGAGGCAGATCGTGTGCGCGTCCGGCAGGGGCAATCACCGCTGCCGTCCGGTGTTCGAGAGCACGTCGAATCGGCGGCGATGGCCGAAATTATCGGCACTGGTCCGCTCGACCCGTATCTCTCAGATCCCGACGTTGAAGAGATCGATGTGAATTCCGCCGCGTGTACCTGGGTGACATGGGGCGATGGGCGCAAGGTCGATGTCGGACGGCTGTGGCCTGACGATGTGGCATTGACCCAGTTCCAAAAGCGGCTTGCTCGGCGCATGTCGGCCACTGGCGAGGGTCGACTTGATACCGCGTCGCCGACCCTGACATTGCAGACCAGAGCAGGCGACCGGGTGGTCATGGTCCTCGGTGGAGAGTCCGAACACGGACTGTCACCGCATCCGCGATTGTCGATCCGGCGATATGTCATCCGTCGGACGGGGCTCTCCGGTCTGGTTCAGCGAGGTCTCATGGTGCCCGCCGCAGCGGACTTCCTCTCGGCGGCGGTCCGGGCGGGGTGCACCATCTTGATCTCGGGGCCACCCGGCGCGGGAAAGACGACGTTGTTAACCGAGCTACTCGGAGAAGTTGACCCCAACGAGCGCATCATCACCGTTGAAAAGCACCTGTTGGAACTGGGTCTGGAAGTCGGTGGCCGTCACCGTGATTCAGTGGCATTACATACCCGGGGTGCAAATGCTGAAGGTCTCGGCGAGGTGGGGACGCGTCAACTCGTCGAGCTGACACGACGGTTGAATCCGGACCGGGTTGTCATCGGCGAGCTCGTCGAGGACGAGGCACTCGACATGCTCGATGTGGCATCGATGTGCTCGCGGGGGTCCCTTGCCACCATTCATGCGCATACGGCCGAAGCAGTGATTCATCGCCTTGCGTACTACGTGGCCAAGGCGCAGACATCGCTGCCCGAGTTTGCTGTGTGGAATCTGATCGCTCACACCGTCGATCTCGTTGTGCATGTCGATGCGATCACACCACGGGACTCGCCGCGAGGCCAGCCGTTGACGCCTGTACGTCGGGTCACTTCAGTCATTGAGATCGGCCCGGTGGGTGAGCGCGGTGTCCCCACCATGTCCGACGTTTTGGTATGGGACGCCGCTCATGATGCATTGAGAGCGAAATCACCGTTGTCATCTCGGCTGATCGACCGCATTCGCTCACACTCGGCAGCCAGTTCGTCACTGCGACGTCGCTCTAGCGGTGCAGGGAGCAGTCAATGAACACCATCGCGCAGATGACTGTGAGTGCTCTGGGGGTCAACATTCCAGAACGCAGCCTCGTGTTCCTGGCCCTGTCCGCAATTGGTGCGGTCGGGCTATGGCTGTCGCTCATCCCGCCGGTCGCTACGAACACACCGATCGCCGTAACGCGGCGCGCCGTTCGTGCAGGTGTCGTTGGCGTGACGGTGGCGGTGACTGTCGGTGTGGCATCGGGTTGGGTGTTCACGGCGATCATTGCTGGTGCCGCCGCGGGTCTCGTTTCAGCCGACGCATCATCGATACAACGTCGTCATCCGTCGAATGGGCCCGCGGCAATCGCACGCTTGGAGGCCGTCGCCACATGGATCGAGTCGCTGCGCGATCTGATGGGCGCCGGCGAACAACCAATCGGTGCTGTCACCGTCTCGGTACCTGCGGCACCAGAGGTAATTCGTCCAGCGGTGCAACGCCTCGCGCGGTCGCTCGCACACGAGTCACCGACGTTGGCATGCCACGCGTTCGCTGATGACATCGATGATCCGGTCGGTGATGTGTGTGCGATGGGACTCGCGCTCGCAATTGAGCGTGGTGCGCGTACCGCTCGCGTCTTCGATGCACTTGCGGCCCAGACACGTCAAGCTGTGGAACGTCGCCGGTTGGTCGAAGCCGAACGTGCGCCGGTGCGACGCGAGGTGAGCCTGCTCGTCGCGCTCATGTTGGCTCTCTTTGCCGCCGTATTGCTGAGCGGCAGGTCTGGCTATCTGGCGGCGTACGGCACGCCGACCGGGCAGGTAGTCCTCGCATGCGCGGTAGCGGTGTTCGCCGGCCTGATCGTGCGCACACGTTCATTGGCCGCGTTTCCGCGGCCCGCGCGGGTGCTCGTCGCCTTACCGCACACCGATCGAGTGATCGCTTCAACAGGTGGTGAGTCGTGGAACTGATTCTGTTGTGTGCAAGCGGGATCGTCGGCGGGTGCGGGTTGCTGGTTCTCCGCCGGGCCGCGGGCCGCGGCATCGCGCCGTTGCCACCGGCGTCGGACCGGGGACGCCCTGGCGCAGTTGCGCAGCACCGTGGTCCGGCAGCGGTGATCGCGGACACGATCCATGGGACGTCGCTGCACGACCGTGATGTGCATTTGCGTCTTCTCGGTCGGAGCCGCGCCGATGACGACCGTGACCTCATCGTGCATATGGCGCTGCTGGCTGCACTGGCGATGGTGGTGACGGGAGGAATCGCCACGGCGGCGATCGGTGGTCATGCAGCCGGGCTCATCGCAGTTCCAGCAGGTGTCGTTGGGGCACTCGGTGGTGTGGTCTTGCAGCGACGTGGCCGCATTGAGGCGGCGGAACGCGAACGTGCAGCGATTCGTTACGAATTGTCCGCATTCCTCGACGTGATGGTCATGGTGCTGGCCGCTGATGCAACCGTAGAGAGCGCGGTGGACCATGCGGCGCGCGCAGGGCAGGGGCGCTTCTTCAGCGAAGTCTGTTCGGCACTTGAGGTGCAACACGCTCGCGGCGGGTCGGTCGTTGATGCGCTCGCCGATGTCGCCGACATCGTTGATGTCACCGAACTAGGCCAAACGGCCGACGCTGTCCGGCTTGCCGTGCGCGAAGGCGCCCCGCTCGGGCGAACCTTGGCTGCTCGCTGTGCAACCCTGCGCGCAACTGTCGCTGCGGAGGACGAGACCGAGGCTCGGCTGCGGACCTCGCGTCTGACTGGACCACTCGTTGGCATGGGTCTCGTGTTCATGGCAGTCGTGATCTATCCGGCGTTGGGGGTGGCGTGATGATGCGCCGCACCCGTGGCAGCCCCGCCGGCCATTCCTCCGTACATGCAGACCGGTCGGTCGGTGGGTGGCGCGCCTCACCTGGCCTGCCGAATCCGAACTTCTTCACCAACACACACCCCAGTAGAGGAGAGACAGCAATGAAGAACAGCCCAACGATGAGCACTGTCACCATGGCGGTGAATCGCATAGCGATGCCGACCACCGCCGATATCGCTCGATCACCGCTGATGGTCACAGTGGATGCGACACGTCATCAGATGTTTCACCTGATGCGACGCGTCACCCGTTCGACAGCGGTGCATGACCGTCACGAGAACCTGATGCAGCCACCCGATCGGCCGGTGGAGTCAATCGGCGGGGTCAACTCCGAGCCGCGCCGGTGCAACGGCGATCGTGGTGCAGTGTCGCTGGAGCAGGTGCTGTGGTTTGTGGCATCGGGTGTCAGCGTTGCTGTGGTGGCGGGCATCTTGTGGTCGCGCATCAGAGAGCAGGCAAATTCGCCGATTCAGGCACCAATCGCACCGTGATGGGGCCTGCGCCACAGATGGTGTGGGCCGATGGCCGTTGTGGGTGCGCCAGGGTGCGCTCCCGCACATCCGGTGGCGCATCAATCGGTGACGTCGATCTCAGCTGTGCCATTGCGAATGATGAGAGGCGAAATGAGATGCGGCGCATGCGATGCGTTCACCCCGGCGGACAGCGACGTGTAGATGTTCGCCGGGGTCGCGGACAGTGCGGAGGGTCCTCTTTGAGCGCCGTGCTGTTGTTGCCGCTGGTGCTTGTGCTCTGCACGATCGGATTGCAGGCGGCTCTGTGGAACCATGCAACGGCATCGAGTCGGACGATCGTTCGCCAAGAACTGTTGCGCGCTGCACATGGGGCGATTCCGGTCGACGAACTCGGCGACGTGTTGATCCGTCGGCTCGAACAGCACACCGACATGGGCGCAATTCACGTTGACGTTCGCGTTGACGATGGAGCCGTATCCAACGGGGACGCATCAGGGGCATCACCAGGTCATGTCACGGTCGATGTGAGCGGCTCGGTTCCGGGTCTCGTTCCACTCACGCGCGCCCCGGTTCGGGTCGTGGAAGCAGCATCGATCGAAGGATGGCGCCCGTGGCCCTGATGGAGCGACACATCAACGATGCGATCCGCTGTGAGGAGCCCAGCGCTCGCGGGCAGTGCCAAACCACGCTGAACCGCCGGACGGGGTGGCGGCGATGGATGAGCGATGATGCCGGCGCCGCCGAGGTGGCAGCAATGGTGGTGCTCGCACCGGTCATCGTGGCCGTGGCCATCGTGATCGTCGCGGTCGGACGTGGTGTGGACGCTGGTGCAACGGTTCGCTCAGCGGCATTCGCGGCGGCTCAGTCAGCGGCGCTCGAACGAACCCCGGCAGATGCCATGCATGTCGCAGAGCGGATGGCTCACATCGCTCTGGCAGGCAATCCGTCGTGTTCCGCGCCGTCGGTTGCGGTCGATGTTGTGGACTTTCGGCCCGGTGGGTCGGTCACGGTTGTGGTGTCGTGCCTCCCCCGGCCGATCACCAACGAGGCTGGAGTGAGTGGTGTTGACGGCATGCGTGTCGACGATGCCCAGCTGCGGGGTGCAGCACACGAGTCAGGCCTCGTGGGCGCTTTGGGGTCACCACGGGTCGGTGTCGCAACAGCTGTGGTCGACCGGTTCCGCTACGCCGAGGCGGTCGGTGTTCAGCCTCAGGTTGTTGGGCGGTGACGTGATGGTTGTGCACGGTTTGCGCGCTGGGATGGGACCAGATGGGGCGCTGCGTCGTGGCCGTGGTGACCGAGGAGCGGGCCTTGTTGCCGGGCTCGTGTTGATCGTGGCGATGACGACAGGTGCGCTGCTGTGGCTGACGATCAATGTGGACACTGATCTCGTTGCGATGGCCACCGCGGATGACCTTGCATTCCAGATCGCCCGTGCAGCGGCCAGTGAGATTGATATCGCTGGTCTACGCGCCGATCCGCGTGTGGTTCGTATCGACCCGGTCGCCGCGACGGCTCGCGCGGAGACAACGGCCTCTCGTCTCTTCAGCGCTCTTGGTGTGAACGGTGAGGTGATCGCTGTTGTTGTCGATGGTGATCGGGCGACGGTGCAACTGCATCTCGATGGTGTGGACGGTGTCATCGAGTCCGGGGTGTCGGCACGGGCGGTGAGTGGCTGATGGGGGCACCGGTCGCGGACGTTGTGTTGCGCGCTGGCGCAGTGCAGGCGGCAGATATTCGACTGGCGACACAACAGCGGAGAGACGTCATGGATGCGGATGTCATGGAGGCAGATGTCATGGAAGTAGATGCAATGGAGACAACGTTCATGGGAGCGACGTCACGTCGTGCGCCCAACGAATGCGTTGCGGCGAGGTATGCGGCTGCGGGCTGCGCGGCGACAAGCGGTGCTGGCGATGCACGAGCACCTGTGCTGCGGGCGCACTCGACACGCGAGCACGTCACGCGACGTGGAACACGTGGCGGCCATCAGGCGACGCCCGACGATGCGACCGTGACCGGTGTCGTCGATGTCGCGACGAACGGCGATGCTGCGTCGTGCGGCATGCGGGCGGCGAGCGCTCGGCAGGCGAGTGCTCACCTCTCCGGAACCGGGTCAGGAGCACGTTGTCACATCGGTTCTGGGCTGGTCTGCGCTCGACCAGTGGATGACCAATCATCACGCCTCACGGGATGTCACGGCAGCATTGCGTCATCTGGTGGACGGGTGATCCGGGCCCTCTTCACGCTGGGTGCCACCGTCGCGGTCGTCGGTGGCCTTATCGCGCTACTTCTTGGACTTTCGCGGCATCACGTCGGTTCGTCGTATCCCCTGTCGGGCATCGACGGGGCCGCAACTGTTGACACCATCGTCCGGGGTATCACCGAGGGCGGATATGTACCGGGCGCTTTTGTGACCGACCTCGTCATCCGATGTGCGCTGTGTCTGGCGTGGATTGCTGTTGTGCTGTGGGTTCTCGATGCGGTTCGAGTGGCGATATCGATGGCGCGCGCCGGGGTGCAACCGCAGAGCCGCATCGGTTGGTCCCGGCCAATCACCAGGCTTGTCGTTGGGGCACTTGCAGTCATATTGCCAGCGAGTTCGCTGCAGGCGGTGACCGTCAACGCCGCCGCGGTGACGGGCGGTCACCTGGAATCGGGAAGTCCTGCGGTGCTGCACACCACGAGCCGCAACCACATCGTCCACTCGGATACCTCGCCGGCAGGCGTGGCGGCGGTCGAGTTCGCGCCGCTGGTTGACCGTAGCTCGGGAGTCACCGACGAGAATCTCACCGGATCACATGTGACGCGCAGTGGCGACGCGGTGGCAGAGAGTGAACCCACGGCGATCCGACACACAGTCGTGGTGGGTGACACCTTGAGTGGCATTGCCGCGCAGCATCTCGATGATGCGACGCGCTGGCCCGACATTTTTGAGCTCAATACGGAGCGCGAGATGACCGATGGCCGAGATTTCGACGACCCTCACCTCATCATCCCCGGGTGGTCGTTGGTACTGCCTGGCGGCTCCGTCCCCGATCACCTCGATGCGGCCGAGCCGCATCAGCCGTCGGGCCATGAGGAACTGCTGCGTCACGGTGCCCCGATCAGCGTCGATGCGCGCACCGCAGCCGGGTCACTGAGCACGGCCGATCGCCCGCAGCGTGATGCCGGGGAACACGGCATCCCCATGTCGCACGATGAACTCATCATCGATGCGCGGGGAGCGAATGGTGACCGCGTCGAATCACGTGCTGGTGCCATCGACGATGCCTGGGTTACGGGTTGGTTCGATACCTCATCGTCAGCCCAGTCAGATGCCACGATCTCGCCGGATAATTCTGTCGCGACCGATGCTCTGGTCATCGATGCGCGAACACCTGAGAGGCCAGCAAATGTGGACGGTGGCCTTGATGACGGCGCGGTGCTCACCGTCATCGACGAACCGGTGGACGGTTCGCGGGCGGCCGACGATCCAAGCCAGTCGACGCCCGGCGAACCATCGGGTGATCAGTCGATCACGGACCGTGCTGACGATGGTCGGGTTCGGGACCGGCAACCAGATGGGGCTACGGCGGTGGTTGAACCATCGCGTACTGCTGACCCGATGTGGCCGACATGGGATGACGTGTCGTCTGACGCGGGTAACGGTGTTGAGCAGTTCATGACAGGCACTGATGAGGCGAGCAGCGCGGAGATGAACAACGACGTCACCAATGAGATCGATGGTGACGACGACCACGCGGACGCAATGGCCTTGGTACTCGCCCCCGACCGTGAGGGGTCTGAGGGCGGTGCGGGTATACCAACCGATAGCGGAGGCGAGGTGTCGCGTGACGAGAGTCGTTGGCCCGGCCCGGGATGGGCGATGCCAGCAATGTTGGCTCTCGGTGCAGTTCTCGCGCTGCGTGGCCATCGTCGTCGGCGCCTGCGGTCGTTACGCGGGGCGGCGACAATCGTCCGGCCGAGCGATGAGCTCATCGCTGATGAGCAGGCTCTTGAGAGCCTCGCCCTCGGTGCAGACACGATGCTGCGGCTCGACATGGCGGTACGGGCGGCACATCAGCACGTGTGCAAACTTCAGACCGGTGAGGTCGGTGACGAACGTGGGCGAATCTCGACAGCAGCCACATCGGTCGACACCACGTTCAACGACGTCACGGGTGAGTGGAGCACAGCGATGTCGTCGCTGTCGCTTCCGGTGGCGATTGTCGGTGATAACGGAACCGTAGAGATCTGTGTTGTGGCCCACTCCGATCAGGTGAGTGTCAGCACCGTTGCTGGCGACGGGGATCAGCGAATGGTGTTGCCACCCGCTCCCGATGGGTGGCGCACAATCGCGAGCACGGCGACAGGAACACACGGCGGCATGCAGGTTCTGGGTTCATGGGTCGCTGATGGTGCGTTGGCAATGGTCGACGGTGATTTTCCTGCGCCGGCGTGTGTGCAAATCGGCGATACGGATGACGGGCGGCAGGTCTTCATTGATCTCGGTGCCGTTGGCCGTGTGATGGTCGAATCAGCAGAGGTGGCCGCCGCGATTGCGGCCACGGTGGGCACATCACCATTCGCATCAGGGTGTCCGGTATCGATCGTCGGAGATGATCCACTCGGGATCGCTCGTCTCGATGGCATCCGTCACGTGGAGCGATCCACTGTGGCGACCGCCGTGGACTCGGGTCGAGATGATGTGCCGTCGATTGTGGTGGGTGACTGGTCAGATGTCGATGATGTGATCGACGCACCGCGGTGCGTTGGGATCCTCATCGATGCCGGGGCGACGTCGGCGGCCGATCGTCCGCTGGCGCCTCATGATGCTGACCTCGGGACGGGCCCGGCAGGTCAGCGCTGTGGTGCTCGCGACCTAGTTCGGATCGTGTCGAACACCCATGACCAGATTCGGGGTGGCCGAGACGAACAAGACCGGGACAACACCGTTCACGATCAACATGTTCGGGAGCAGCACGGCCGGGACCAACTCGATCGGGGTCACATCGACCGCGGCCAAAAAGATCTGGATACACAACGTTGGGACACGCAGGACCGGGACCACTACGTCCCCGATCATCGCCTCGCCTCAGATGGCGATGACGGGCTCGTTTCTTCTGAGGGCGTGGGTACCGGGCCTGCTGCTGGTGAGGGTGATGCACCTGCGAGTGCGACCCTCCACCCATTCGGACTCGTGTTCCAACCAGTGACCTTGTCTCGGACTGATGTGGACCGGCTGGTTGCGCTCTTGGAGCAGGCACTTCCCAGCGTGCCGACAACGGAGATGGCATGTGAAATATCAGCGACGCGGGTAGCCGATGGTGTCCCCACGCCCGCGGACGCTGCAGTTACAGGTGCAGATCTTGATGCAGATCCCGGCATAGATGCCGGCGTAGATCTGGACGTAAACGCAGATGCAGATGCCGCGATGAGCCTGTGGGACGACCTGATGGAGCCGAGCGACCGAGAGCAGTCTTCAGCACCAACAGCGATGGCAACGGACAGATCTGGCTCGGCGGTGTCAGAAGTCGCGGTGTCTGGGCTGACAATGTCTGTTCCCGGAACGTCTGAGGTGGCGGTGTCTGAGCTCGCGACACCTGCCAAGGCAGCGCAAGTTGCCAGTTCGTTGTCGTTGCCTATTTCCGACACTGGGGATGAACCGGGGTCGACCGGCGCTGGTGTTGGGGAACCCTTCCCCGGTCAGTTCGCCGAGGGCCAGCTCGCTCATGTGGGCGATGGTGCTGGGGTGAAGAGCGGTGTCGGTGTGCATGGTGTCGATGAACACGGTGCTGGTGCAGACGGCGGTGATGGTGGACATTTCGCCTGCGAGCAGGCTGGGGACACCTCCGTCGCTGGTATTGGTGAGCACCTCGCTGCTGACGTTGCCGAGGCTCGCGTTGCTCACGTCGCTCATGTCGGTGATGGCTGTGATGTTGTGAGCGTTGTTGATGCACGTGGTGCTGGTCGCGTTGTCGGCGGCATGGGACAGGATGCGAGTAGTCGTGATGGCTGTGAATATCCCGCCGGTAATCACGGTGCCGATGAGCGTGCAGAGAATGGGGGTGTTGCGGGCTTTATGGCTATTGCTGACGTCATTGCCGATGCGCGCGGCCCTGGTGACAACGTTGACAGCGACATTGACAGTGATGTCGATCACGACAGCGATGTGGATTACGGCAGCGATGGTGAAGCAGCGTCGGTCGTCATCGTTGAGCTTCTAGGCGAGCCCCGCGTGCGCCTGGCTGATGGAACCCCCGTCGTATTTGAACGAGCGAAGTCGGTTGAACTACTCGCGTGGTTGGTCACGCATCGTGAACGATCAACCCGCGCACGTGCGCGGTCGGCGTTATGGGATATCAGGGTGCAAGCGTCCACATTCTCGAATGTCGTGTCGGACGCTCGACGGAGTCTTGGGCGCGCAGTGCCGATTGACGACGATTGGATTCCGAGGACTCACACCGAAGAGTTGAGCGTGATCCCCGGCGTCGTCAGCGATGTTGAGTTGATCGCAAACGCCCGCCGACGAGTAGCAGCGCATATTGCGGACCCACATGGTGTTATCGCTGAACTGGGTCCCCTGTTGGCCGGGGTGCGCGGCATGCCATTCGCAGGCACGGCGTATCTGTGGCCAGATGCTGAGGGAATCACATCCGAACTCGTCATCGAAGCCACATCGGCTGCCGCCGAATTGGCAAGCGCGTATCTCGATGTCGGCGACCTCAACGGGGTTCTACGCGCAACTGCTCTCGGCCTCCGGGTACTCCCCGGGCACGAGGAGTTGATCGGGCTGCGTCTTCGTGCGCGGGCTGGCCTTGGCGACACCGCGGGACTCCGTCAGGAGTGGGCTTCATACGAGCGGATTCTCGCTGATGAGTGGTCGGGTGGGGAGCCGGCACCCGAGTTAGTGGAGTTGCGTTCGCAGTTGCTGCGGCGGTGAACGTGGTTGGTTAACGCGGTTGGTTCGTGCAGTTGGTGAGTGCTGCACAGACGTCTGCGCGTGAGGTGCCGTGCCCTCGGTTCGCTAGTCCTGCGGTGTGCCGCGAGCGATCGCTTCGGCCGTTGCGATGACCTCACGAACCGGCACACCGGTTGCGGCTGCCACCGCTGCAGCATCGTTGAATTCCACGTCCATGCGACCGATATGTGTCGCGACCTTGACGCGTACCGGGTGCCCATCCACATCGACCGTGATCTCGTGGCGCTGTTGCGGCCAGCGGCGCACCCGGTGGGCACGCACACCGAGCGAACCGGTCTCGGCCACGATCGTGTCGCGCACCGCGGCCAGACGGGCCTCATCGCAGAGGGCGTGCACGGTGTGAGCGGGTCGGCCCTTCTTCATGATGATCGGTGTGATCCACGCGTCGAAGGCACCGACGGCCAGCAGGCGCTCAACGGTGTGGGCAAGAACCTCACCGGTCACATCGTCCACGTTCACGCTGACCTCCACGGCGGGGCTCCCTGCCGGTGCGGTGTCACCGTCGACAGATGCACTCACCGCGGCATCGACAGCAATGTCGAGATCGCCGAGAACCACCTGCACAACATTCGGCCGTCCGGCAACATCGGCCGTGCCGGCGCCGTAGCCGGTGGCGATGACCTGCATGGGGGGCATGGCACCTGGCCGTGGAGCCCCGGTGGGGTTCATGGCTGACAGCACACACATCAGAGCGACGCCGGTTGGGGTGGCCACCTCCATCGTGGTGTCGAGCCCCACCGTCGGTGCGCCATATCGAGCCAACATGTCGGCAACGGCGGGTACCGGGTTGGGCAATTGTCCGTGTTGGGTGCGCACCGTGCCATGACCAACAGCGATGGGCGAGAACACCACAACGTCCACGCCCCACGCCTCAAGGGCGGCGCACGCACCCACCACATCGACGATCGAGTCGACCGCACCGACCTCGTGCAGTTCGACATCGGCAGGGTCGATGCCGTGGATGGCGCCCTCAACATCGGCAAGCGCTGCATAGACAGCTGTTGCGCGGTCGCGGACGCGTTGGGGGAGGCCTGCACGATCGATCATCGCCAACACATCGCGGGCCGGCCGATGCGGTCCATGTGAATGGTGACCTGATTCCTGGCCGGTCTTGTCAACGACTGTGTGGTTGTCGTCGTCGCTGGTGTGACCGTGGTGTGGATCGTCGTGTGCATGGCTGTGGTCGTGCACAACAACGTTCGCCCATGTGGCTCGCACGCCGCAGCGTTGTACCGGTTCGAAGGTGAGCGCTTCCAGAGTTGGTACCTCGTTTGCTGCCGCAGTGGTGAGCGATGTCGCATCAACCGGTGCCATGACGACATCGGCGGCGGCCGACATCACCGCGAGGAGCACATCTGGAGTCGGAGAATCAGATAACCCCGACGAGTCACCAGTGCTCGTGTTCGCCTCCTGAATCCGAGACGGCATCCGCGACGCGGCATCGACCAGTGCGGCCATCACCATGTCGCCGGCCACACCCGCCGCGCATTGGAACCACGCAACACGGGTCACGGGCGAGTCTCCTCGTCGAGACTCTCGTCACCTGCGCGGCCGCGCTCCGCCATACGCAACATGCGTACCATCGCAACCGCGGCACCGAAACCATTGTCCACACCGACCACGGTGACCCCAGACGCACACGTGGCGTGCATGGCCAGCAGCGCGGTTACA
>Ga0181588_10002498_pt1 | contig 15910 bp, 9 predicted proteins | sample 071ome_26_FD_148607 | JGI IMG/M metagenome (GOLD analysis project Ga0181588, IMG submission 148607) | Coastal salt marsh microbial communities from the Groves Creek Marsh, Skidaway Island, Georgia - 071409BT metaG (spades assembly) | ecosystem: Environmental > Aquatic > Marine > Intertidal zone...
CCCATGTCCGGCATCACGCTGTCCAACAGGACCAGATCCACCGACGCCCCCTCCAACTTGCCCAACGCCTCGTCGCCGCTCGACGCCGTTTGCAGATCATAGCCCAGGCCCTCCAAGCGGCGGGACAGTCGCTGCCGGTTCAACTCGTTGTCATCAACCACCAACAGCGTCCCACCCCGACCACTCCGATCGCCCCCCGATTCATTCTGTTGTCTTGTTTCACTCACCGGTTCAACGCCGTCCAGGCTTTCAGAAATCGTGCTGCAGACCCACAACTTGGCGACGAACCCCCGGAAAGATCAAGCGAATCCGACAGCCGCCACCGCGCCAGAAGGGCAACACTCCCGCTTGCGGTCGGTTCGCGATCTGCTATAAACACCAACCAAGATATGCATTCGCTATCCGATAAGAGGTTATCGTTCTCACCTTCCGTCGAGATCGTCGTTCTTCCCGATGGAACCTACCTGCTCAAGCAGACCGAACGCGGAGACTATCTGGCTCTGGCGGCGGATCGGCGTGAGATCATGGAGCGTTTCGATGGGGTCAGGACCGTCGAGGAAATCCTCCATGAACTGCTGCTGGAGGGCCGCAATCCCGGCATTCGATCGTTCTACGACCTGGTTCTGATCGCATTGGAACGCGGCTTCCTGCTCGACGGCGCCACCGCCTCCATCAAGGAAAACGCAGAGAAACCGGTCCCGGCCATTTCCGCCATGGGCTCGCTCGGCATCGTCGTTTCCCTCGCTCTGATCGGCTTCGGGGCGCGCATTCTGTTCCGGGACCGCATCCAACTCGGGGCGGAACTCTCCGGTTGGCTGCTGACACTGGTCCTGATTTCCATCGGCCTCAGCCTGGCAAATATCATGGCCGCGGCGGCGCTCCGCAGCTTCGGCCGGCAGGCCTACGACGCGCGCATCCGCTGGGATCGCCTGCTGCCCTATTTTCACCTGGATGTCCGCGACGCCTTCATGGGCGGTCGGGCCTGTGAGATTGCGGTGGCCTTGCGGGCCCTGGCGGCCCCCTTCCTCCTCGCGCTGGTCTGCGATGCCTTCGGCGCGGAGGCCGGCATCCTGGCCGGTTGCTTCGTCGCCTTGACGCTTATCTCGCCCTTCGGCGAAACCCCGGGGCACACGCTGCTCCACGCCGCCTTCCGCAAGGAATACGAACTGCCCAAGTGCGCCCAGCGATTCCTCAACGCCAAGCTCTTCGCCCAGATGTTCAACTGGAAGACGAAGCTCAAGGAGGAGAACTACTTTCTGACTTACTCCACCTACGCGATCCTCTGGCTGACCGGCGTCTTCTACTTCACCAACCGGCTCATCCACAATCAGGTCGACGCGCTCTACATTGCCGCGCTCGCGGACCTGCCCCAGGAGAACGACACCATGACCTGGGTCTCGCTGGGCCTGCTTTCCGTCATCCTCGCCTCCATCATCGTCTACTTCGTCTGGCTCATCGGCCGGGGCGTCTTCCGAGAGGCGGCTCCGAGCCTGTTCCCCGCAGAGGGACGACTGACCCGCAACGCCGCCAGCCTGGGCGACGATGCCGGGGAATCCGTCAAGTTCCTCAAGCAAACCCTCCTCTTCTCCCAACTCTCCGATGACCTGATCCGACAGATCCACGCCTCCATGAAGCCCATCGACGTCGCCCCGGATCAGACCATCATCCGCGAACGCGACCCCGGCGAGTGCATGTTCGTCATCGAGAGCGGGAGCGTGGAAGTCTGCAAGGAGGATGAATCCGGCCTGATGACCATCGTCGCCAGCCTCTCCCCCGGTGACGTGTTCGGCGAGATGGCGCTGCTCGACAAGGCCCCGCGCAACAGCACCGTGCGCAGCCGTGAAGAAACCCGCCTGCTCTCGCTCTCCCGCAAGGATTTCGAAGAACTCCTGCTCAAGCCGCTCGGAGCCAACAAGATCAAGGAGATCGTCCACATCTCCGCCGCCCTGAAGCGCAACAAGCTCTTCGCCGACTGGCACGCCAACGCCCTCGTGTCGCTCGCCCACAAGTTCACCATGGAAACCCGCCTCGCAGGACAGCCCATCATCGAGAAAGGCCAGGTCAACGAGTTCTTCTATATTGTCTATCAGGGCAAATTCAAGGTCGCGCGCGACGGCGACGAGCTCGACCTCCTGGGCCCGGGCGATTTCTGCGGCGAGATCAGCCTCCTGAGCGACGAACCCGCCAACGCCGATGTGATCGCCGCCTCCTACGGCAAGTGCCTCAAGCTCGGCAAGAAGGACTTCCTCGAATTCGTCAGCCACGACTTTCTCACAGGACTCGCAGTTGAAAGCGCCGCTTCGGCGCGCAAAACGGAAAGGAGCGCAGCATGAGTTTCATGAAGATGATGCCCATCGTCGCGATGGGCATTGCGGGAGGTGTAGGGGCCAAAGCGATGAAGGAGGGAGCCGAAGTCGTCGACAAGTTTCAGGTCGCCGCAACCCAGAACGTCGAGATCCGCGGCATTGCGGACGCCGTCGCGATGGACTACACGGACAACAACCCCAGTCTGCCGATCGACAACTTCAGCGACTTTCTCCGCGAGAACATGCGCACAGCTGACGGGCAACCGCCCAAACGGGATCCCTCCCTCGACCCCTGGGGGACCCCCTACGTGCTGTTCCAGGTCAACAAAGGGTTCAAGGTGTTGAGCGCGGGCCCCGATAAACTCTACGAGACCGAGGACGATCTGACGCACCTCTACGATCTCTCTGGGATCAGCAACACGCCGCCCCAGGGCAACCGGGGCCCAAGAAACTATCAACAGCTCGTCGCCAAGGCCAAAGAAGCTTCCAGCAGCGACGGGCAGGTCGACGAAGAAGGCGGCAAGAAAACCGCGGCCAACGCCTCATCCGAGCCCCAAAAAAAACCGGAGAAGAAATCGCCCAGCAACCCGAATCGCAGCCGGGACAAGAAAGCCGTCGCCGACCGCGTCCTGAAGTTCCAGATGAAGCAGGCGGACGAGGGCAACGCCCGGGCGCAATTCGTCATGGCGGAACGTTATCTCTACGGCGAGGGCGTGGAATACAACCCCTCGCTCGGCATGGAATACCTCAACAAGGCCGCCGCCAACGGCTTCCCCAAGGCCAAGGAAAAACTCGCCTCCATGGAAACCAGCTCCGGGATCGCCGGAGCTCCGGACGAGTAATGGCCTCGCGGCCTCCTGAAGGGACGCCCCCTAGGCCTCCGGATACTCCCAGGAACCGCGATACTGGCGACGCAGCAACTTGTTGGCCTCGGGATCATGCCGGATCAGTTCCTTCTCGCCGTCCCATTCCACACTGCGCCCGATCTTCAGCGAAAGATTCGCCAACATCGGGAGCACGGACGACCGGTGCGACGCCTCGATCTCACAGACCGGATCCTTGCCGGATTCGATCGCTGAAATGAAATCCGCCCAGAGCGGCGTCATGTTGTGGCCGTCCTTCACGTTGTCGAACTGCGGATCGGCATGAACCTCCTTCGCCCCGCGCTTGTTGGGGTAAAACGTCCAACCGTCGCGCCAGCCCATGTGAAACGTTCCGTTGCTGCCGTAGAAGTAGCAGCCGACATTGTGTTTCTCGCTGTTGTGTCCGCCGAAGCGGCGGTTCTCCCAAGTGCAGGTAAAATCCTCGAACTCGAATGTCGCCGCCTGCGAGTCAGGCGCATCCGACGTCTGCGCCTGCCCGTCGTTCACCGCTTCGCCGCGCACCGGACGTCCACCGGTCGAGAAAACCCGCTTGGGATGCTTTTCCTCGCTCCACCAGAGAACCTGGTCCAACCAATGCACGCCCCAGTCGCCAATCGTGCCGTTCCCGTAATCCATGAAATTGCGCCAACCACCCGGGTGAATGCGCCGATTGAAGGGCCGCAAGGCCGACGGGCCGCAATACAGCTCCCAGTCCATGCCCTTTGGTATCCTTGAATTGGGCGTCGGCTTCTCCACACCGCCGCCGTAGTTCACAAAGCAACGCACCATGCCGATGTCGCCGACTTTGCCCGAACGCAGGAACTCCATTCCCGAAACGTGATGTGGCCCGATGCGCCGATGCAACCCCACCTGCACCACCTTGCCGTTGCGCCGGGCGGCGTTCACCATCGCCCGACTCTCCTTGACCGTATGTCCTGTGGGTTTCTCGACAAAGACATGCGCCCCGGCATCGAGCGCCGCAATCGTCGTCAATGCGTGCCAGTGATCGGGCGTCGCCACGATGGCGATGTCGATCTTCTCCCGAGCAAACATCTCGCGGTAATCCTGGTAAGTCCGCGGCTTGTCACCCGAAAGGTCCGTGATTTCCTCGGCGGAGATCTCCAGGGCGTCCGACGACGGATCCGCCAGCGCCACGGCCGTGGACCGTCCGGCCGCCAGGGCCTCGCGCAGGATGTTCATGCCCCACCAACCGCTGCCGATCAGCGCGGTCCGGTATTTCCTGTCCGTCTTCGCCGCCAACAACGGCGTCGCGCCAAAGGCCAACGACGCCGCAGAGGCCGTCTTAATGAAACTGCGTCGGGTGTGTTTCTTCATGGAATGAAATCTAGGCTGACGCCGCCACTTTTAACCTCGGATGACGCGGATGGCACGGATAATTCAGCTCCGCGGGGAACGCAGATCCAGACACACAACATCCCCAAACGCATTGCGGCAATAGAGCCTACCCTCCGCCAGCGCCGGCGGCGTCCAGCACTTGCCCTTCAGAACCTCGGCGCGACCCAACTCCTTCCAGCCTTGGGCGGTCGCCTGCCCGGTAATCAATTCACCCTTCGCGGAAAGAACGATCAGCTTGTCGCCCGCAGCAATCAGCGAACCAAAACCCACGCCGGCCTCCGCCCACTGCTCCTCCCCGGTTGCAAACGACACACATTTCAACGACGGCTCCCGCGCGTTCTCATCGCCGTCGATGCCATAAACGAAGCCGCCCAGCTTTACCGGAACCGTGAGCTGCGACCGCAGCGCCTTGCCCTTCCAGAGCTCCTCGGGTTCCTCGGCCGCGTGCTTCACAAGCGCGCAGCCCTTGCCGTAGCCGCTGGTGATGAAAATGAGGTCGCCGTCGATGAGCGGATCGCAGGCGTTCATGCCGTAGCGCGTCAACCAGCGATGCGACCAGACCCGTTCGCCGCTCGCAAGGTCGACCGCGCTGAAGTATTTCCCTGAGCTGAACACACCCAGATCGCGTCCGGCATGCTGAAATACCACCGGCGACGAGTAGCCGGCTTCTTCCGGCTCGGATTGCCAGACCGTCTCGCCCGTCGCCTTGTCCAGGGCCATGCCTGATTCTCCGACATTGAGCAGAACCAGCTTCCCGTGAATCACCGGCGATCCCGCGTAGCCCCACCCCGGCGACGACAACTCGTCTCCAGCCGCAAGATCACGCGACCACAAGATCTCCCCATCCGCCGCGCCCAGGCAATGCACCTGCCCCAATCGACTGATCGTGTAGACGCGATCCCCAGCCACCGTCGGCGTTGAGGTCGGTCCGCCTTCGAACAAATTGGGATCCAGCGGGCAGTCGTAGCCCTGCTTCCAAATCAATTTCCCGGTGTTCGCATCCAGGCAACGGACGAAATCCCTGTCTCCTTCGTTGCCCATCGTGAAGACGCGGCCGTCCGCGATCGCAAGGGAAGAAAACCCGGTTCCGACAGCCGCATTCCAGAGCGCCTTCGGACCACCCGCCGGCCAGGCGAAGGACAACCCGCTCTCCCGGGAAATTCCGTCGCGCTGCGGACCTCGCCAATTGGGCCAATCAGACGCCGACAGCGGCGACGTCAGACAAAGGAGCAACGCGACCAAGGCCGCCAGCGGCGTCCATCGGACGTCTGCGCGACCCTTAGCTTGTTCAGGCCGAGGCGACGACAAACCGGCCGGTTCACCCCGTCGTGAGGCTCTGCCGAACCGCGTTCTCATTTTGCGGAGGCGACCTTCTTTTCCTCGGGACGTTGGGCGGCGTAGGTCGCCGCCAATTCCTCCAGCAACCGGCGCATGTTCGCGCCGGAGTCGGAGAATGACTGCTGCAAGCGGGAAAGCGCATCCGCCCCATAAGCCTGCACGGGTTGCTTGGCGACGTGGTTGAACAATTGGATGACAAATCCGCGCTGGGCCGACGGGCTGTTGGCGGCAAATTCCGCCAGATCCCGCGCGCCCTTCAACGTCACGGTCTCTCCATCGTCGGTCTGGTATTTCGCAACCGCATTGATTGGCTTGTTCACTTCCTCCTCCTGCGTGCGAAAACGGCCGACCGCGTCGTAATGCTCCAGGCTGAAGCCGAGCGGGTTGATAACCGCATGGCAATTCTGACAGGCCCGCGGCTTGGTCAACTCGGCGACCTTTTCCCGCATGGTCAGGTTCGGCTTGAACTTCTGATCGGTGAAGGAAACGGCTGCGGGCGGCGGCTTCAAGGTCCGCCCCAGCATGTTGCGCGTGATGAACACGCCGCGGTGAATCGGCGAGGTCGAGTCGTTGTAGGCAAACGTCGTCAACAGATAGGGATGCGTCACCACGCCCGTGCGTTCCTTGGGATCAAAGGAAACCTTCTCAAAACCCGCTTTCTCCGGCGCCTTGAAATCGTAGAATTTCGCCAACCGCTTGTTGACGTAAAGCTGGTTCGCCAACAGGAGCTGCCGGTAGTCGGACTTCTCACTCCACACCACGTCTTCCACAAACAAATCCAACGACGCGCGCAGGTCCGAGATGATCTGTTCGTCAAACCCCGGAAAACGCTTCTTGTCCTTGGCCAGGTCCTCCACCTCGTCCATCTTTAACCATTGGTGAAAGAACTCCCGCATTTTGGCCCGGGCGCGCGGATCGCGGGCCATGCGCTGCGCCTGCGCCTTGACCTGCGCGGAAGTCTCAAGTTTGCCGGACGCCGCCGCCTTCAGCAGCGCCGCATCTGGCAGCGAGTCCCATAGCCCCAGCGCCAACCGGGCGGCTGTTGTATAGGCGCCGCCTCCGGCAGTCCCCAGTTCCGGATAAAGAAATGCGGGGGACTTCAACGTCAGTAGAATCGAACGCTTCACGGCGGTCTCCAAATCCTCCGCGCTCTCAAACTGCCGGTCCACAAGCAACTTCGCCTGACCATCGCTCAACGGGCGTCGAAATGCGCGCTCGGCAAAGGTCCGACAGAAAGTCCTGATCTTGTCCGCGCGTTCCGAATCGCCGTCCTTGGTCCGGGCCAGACGATTCAGATGCCTGACCGCCAGGTTCGCGGTTTCGATCGCCGCCCGGGTCGTCGCCTCATCCCAGGCCTTCGAGACCGCCGCCCCGCGCGGATAACCCACGCTGCTGTCGTCCGGCGGAAAAGGCGTCGTGACAACCAGCGTCGAGCGGGCGCCGTCGGGACTGAGACTGCGGGAAGGTATCGTCTGCTCCACCTTGTGGGGCGGCTTCCACCGCAGCTCAATCGACGCGGTCTTGTCCTTGAACTTGAAGAAATCGAGCTTGATCGGGTAACGCCGTCCGCCGAGCAGATGAACCTTCGCCGCGTGCTTCGTCGGTTCGCCGCCCAGCGCCACCCAGCCATCGATGGTCGGCGCGTCCGAGGTGTTGACCCAAAGCTTGAAGCCGTTCTCCGTCCGGACGATGAACTCATATACCCCCGAGTCCTCGATCCGGATCGACCCCGACCAGGTCATCGAGAATTCTTCGGGCTTGAACACCTTGTCATCCGGACTCCCCTCGCCAAACTGGAACCGAATCTGTGGATCCACCCGGTCGAAGGCCTTGTTCTTGCTGCTGTAACCGCGCGACTTGAAGTAGGTTCCCCGAAGCCCAAACTTGTCGCTGGGGCCGTTGAAGCCAACGAAGCTGGAAATCAGATCCGCGACGCTGTTCTGGTATTGCCGCACGGTCAATCGGGACAGCTCAATCCGGGCAGGCATGTTCCGCGCCTGGGCCGCCGGGGAATAGAAGGCTTCATGGATGTACTTCGCCACCGCCAGCGCGTCCTCGTCCTCGCACTGCTCCGGCTTTTCCTCGGGCATCGAACGGTGAATGATCCGCTTCAGACGCTCAACCGATTTGTCGCCGGTCAGCGGGTCCTCATACTTGCCCTTGACGCCCTCGCCGCTCGCGCCGTGGCAGTTTGCGCACAGTTTCTGGTAGATCGCATGACCACGGCCCGGACTCTCCGCGCCCCACGAGGTGACCGCGGCCAGGGCCAGCCAGACGCCGGCCAGACCTCGGATGAATTGTCGCTTCAATCGTCGCATCACTTCTGCTTCCACAACCATTCCATTCCTCAATCCGAAAGTCCATACAGACGATGCGTGGACGGGACTATTCATTGGAGATCGGGCTGACTTCGGATAAGGGAACGTTGCCTGTCGAACACCGCGTCCGATCCGGCCCGCTGGAAACAGGGCCTTCCGGGCCGGGAGTATTCACGCGGCATCCCCGTCCAATGCTTCAACGAACGCACATGAAAAACCATCAAGCCCGCCTCGCCCCCATCGCCGGAATCGTCCTACTGCTGGCCGCGACCGGTTGCCAATCCGACAAGAACCCCTCGCTCTCGATCATTCCCCGTTCCAGCGAAACCGAAAGCGCCTTCGCCCCGGTCGAAACCGCGCCGGACCTCCCGCCGGAACCCGCGCAAAACGAACGAACCAGGGTCAAGCCGCAGGACACCGACCCCACCTTGCAGCCCATCCCGGATATCGTGGGAACCGACCCCTATGAAGACGGAACCCTTCCAAACATTGCGCCCGCTTCCGATGCCGGGAGCCGTTCCTCCGACCAGAAACTCCCCTCACGCATCCGTTTCAGCGACTTCTGGCTCGACCCGGATGCGCTGAAGTCGGACACCGTCTATTTTGATTTCGATCGCTCGGATATCCGGTCTGACGAGATTGTCAAAATCGAGGAAGTGGCCATATTCCTGAAGACCAAGACCAGCAACGCGATTCTGATCGACGGCCACTGCGACGACCGAGGCACGGAGGAATACAACCGAGCCCTCGGCGAACGCCGCGCGCTCACCATCCGGGAGACCCTGGTGAACATGGGCGTGGCGCCCAATCGCATTCACACGCGCAGCCTCGGCGAAGATCGCCCCGCTGAAACCGGCCAGAACGAGTTCGCCTGGTCACGCAACCGCCGCGGCGAATTCGCGCTCCTTGTCCCCGTGCAACCCGACAGCTGAGACCGATTGAACTCCAAGGCCGCGACGCCCGGCTAACGAATCCGCCACAGCGGCGTGCGGCGCTTCGTATTCTCGATTTCCCAACTGCTCAATTCGCGGGTGATGTAGATCTCTTCGCTGTGCTCCGGCAGGCCCGCGGGAGAGATTGTCAACGCCCCGCTGGCATAACAGATCGCCTCGCGAAAGGTGTAGTCCTTGGGATGTCCGGTCGGCTCCACCCGGACCGGAATCTTCCGCGAATGGGGCTTTGCAAGCGTGGTCACCCAATCCTTTTCGAAATCGAATTCGTAGGCGTCGTCGTAGGTTTGGATCACCAACCGCTTCCCATCCGGGGCCATGTCCATCCCGGTGATCTGCTCGGGAAGCGGCGGCATGCCCTTGAGAATGCGCCGGGCGACATGCCTGCGCCCCGTTCGAATCTCGGATCCGATCGTCAGCGCATAGACATTGGTCGTCAGAATGCCGTCGCCCGCCCGGTCGCGGGGAACCTTGTTGATCAACAGAACCTCATTGCCTTTCTCTCCGACCGCAACCGCCGCCGCCTCGCAATCCACCGGGCCTCCCTCATAGCGGAAGGGGATCGTCCGAATCAATCGCGAGGGAATCGTTTGCACGTCCTTGGTTCCGGCCCCGTCGGGCTCGACCGGCTTCGGCAGGGGAACGAAATGAAGATGAAAGACATCCGGCGGATTGCGCTTGGGCGTCCGGTTGTCCCCCGTGTCGGCCAGCATCAGCCAATAACTCCGCTCCACCGCCAGCCAGGCCATCTCCTCCACATCATGCATCTTGACGTCCTCCAGCCTCCAGACGCCGCGCTGGCGGCCCTTCTTGTCGAAGGCGAACACGCGATTATCCGTCCCATCGTTGTGCGAGTAGAACACTCCCGGGGAAAATGGGGCCGCAACCAATCCGCTGCTGCCATTGAATTCAGGGTGATTGATCGTCACCTTGGGCTCCACATAGTCCGCGGCAATGGCGGAGGCGGCCAACCATACACAGACCAAGCTCAATGCAGACATCTTCAAACGACCGTTCATGACCCGGGCAGTTTGACCATCATCCCGCCCCGCGTCAAACGTCAGGGCGAGAACCACGCCGATCGAGAAATCTCCTTCGCCAACAATCGCAAACCGCGGCGCGCGAAGCGCCAGGGACTGCGGCGGCTCGACGCCGGCTGAGATTCCTTGAAAACAATCCGCCCCACATTCCTCCGCTCGCCTGCCAAAACCAAGTCTGCTAAACATCTCAACGCATGGCCGAACCGAATCCCGACAAGCTCCCGAAGTCCAGGCCGACCGCCCGCTTCAAGCTGCTGGCGGTATTGCTGGGTGTGGCTCCGTTCGTGGCGCTGGAGATCGGCCTGCGCTTGCTCGGCATCGGGGCTGCGGACTCCGCCGCCGATCCCTTCGCCGGCTTTGGCTCCAACATCCCGGTCTTCGAACGCGAGGGCGCGACCTGGCGAACGTCGGACAAGCGCATGCCCTTCCTGCCTCAGCAATCCTTTGCGGCGGACAAACCCGCGAATGGCTTCCGCGCCTTCTGCTTCGGCGGCTCCACCGTTCATGGACGCCCCTACGAGGCCGACACCGCATTCCCCAAGTGGTTGGAGCTGGAATTGCAGGCAACCCTTCCCAATCGCGCCGTTGAGATCATCAACTGTGGCGGCGTCTCCTACGCCAGCTACCGCATCGTTCCCATGTTGCGCGAGGCGTTGGCTTACGAACCGGACCTGATCGTCGTCGCCACCGGGCACAACGAGTTTCTCGAGGACCGGACCTACCATTCCCTCAAATCGCGATCATCGACCCGAAGCTGGATCGACAACCTCGGCGAACGCATCCGCGCCGTGCAGGTCGGCCGACGCCTTCTGCGCAAACAACCCGCCTCCGACCAATCGGGCAACCCCGACCGTGACGGGGACTTCGAAACGCGGCTCGACACCGAGAACGGCTACGCCTCCTATCACCGCGACGCTGATTGGCATACCCGCGTCATGGAGCAATTTCAGGAGGCGATGGAGACCATGGTCCGCCTCTGTCAGGAAAAGGGCGTCCCGCTCATCCTCGTGAATCTCGGCTCCAACGTCCGCGACTGCCCCCCCTTCAAATCCGAACATCGCGCGGATCTCACCAGCATCGACGAGCTCCGCTGGAATGAGGGATTCGACCGGGCGGACGCCGCCGAACGATCCGGCGATTTGGAGACCGCGCTCGCCGCCTATCGCGAGGCCGCGAAGATCGATGACCAACACGCGCTGCTGCATTGGCGCATCGCCCGCTGCCTCGACCGATTGGGCCGCCCCGACGACGCGAAGGCCCACTACCTGCGCGCCAAGGACGAGGACATTTGCCCCCTGCGCATGTTCGACCGCCAATACCAGCTCCAAGCGAAACTCGCCGCAGAATCCGGCGCCACCCTCGTCGATGCCAGGGCCGCGCTGGAATCACAGAGTCCAAACGGCATTCCCGGCCACGACTGGTATCTCGACCATGTGCACCCGACCATCGGCGGCCACCAGGAAATCGCCCGCGCCACGGCGGTAAAACTCCGGGACAGCGGACTTCTCCCGGAGCAAACGACCTGGAACGTCGACGCGCGACGTGACGCATACGCGGCGCATTTCGCAAGACTTGGCCCTGTTTATCTCGGCAATGGCCGTCGCCGACTCGAATGGCTGGAGGGCTGGGCCAACCGAAACCAATTGTTGAAGGAAACCTTGCCCGTCGATGCGCGCGGATACCTCCACGCCGGTTTTCGGTATCTTGATTTCGGCGAAACGACCAAGGCCAAGGCGGCGAGCAAGCAGGCGTTGGAAATGGATCCGGGTCTGCAAACCGCGCTCGACGCGCGTGAAGAACAGCTCCACGATCAGGGAAGGCGGGTCGATCTTCAGTAGCCCCGGGATTGCAGGGCGTCCGTTCTCAACACGGCAGCCCCGCGTCCGGAGCGCCGAGAAAATCCGTCATTCGGATCGCGGGTCTGTGACCCGCAGCGACGCCGGACAACTCCGTCTCACAAGAAGCCCGCTTTCCAACCGTCGTCGTCCTTGTCGGATTTCACATGCCATACAAATCCCCCCAGAATCCCGGCCAGACCAATCACGATCGACAGCCAGGCAGCCACCGTCCCGCGCTCGTCGAGATACAAACCCAGCCCGCATCCCACACCCGCACAGAGATAGACCCGCCAAAACAGGAAGACCCTGATCGCTTCTTTGATCTCATTCAGCATGACATCTCAAAGATACGCGCGACAACTTCGCGCCAAGCGTCTGGAGCCCCAAGCATGGCTCGGCATTGTCCGTCGAACAGCGCCCGGGCCGAGCCATGCTCGGCGCTCCGAACCCGCGATGGTTGCTGCGGGTCGCAGACCCGCGGTCCGTTCGACTCAGCGCGGACTCACGTCCGCGCTCCTTCCGCTTACTTGAACATGGCGTGGTCCGCGTCGCCGCGGGAGAGGATATAGGCCAGCAAGTCCATGATCTCGTCCTCGCGCAACATGTTGATCAAGCCAGCCGGCATCATGGAGACCTTGGACGGCTCGATCGACTTGATCTGCTTGCGATCCACGCCCTCCATGGAGCCCGGATCGAACATGTTGGTGATCACGCGCACGCTGTCGCCGGAGAGATTGGCGATGCGGCCGGTCACGGTCGTGCCATCCACCTTGGTGATGACGATCGCCCCATATTGGTCGCTGATTTCCTTGCTGGGCTCGATGATCGATTCCAGCAGATCGCGCGCGCTGAACTTCCCGGCCGCGCTGGTCAGGTCCGGCCCCACGATGCCGCCTTGCCCCGCGTATTGATGGCAGGAGAAACAGGCGACTGCGCCAAACATCGCGCGTCCGCGATCGTAGTCGCGCCCGCCCTTCAACGCGGTGTCCGCCCTGCGCGCCAACTCATCAACCTTCCACTCCTTCGAGAATCCGCGTTCGCCGATCTTCAACATGGCGGCCATGACCGCCTCGGGTGTCTGAACCTCCGGCTGCGCTTCGAGAATCGGCTTCAACTCCGCCCGCTCCGCCGCGCTGAGTCCCTTGACCGCGTCGTTCTTGATTGATTCGACAAACTTGCCAAAGCTCGCGCCGCCGCGATAGCTCGCCGCCTTCAGAAACCACTCGAAGTAGGTCTTCCGCAGCGGCATCGTCCAGCCGTTGTTCGCCAGGCGCAATGACTTGGCGAAGTTGATCTGCTCCTCCTGGGTCGGGGCGTTGGCCAGCAAGGTCACGCCCTTGGCGGTCACCTCGGCCGACTGCAGATAGACCAGCAACTGCAGCATCTCGTGGTTCAGCTCCGGAGAACGAACCGGAAAATGCGCGTTCAAGCGACTGGCCAAGGCATCCCTCGTCGCGGCGTCCGCTTCGCCCATGCGGATGAAGGCCAGGCTGTAGACGCGGATCAGCTCCAGTCTCTCCGGCCGGCTCAATCCGTTCCAATCGATGCGATCCAGGGCCGCCAGCAGCTTGGGTTGCGCGGCCTTGTCGCCCACACGGGCCAGGGCCAACAATCCGGCGAGCGCCGCGCGGGGATTCGTTTCACCCAAGGCCTTGGACTGCCAGGAATTCGCCGGCTGATGCTCCACCGCCACCCGGGCCGCATAGCGGATCAGGCGATCGTTGCTCTTCAGATGCGGCCAGGCCTGCGTCACCGCCTGCGGATCCTTCTTGCCATGAAAGGCCTCCAGCATCCTTCGCGTCTTCCGCGCCTGCGCGCCCCTCGCATCCGGCCGGGGCAACGTCGTCGATTCCTCGCCGGCATAAGTGACCCGATACAGGGCCGACTGCACCCGCCGACCGCCAATCGCGAAATACATGGCCTTGTCTTTCGGATTCACCACCAGGTCGGTCAACGGCAAGGGCGAACCGCTGATAAACTCCTCAAAATCCGCCGAGTAACCCGAGCCCTCCGGCTTCAGGTGAACGGCATACAGCTTCCCGTAGCTCCAATCGGCGATGTAAAAAGCTTCCTGATACTTGGCCGGAAACTTGGCGCCATAGCCAAAGGCAACGCCGGTCGGGGACCCGGGGCCAATGTTGATCGTCGGCGGCACGCTGTCGGGATAGTAGACCGGCCATTTGGCCGAGCCGTTCCGCCATCCGAATTCCGCGCCGCTCACCACCTGGCAGACGCGCGTCGGACGATACCACGGCGTGTTCAGATCCCATTCCATATCCGCGTCGTAGGTGAACAACTCGCCGTGCCGGTTGAACGCGGCGTCATATTCGTTGCGAAAGCCGGTCGCGACGATTTCCCAATGCTTGCCGTCCTTGTCCGTCTTGGCGATCCAGCCGCGGGGCGCGAGTTGACCGCGCATGAAGCCCCGGCCATAGATGCGCGGGAGCAACTGGCCCTCGCCCCAGACCTCGGGGACGCGGGAAACATCATACGGCTCCGGCAGTTGGGTCTGATTGCCCACCACGATATAGAGCGATTGTTTGTCGGGTCCCAAAACCACCGCATGCGGTCCATGCTCCCCGCCGGATTCCTGGAACTTCTTCAGCAATTCCACCTTGTCGAATTGGTCGTCGCCGTTCGTGTCGCGAACACGGTAAAGGCCGCGCCCGCCATGCGCCTTGTCGTTGACCACCACGTAGAGGGCGTCAAACGCGTAGAGCAGGCCCTGGGCATGCCCCATGTCCACGTTGATCTTCTCAACGCGCGTTCCCTTGGTCTGTCCGGGCTTCGGGACCGTCACCCGATAGAGACCGCCATATTGGTCCGAGACGATCAGGCGCCCCTGCTCGTCGACGCACATGCTGACCCAGGAGCCCTGGCCCGCCTTGGGCACGGTGTAGAGCAGCTCGACCTTGAATCCCTCTTTCACGAAAAGCGTGTCGACCGGCGTGGCTTCCGGCTCCTTGAGCGCGACCGCGGCATAAAAGGTCTTCGCATTGACCGCGCGGTTCCAGGGCTCCGCCCCCAGCGGTCCGATGACCTTCGGGCCCTTCCACTTCGAATCGTCGAATGTCGGCAGCTGCCAGTCTTTCGCCGGCTTTTCGTTCTGCTTCCACGAGGCGTCCGTCACGATCTCAATCGGCTCCTTGTCGGAATCCAGGATCAACTTCGCGATCAGGCCCGCCGCGCTGCCGGAATTGCTCGCCCGCACCGAGATCGTATTGCCTCCTTTCTGCAGATGCTTGATGACATCCTTGAAAATCGGACGCTCCCAGGCGCCGCTCTCCGCGACTTTCACGCCATTGATGAACACCTGCATCTGATTGTCGCAACTCGCATAGAGCCGCGCGCTGGCCGTGCGGGGGGTGAACCCCGTGAACGACTTGCGGAAATGCACGACTTGCCCATCCCGAGCGCTGTCGGCCCAGATCCAGTTCGGCGTCATCATGCCATTCCGGTTCGTCGCCGAAGGCTTGGCTCCCGAGGCCGGCTTGCCCTTGCCTTTCGGACGCGCCTTGCCCCTGCCTTTGCCCCCCTTGCCCTTCGGGCGACGCTTCGGTTTCTCCACCTTCTTGGCGTCGGCGGGAATCGGCGCCTGCGCCAAGGTCTTCACCCCGCCATCCGGCAGGGTTTTCAAGCGGATGTCCTTGAACTGAATCCGCATCGCCGGACCGCGATGCACCTGGAAGGCCAACACGCCATCCAACTCGCGGTCTTTCTCGTCGTGATCCGTCACATCGACCGTGACCTTGCCGTTCAACTTGTGAACCAGGTGGTTGCCGCGCGCGATGATCGTCAGCTCATTCCAGTCCTCCATCTTGACCTCTTGCACGGGCCCCGTGGCGCCGGCGATCCACTTGGAGCCTTCGTTGTCGATGAAGACCTTCTGACCGTGGTTCGC
>Ga0181588_10002501_pt1 | contig 15892 bp, 14 predicted proteins | sample 071ome_26_FD_148607 | JGI IMG/M metagenome (GOLD analysis project Ga0181588, IMG submission 148607) | Coastal salt marsh microbial communities from the Groves Creek Marsh, Skidaway Island, Georgia - 071409BT metaG (spades assembly) | ecosystem: Environmental > Aquatic > Marine > Intertidal zone...
CCTTTTCTGAGTTGAACCACTTCACGGTTCCTTGAGCCATGTTGCACATTCTCCTTGCACGAAGTTTCGCGCCGGACACCTCGCCCGCCGCGGGCTAGCCGTTCAAACCTTCGTCCGGAATCTGTGCTCGTGCTCAGAAACTGCTGCACTGCCTGGCTGGCGGTGCGTTATGAACAATGGTGCTGATCGGGCCTTGCCTACCGTGAGCATAACCACACCGCCTCGTCGCTACGCTCGCGCGGTGACCATCGACGAGTTGCGGACCGCTATAGCTCGGTCACTCGCTCTCGCCCTCACCGATCTCGATTCGGCCGATGTCGATCTCTCCGAAGTCGAGATCGTCGTCGAACGCCCCAAGACTCGCGACCACGGGGACTATGCGACCAACGTGGCGATGGTGCTCGCCAAGCGAGTCGGTCGCCCTCCCCGGGACATCGCGAGCGCTCTGGTCGCCCACCTCGAGGCGGTCGATGGCATCGCGGGTCTGGAGATCGCTGGGCCGGGTTTCGTCAACATCCGACTCGAAGCGGCCGCGCAGGGACAGGTCGCCCGGCGGATCGTCGAGGCGGGCGAGACCTATGGTCGAGGTGATGCTCTGGCGGGTCATCGGGTGAATGTGGAGTTCATCTCGGCCAACCCGACAGGACCGCTGCATCTGGGGCACACTCGCTGGGCTGCTGTGGGCGATGCCATCGCCCGGGTATTCGCAGCCGCCGGTGCCGATGTTGCCCGCGAGTTCTATATAAACGACCGCGGCGTACAGATGGACAAATTCGGAGAGTCGGTCATGGCCGCGGCGCACGGGCAACCGGTTCCCGAGGACGGCTATCACGGCGGATACATCACCGACCTTGCGGCCGCGATCCTCGCGGAGGACCCGGACATTCTCGATCAGTCCGAGGACGATCAACTGGTGGCGTTCCGGGAAGCCGCTTACGCCAAACAACTGCGTCAACAGCAGCAGGTGCTGGACCTTTTTCGCACCCACTTCGATGTCTGGTACTCCGAACGCGAGTTACATGCGTCGTCCGCGGTTGAACGCGGACTTCAGCGGCTGCGTGAGCAGGGACACGTGTTCGAGCAAGACGGCGCCGTTTGGTTGCGCACCACCGACTTCGGCGACGACAAGGATCGGGTGCTGATCAAGGCCGACGGCGAGTACACGTATTTCGCATCCGACACCGCCTATTACGTCGACAAGCGGGCCCGCGGCTTCGACCTCAACATCTATCTGCTGGGTGCCGATCACCACGGCTACGTCAATCGTCTGCGTGCGGTTGCGTCGTGCGCGGGTGACGACAGCGATACGAATATCGAGGTGCTGATCGGTCAGTTGGTGAAGATCACCCGCGGGGGAGAGGAAGTCAAACTCTCCAAGCGGGCCGGGAACATCGTCACCCTCGAGGACTTGGTCGAGGAGGTTGGTGTCGACGCCGCCCGGTACACCCTCACGCGCTATCCCGCGGACTCACCGTTGACCCTCGACCTCGAGACCATCACCAGGCAGACCAACGACAACCCCGTCTTCTACGTCCAGTACGCGCACGCTCGAATCTCCTCGGTCCTACGAAATGCCGCCGAACTCGGCATCGACTGGCGGGCAATGGAATTCGACCCGGGCCTTGTGTCCCATGAGCGAGAGATCGAACTGCTCGGCCGGCTCGCCGAATACCCGCGGGTGGTGGCGAGTGCTGCGGAATTGCGCGAGCCCCATCGCATTGCCCGCTACCTCGAGGACTTGGCCACCGACTATCACCGGTTCTACGACGTGTGCTGGGTGCTTCCGCGGGGGGACGAGGAGCTCGGGCCCCTGCACGTGGCTCGATTGTGGCTGTGCGCGGCGGCTCGCCAGGTCTTGGCCAATGGCCTGGACCTGCTGGGGGTGAGCGCGCCCGAGCGCATGTAGCCGGCCCACGCAGGCACGTAGCGGTATCTCGTCGGCACTGCTGCCCTAGCCTTGACCAATGCGCGCGCACCCCGCCGGGCCCCGACACGGTGAATTCGTCTCCGAGCACGGAGCCCTCGTATCGGCACCGTCCGCAGCCGCCGTGGATGCGCTGGACTCCGCGGTGTGGCCGCGGAACTGTTCTCGTGATGCCGGGGGAGTAATGGCCGTCGGCGGGGTCGACGTTCGCGTCCTGGCCGAGGAGTTCGGCACCCCCGTCTTCGTGCTCGATGAGGACGATCTGCGTTCTCGGGCGCGCGAATACGCGCTCGCCTATCGCCAGGCGGGGGCATCGCGGGTCTACTACGCGGCGAAGGCCTTCTTGTCGATTGCGGTCGCTCGGTGGGTGCATGAGGAGGGCCTGGGCATCGATGTTGCGAGCGGGGGTGAACTCGCCGTGGCAATCCGAGCCGGGATCCCGGGCGAATCGCTTCTCATGCACGGGAATAACAAGTCGATGGAAGAGATCGTTGCCGCGATTGACCACGGTGTCGGGCGGATCGTGATCGATTCATTCGAAGAGATCGCACGCGTTGCCGAGGCGGCCGCTCAAGCGGGAGTGGTGCAGCCGGTCATGGTTCGCGCGACGGTCGGCGTCGAAGCGCACACCCATGAGTTCATCGCGACGGCGCACGAGGATCAAAAATTCGGTCTCTCGGCTGAGAGCGGTGCGGCGGAAGAAGCGGTTCGTCGGATCGCCAAACTTCCCAGCCTCACTCTGGTAGGCCTGCATTCGCACATCGGTTCGCAGATCTTCGATGCATCGGGATTCGAGATCGCTGCGGGCAGAGTCGTTGCCCTCGCGCAGCGCATCTATGACCAGCAGGGAATCGAGATCGAGGAACTCAACCTCGGCGGTGGGATGGGCATCGCCTACCTCGAGAGCGACGACCCACTCGATGTCTCGGACATGGCCGCGCAGATCGGCGAGATCGTCGCCAAGGCCTGCGCTGATGCCGGGATCGTCACACCGGCCCTGGCCTTCGAGCCGGGCCGAGCGATCGTGGGCCCGGCGGGCATCACGCTGTACGAAGTCGGGACGGTCAAGCCGGTGGAACTCGACAGCGGGCTCGTTCGCACCTACGTGTCGGTCGACGGTGGTATAAGCGACAACATCCGAACGGCGCTCTACGGAGCGGACTACACGGTCAGACTGGCATCACGCTCCTCGACTGCCGAGCCGGCTTTGTGTCGTGTCGTGGGCAAACACTGCGAATCGGGCGACGTCGTCGTTCGCGATGCGTGGTTACCCAGCGATCTTGTGCCCGGGGATCTGCTGGCCGTCGCCGCGACGGGCGCCTACTGCCGATCCATGGCATCGAACTACAACTACCTGGTTCGGCCAGGGGTCGTAGGCGTCCGCGATGGACGGTCTTCGACCATCATTCGTCGGGAGACGACCGAGGACCTGCTCGGTCTCGATGCGCACACCTGAGAGGGTGTAGCCCCAGTAAGAGCCGCAGGTGCGGGTCGCAAGGCGAAGGAGCGGGTATGTCGGCGCGTGAAGAGGTAACGGTCGCCCTGTTAGGGGGCGGAACCGTGGGTGCCTCGGTCGTGGAATTGCTGACCGAACACAGCGACGACTTCCGCGAGCGCGTTGGGGCGCCACTTCGGCTCACGGCCGTGGCAGTTCGAGACGTGAACAAGCCCCGCCCGGGAATCCCAGCCGATCTGATCTCGGGCGACCCACTCGCAGTCGCAAAGAGCGGCGCGGACATCGTCGTCGAACTCATGGGTGGGATCGAGACCGCACGCGAGTGCATCCTCGAAGCTATGGCGGCCGGCTCCAGTGTGGTCACGGCCAACAAGGCGCTCCTTGCCGAGGATGGTGCGACTTTGTTCGAGGCGGCCGAACGGCACGGGGTCGACCTGTACTTCGAAGCCTCGGTGGCGGGCGCTATCCCGCTCCTGCGACCGCTGCGCGAATCCCTCGCCGGCGACCGAGTGCGCAAGGTCATGGGGATCGTGAACGGCACCACCAACTTCATGTTGACGAAGATGGACGAGCAAGGGGTCGAGTACGACGATGTTTTTGCCGAAGCCGACGCCCTGGGCTATCTCGAGGCCGACCCGTCCTTGGATGTGGACGGACACGACGCAGCGGCGAAAGCGGCGATTCTCGCCGAGTTGGCGTTTCACACGCGCGTGACGCTTGGCGATGTCCACGTCGAAGGTATTGCCGATGTCACTGCCGACGACATGGCTGCTGCTCGTGACATGGGTTTCGTTATCAAGCTTCTCGCGATCGCCGAGCAGATCGACGACTCGGACGACGCAGGCGTGATCGTCCGCGTGCACCCGACGATGCTTCCGCGAACCCATCCGCTTGCGGCTGTTCGAGAGTCCTTCAACGCGGTCTTCGTCGAGGCCGATGCGGCCGGGCAACTGATGTTCTACGGACGCGGTGCCGGTGGCCATCCGACCGCGAGCGCGGTCCTCGGGGATGTCGTGGCGTCAGCGCGAAATCGAGTCAGTGGAAGTCGTGGCCCGGGGGAGAGCACCTACTCGGCCCTGCCGGTGCTGCCGATCGGACGCGCGCAAACGGAGTATTACGTCAACCTTGACGTCGCCGATCGCCCAGGTGTGCTCGCGAGCGTCGCTGCGGCCTTCGCGGATAACGGTGTCAGCATCCAGGTGGTGCATCAAGAAGGGCATGGCGCTGATGCCGGTCTGGTCGTACGCACGCATCTGGCCACCGACGCGGCGCTGAGTGCGACCGTCGAGCAACTTCGGAGTTTGGACACCGTGCGTCGGGTCGTGGGTGTCATGCGCGTCGAGGGAGAAGAGTGAGCGTGTCCGGTGCCCATCAATGGCGGGGCGTAATCGAGGAGTATCGCGACCGGCTGCCCGTCAGCGACGCCACTCCCGTCGTCTCCCTACGTGAGGGAGGAACGCCGCTCGTCTATGCCTGCACGCTGAGCGAGAGCCTCGGTTGCGAGGTGTGGTTGAAGTTCGAGGGTGCCAACCCCACCGGATCCTTCAAGGACCGCGGCATGACCATGGCCATCAGCAAGGCGGCTGAGGACGGTGCACGGGCGGTCATCTGTGCGTCGACCGGTAATACGTCGGCGAGCGCATCGGCCTATGCGGTGAAAGCCGGCATGATCAGTGCTGTGCTCGTGCCGCAAGGCAAGATCGCGATGGGCAAGCTCGCGCAAGCGATCGTGCACGGGGCCACCCTGCTTCAGGTGGACGGTAATTTCGACGACTGTCTTACTGTCGCGCGCGAGCTATCGGATTCCTATCCGGTGGCGCTGGTGAACAGTGTCAATCCCGTCCGCATCGAAGGACAAAAGACCGCGAGCTTCGAGATCATCGATCAGTTGGGGTTCGCGCCGGACATCCATGCCCTGCCCGTCGGCAACGCGGGAAACATCACCGCCTACTGGCGCGGTTACAACGAGTACAAGGACGACGGGCTCAGCGATTCCCGTCCGCGCATGTGGGGTTTTCAGGCCGCCGGCGCTGCTCCGCTGGTCTCCGGTGCCCCCGTGTCTACTCCCGAGACGATCGCAACGGCAATTCGCATTGGCAATCCTGCGTCGTGGGATGCAGCCATCGCCGCTCGGGACGAGTCCGCAGGCTTGATCGATTCCGTCACGGACGAGGAAATCCTGAGTGCTTATCGCCTACTCGCATCCACCGAGGGCCTGTTCTGCGAACCGTCGAGTGCGGCGGGCGTTGCGGGGCTGCTCAAGATGAAGAGTCAAGGTGACCTTGATTCCGGCCAGACGATCGTTGCGACGTTGACCGGTAACGGCTTGAAGGATCCGCAGTGGGCATTGGATTCGGCGCCCGAACCCGTTGTCGTGCCCGTGGACGTCAGGGCAGCCGCACAAGCACTGGGTTTGGTCGACTGATGGGCGCACGCTGATGGGCGAGTTGCGTTCCGGGCCGGTACGGGTGCTTGTACCGGCCAGTAGTGCGAACGTTGGCCCAGGTTTTGACTCCATCGGTTTAGCCCTGTCGGTGTATGACGAGTTGATCGCGATGGCCACGGACGACGACGGCGTCCTGGTCGAAGTTGCGGGTGAAGGGGCCGACGACGTCCCCCGCGACGAACGGCACCTGGTCGTTCAAGCCATGCAACGGGCTTTCGAGGCCATGGGCGTGCAGCCGGCCGGCTTCGTTCTGCGATGCCGAAACGCTATCCCGCACGGTCGCGGCCTGGGTTCGTCTGCCGCGGCCATCATCGGGGGAATGGTCCTCGCGCGAGCGATGGTCGACGAGTCGTCCTTGTCCGAGCCTGCGATGACCGACGCCGAGCTACTGGCGCTTGCGACGACGATGGAAAGCCATCCGGACAATCTGGCGGCGGCACTCCATGGCGGATTCACTGTTGCCTGGCTCGATGACGCGGGCGCGCCCGGGTGCGTGCGTCTTGAACCGCATCGCGACCTGCGGGTCATCGTCGCCGTTCCAGCGGCCAGCCTCGCAACGTCGGCTGCGCGGCAAGCGCTACCGGAATCCGTTCCGTATTCCGATGCCGTCCATAACGTCAGCCGATCGGCGCTCCTGGTGCACGCGATGACTCGGGAGCCGGAGCTGTTGTGGGAGGCGATGTCCGATCGCCTTCATCAACGGGCGCGGTCCGACGTGTATCCCGAATCGGTCGCGCTCGTGGAGACGCTGCGCAGTCGTGGAGTCCCGGCGGCGATCTCAGGTGCCGGACCGTCCGTGGTGGTGGTGAGTTCTCGGGCCGAGGATGTAGCTCGCATCCATGAGGCGACTGCATCCCAGGAAGCAACCGCAGCGTGGATGGTGCATGAGCTTGCGATCAGCGCTGTCGGAGCGCAGGAGCGCCCCATAGACCTCGTCTGACCAGTCGGGTGGTACGGTTTGACCGCCTCGACAGTCCGAGTCCGGACGGTGCACGATCCTTGTGCATCAGGCGAATCCCCGGCTTCTTTCCCGCCCAGGGTGATCTCCCAGGGTTGTGAGCCAAGATTCGTGAGGCGGCCCCGAAACCGGTGACCGTGCCGGGGGCTGAAGACCACCAATGAGCGATTCCCGGGTTCTGTCCGAGAGTCGGGTTATCCGAAGGAAAACATGACCGACACCACCACAACGCATGCTGCCGATAGGGGCAGCAGCCTGGCCTCGATGCTTCTGCCTGAACTCAAGCAACTGGCTCAGCAGCTCGGGATCACCGGTTCGAGCGGAATGCGTAAGCAGGAACTCGTTGCGGCCATCAGCGAGCGGCAAAAGCAAGGTGGTGCTCCGCGACGTTCCTCCCGTTCGGCCTCGCGTGAGGCCGGCGCATCGCAGGCTCCTGCGAAGGACGCTTCCAAGGACGCTTCGAAGGAATCTGACAACCGATCCGAGGGCAAGGCCGATCAGGATTCCGAATCTTCTGAATCTCGGGGGAGTCGGAACGACCGGGGCGACCGGGGCGACCGGGGTGACCGGGGTGACCGGGGTGACCGGAACGACCGCGACGACAACGGCCGTCGTCGCCGCCGCGGACGCGATCGCTACCGCGATCGGCGGGACCGCAAGGGAGGCTACGGGCCCGTCGTCACCGAGGACGACGTTCTGCTGCCCGTGGCAGGGATCATCGACGTGCTGGACAACTACGCCTTCGTACGCACCAGCGGCTACCTGCCTGGTCCGAACGACGTCTACGTCTCACTGTCCCTGGTTCGCAAGTACGGACTACGCAAGGGCGATGCGATCACCGGGCAAGTTCGCCAGCCGCGCGACGGAGAGCGTCGAGAGAAGTTCAATCCGCTCGTCAGCGTGGAAACGATCAATGGCGGAGACCTCGAGGCGGCAAAGGACCGTCCGGAGTTCTCGAAACTGACACCTCTGTATCCGCAAGAGCGGTTGCGCCTCGAGACCACTCCGCAGAACCTCACGACGCGGGTCATCGATCTCGTAGCGCCGATCGGCAAAGGCCAGCGCGGCCTGATCGTTTCCCCGCCCAAGGCCGGAAAGACCATGGTTTTGCAGGCGATCGCCAATGCGATCACCGAGAACAACCCCGAGGTCCATCTGATGGTGGTCTTGGTCGACGAGCGCCCGGAGGAAGTGACCGACATGCAGCGCTCGGTCAAAGGCGAGGTCATCGCTTCGACCTTCGATCGTCCGGCCGAGGACCACACGATCATCTCGGAGTTGTCCATCGAGCGCGCCAAGCGCCTGGTCGAACTCGGGCACGACGTCGTCGTACTCCTGGACTCGATGACGCGGCTGGGGCGCGCATACAACCTTGCAGCCCCGGCATCTGGGCGAATCCTGTCCGGTGGTGTCGACTCGACCGCGCTGTACCCGCCGAAGAAGTTCTTCGGTGCCGCTCGCAACATCGAAAATGGCGGCTCGCTGACGATCTTGGCGACGGCACTGGTTGAGACCGGATCGCGCATGGATGAAGTGATCTTCGAAGAGTTCAAGGGCACCGGCAACATGGAACTCAAGCTCGATCGCCGACTCGCGGACAAGCGGGTCTTCCCGGCGGTGGACGTCGACGCGTCGGGTACTCGTAAGGAAGAGCTCCTGATGTCCAGCGACGAGTTGAAGATCGTGTGGAAGCTGCGTCGTGTGCTGCACGCCCTCGATCAGCAGCAATCGATCGAATTGCTGTTGAGCAAGTTGCGGGAAAACGACAACAATTACGACTTCCTGCTTCAGGTGCAAAAGACGACGCCGTCGGTTCAGGGGTCCTCGGAAGAGGACTAACCCTGCCCGTGGCATACTTATGCGGCTCCGGTTCACGACCCACCGCCCGTCGGGGGCGACTGGGATCGACCCGGACAACGACTACGAGGACGTGAGAACGTGAAGGCTGATATCCACCCCGATTACGTGGAGACGACGGTGACCTGCACCTGCGGGAGCACCTTCACCACCCGCAGCACTGCTAAGAACGGCGTCATCCACGCAGATGTTTGTTCCCAGTGCCATCCGTTCTATACTGGTAAGCAGAAGATTCTCGACACCGGTGGCCGCGTGGCTAAGTTCGAAACGCGCTACGGGAAGGGCTCCGGCTCAGGATCGAAGTAGCTCAGACCCCGGGCGCCGGCCCGGGATCGGCCGCGTGTCTCCCCCGTCGCGCGGTCGATCCCCGACCGGCGCCCGATTTCTTTTGGCATGCTGCTTGGGTATGCCTCGGCATGGTGGATGCTGGCGGATGTTGGAAGTCGACGGAAGGCGGACAGCGTGTTCGAGAGCTGTGAGGATCTCGCACGTGAGCTTGACGATGTCGAGCGTGAGCTCGCCGATCCGGCGATCCATGCCGATCAAGCGAAGGCCCGCAAGTTCGGGCGGCGCTATGCGCAGTTGCGACCCGTCGTCGCTGCCTACCGTGAATGGTTGAACCTTCACGAGGATCACGCCGCGGCAGTCGAGCTCGCCGAACTCGGAGACGAGTCATTTACCGACGAGGCCGCGAACTTGGCCGAGCGCGAGGAACAGGCGGCGGGCAAGCTTCGAGAACTTCTCATCCCGCGCGATCCCATGGACGACAAAGACGTCATCGTCGAAGTCAAAGCCGGTGAAGGTGGCGAGGAATCAGCCCTGTTCGCCGGTGACCTGCTGCGGATGTATCTGCGCTACGCCGAACGCCGCGGCTGGGCAACCGAGATCATCGATGCCGTCGAATCGGATCTCGGGGGATACAAAGACGTTTCCTTGGCAGTGAAGGCCAAGGGCGCTCCCGAACCCGGTGAAGCTCCCTTCGCGCGGTTAAAGTTCGAAGGCGGTGTGCATCGTGTCCAGCGCGTGCCCGTGACTGAGTCGCAAGGTCGAATCCATACGTCTGCGGCCGGTGTTTTGGTGCTGCCCGAAGCAGAAGATGTCGACGTCACGATCGACCCCAACGATTTGCGCATCGATGTGTACCGATCCTCCGGCCCTGGTGGTCAGAGCGTGAACACCACAGACTCCGCAGTGCGCATCACCCACGTTCCCACCGGCGTCGTCGTCTCGTGTCAAAACGAGAAGAGTCAGTTGCAAAACCGCGAGCAGGCGCTGCGCATCCTTCGTGCGCGATTGCTGGCAATCGCCGAAGAACAAGCCGCGCAGGAGGCTTCGGATGCCCGGCGTAGCCAGGTGCGCACGGTCGATCGAAGCGAGCGAATTCGCACCTACAACTTTCCGGAGAACCGCATTAGCGATCACCGGGTCGGGTTCAAGGCACATAACTTGGACCAGGTCCTCGATGGCGACCTCGATGCGATCGTCGATGCCTGCACGGCAGCCGATCGAGAGACCCGGCTTTCGGGCTCAGCCGAGGCGACGGCCTGAGCGGTCGGGGCATCGTGGCTGACGGTTCCGCTTTCTTCGACGGCGTCGATTCGGCCGCCGAAATCACCGACGGAGGGCGTCACACCGTCCGCGACCTGCTGTTCGATGCCGAGCGCCGACTCACGGGAGCGGGGGTTCCCTCGCCGCAGGCCGACGCCGCTTTGCTGATGGCCTGGGTACTGGATGTGCCCCGTAACCGGCTTTTCTTGCATGACGAGCCGACCAATGCGCAAAGAATGCAGTACGAAAAAGCGGTAGCTCGGCGGCTGAGCAGGATTCCCCTCCAGCACATCACCGGTCGTTCGGCGTTCCGTCGGATAGATCTAGCCGTCGGACCGGGTGTGTTCATCCCGCGCCCGGAGTCCGAGCTGGTGGCTGAGGCTGGAATCCGGGCTCTTCGCGAAGCGAACGCAGGCACGGCGGTTGATCTGTGTTCAGGCAGTGGCGCATTGGGCCTTTCGCTGGCGCTGGAAGCTCCTGGATCGATCGTGTACCTCGTTGAACGGGATGCCGATGCGCTCGAATGGACGAATCGCAACGTCGATACCTACCGGGAGGCGGTGGCATCGGTCGGGTCCACGGTGGAAGTCGTCGCTGCAGATGCCGGCGATGTCGCGTTGGTGGGGCAACCGTTGAGTTCTCTCGCCGGATCCATCGACGTTGTCTGCTGCAACCCGCCCTACATACCCGATTCCATGATTCCCCGAGAGATCGAAGTCCGAGATCACGATCCGGCCGTCGCGTTGTACGGGGGTGCCGATGGCCTGGACATCATCCGACGCGTCGTTCGGACCGCTGCGGTCCTGCTTCGTCCAGGCGGATTGCTGGTGATCGAGCACGCCGATGTCCAAGGTCCCCAGGCGCCAGGGGGAGGTGTTGTGGGGATTCTTCGCCAGGCGTGCCTAGATGACGATCTTGCGATGCTCGTCCCGGGAGTTCCCGGGGACCAACTGTTCACTTCGGTCACCGACAGGTTGGACCTGGCCGGACTTCCCCGCTTTACTCTCGCTACGCGGGCCGATAACTAGTTCGGCCCTTGACGGGTGCATAAGAGAAGGACTCGATGAGCAGCGCGAAGGTGTGGAACTGCGCCGATGGTGCCGATGGCGCCGACGGCGCCGATCGGGACAAAGCAGTCAGCGCAGCGGTTGCCGCAATGCGCCGCGGGGGCCTGGTGATCCTTCCGACCGAAAACAGCTACGTCGTTGCCACCGATGCTTTCTCGCTTCGCGGTACCGCGCTCTTACGACGGGCGAAGATGCAGCCGGTGTCCACGCCCCTGGGTCTGCTGGTGGCTTCCCCCACCACCGTCTCGGGGGTCGCCGCCCGTGTTCCCCGGATAGGCCGAATCCTGATGGACTCCTTTTGGCCCGGAATGCTCACGTTGCTCATGCGGGCGCAGGCCACGCTCGCCTGGGACCACCCGACCGGTGCCCCGTTGGCGGTGCGGATGCCGCTCCACCCGTTCACGTTGCAGGTGTGCTCGCGACTGGGGCCGATCGCAGCGAGCACCGCAACGATTTCGGGCGGCGATGCTCCTCGGACCGTCGAGGACGCGCTCGAGGGATTAGGCGACGACGTCGCCGGGGCATGCGACGCGGGGACCGTCGGGGAGCAGCCATGGTCACCGACCGAAGACCACCAGTTGTCGAGCACGATCGTGGACGTCCGGCATCGTCAGGTCTCGATTGTTCGAGCCGGTGCTATCGCTGACGAGCGGATCGAGGCGGTGTTGAGGCGGATGGGGGAGGATACGAGGGATACAGTGGCCGAGCAGGAACAGGCGCACGGAGAGGAAAGTGGCGCGGCCTCGCTGAAGTCACCTTCCGAGAACAACCAGGATCAGGAGTAGCAATGGCTTCATCGGCACAGGAAACCTTCTGGGGACCGGATTTCAGTGCTCTGCAGTCCGAGGATCCCGATATCGCTTCGATCATCCTCGGGGAGCTCGACCGCCTGCGCAGCGGGCTCCAATTGATCGCCAGTGAGAACTTCACCTCGCCGGCCGTGCTGGCCGCCCTGGGATCGACCCTCAGCAATAAGTACGCCGAGGGGTATCCGCGTCGCCGCTATTACGGTGGCTGTTCCGAAGTGGACTCAGCGGAGGAAATCGGCATCGCTCGAGCCAAGGAACTCTTCGGTGCCGAACACGCCAATCTGCAGCCGCACAGTGGTGCGAGTGCGAATATCGCCGCCTACGGTGCTTTCACATCTCCGGGCGACACCGTCCTTGCGATGAGCCTTCCGCACGGCGGTCACCTGACCCACGGCTCGCCGGTGAACTTCTCCGGAAAATGGTTCAACGTCGTCTCGTACGGCGTGCGCGAGGACACCGAACTGATCGATTACGACCAAGTTCGCGACCTCGCGTTGGAGCATCGACCGAAGATGATCATCTGCGGTGCCACTGCCTATCCACGACTCATTGACTTCGCGGCCTTCCGCGCGATCGCCGACGAAGTCGGGGCGATCATGATGGTCGATGCGGCGCACTTCATCGGCCTCGTCGCTGGCAAGGCCATCCCGAGTCCGGTGCCCTACGCAGACGTCGTCACGTTCACCACTCACAAGGTGTTGAGAGGTCCGCGTGGCGGCATGATGCTATGCAAAGCCGAACACGCAAAGGCGGTGGACAAAGCCGTATTCCCGATGATGCAGGGCGGCCCGCTCATGCACGCAGTCGCGGCCAAAGCGGTCGCGCTCAAGGAAGCGGCGACACCGGAGTATCAGGATTACGCAGCCCAGGTGATTCGAAACGCGCAGGCTCTGTGCGAAGGGATGGCCGAACACGGAATGCGCCCGACCAGCGGCGGAACCGACACCCATCTTGCGCTCATCGACCTCCAATCGATCGGTGTCACCGGTGCCGAGGCCGAGGAGCGTTGCGACGCAGCCCGCATCACTTTGAACAAGAATGCGATTCCCTACGATCCGCAGCCGCCGTCGGTGGGCTCGGGAATTCGGGTCGGTACCCCGTCGGTGACCACGCAGGGAATGCGTGAGAACGACATGCGCGAGATAGCCGATCTCATCCACCGAGCCGTGATCGATGCCGACGGATCTGCCGCGGCGGACATCGCCGTGGAAGTGGGCAAGCTCGTCGAGCGCCATCCGGCCTATCCACGACAAGTCCCCGCGACGGAATGACGGAATAGGTCGCGTGCGGGAGTACATCCTGTGCCTGGTGGCTGCTGCGGCGGTCACCTACCTCTTGACGCCTCTTGCGAGGGAACTCGCCAAGAAGTGGAAGGTGATGGCACCCGTTCGCGACCGGGACGTCCACGACACCCCTACGCCGCTGTTGGGCGGCTTGGCAATGTTCGGTGGTTTGCTAGCCGGGCTGATCCTCGCCAGCAAGTTGCCCATGATGAGCGCCGTATTCGAAGGCGGTCGCACCCCCATCGCGCTGCTATCCGGAGTCGCGATCATCGTGGCGCTGGGCATCGTTGATGACAAATGGGGTCTGGACGCACCGACCAAGCTCGCAGGCCAGGTGCTTGCGGCCGGTGTGATGGCCTTCCAGGGCATCGCGATCATCTGGTTGCCGATCGGTGGAACATTCGTGCTCGACCCATTGACGAGCGTGCTGTTCACCGTCTTGATCGTCGTGATCAGCATCAACGCGATCAACTTCGTCGATGGTCTCGATGGACTGGCCGCCGGAATCGTTCTGGTGGCTGCAGGGGCGTTCTTCGGCTACGCCTATCTATTGAGTGTCGAATCCGGGCTCGATCGGGCGACCCTCGCGACACTGGTCAGTGTGCTGCTCGTCGGAATTACGGCGGGGTTCTTGCCGCACAACTACACCCCGGCCCGAATCTTCATGGGAGATACCGGATCGATGCTGCTCGGGCTTCTATTGGCCGCGGGAACGATCACCCTTTCGGGCCAGGTGGACCCCAGCGCCTTGACCACCGGCGCTTTATTGCCGACCCTGCTGCCGATCGCCCTGCCCATTGCGGTGATGGCGATCCCATTGGTCGACCTCCTGCTCGCAGTCATCCGCAGAACGCGCGCTGGGCGCAACCCCTTCGCCCCGGACAAGCAGCATCTGCACCATCGATTGTTGGAGATGGGGCACTCCCAGGGCCGGGCCGTCCTGCTCATGTACGCCTGGACCGGACTGGTCGCCGGTACGGCCGTGGCCGTGGCCTTCGTCCCCTGGCCCTATGCCGCGGGAGGTTTCGTGGCGGGTCTTGCCGCGCTCGTGTGGTTGGTGCGGCGTCCGTCCCGCACCGGCGGCATCACTGAGACCGCTCAGGTGCGCTCGCTTCCCCCTCCCACGAGCCGGGACTCCTCGCTCGGGTGACGAACAGCACTCGGCGGGAGCGCCGATCAAGGGCTTTCCAGGGTGAAACCAATCACGGCGTGCGATAGCGTCCTCTCCACGGACGCAGTTCCCATTCGGGAACGTCTGACAACGCTATGACACACGATCCCAGCTCTTCGCCGAGTGCCGCCGCCTCACCGAGCATTGATGCGCTCATCTTGAAGCGCGCCGGTGTGGTGACAGGTCTAGTGGGTGCTATCGGCATCGCCATAGGGACGATCGCTTTCGGTGGCGCGGGTGCCATCGGAGGAATCTTCGCCACCGCGTTGGTGATCGTGTTCTTCAGCGTGGGGCAGTTTGTGCTGGGTTCGGTGCTTAAGAGCAACCCCCACATGGCGATGACCGTGGCCCTGACCATCTACCTCGTGAAGATCGGCGTGCTGTTCGTCTTGATCATCGCCTTCGCCGAAACGACCCTGTTCAACACGCGGGTGTTCGCCGGCACCATCGTTGCGTGCACCGTCGCGTGGACTATCGCCGAAGTGTGGGTCTTCGCAAGAACCAAGGTTCTCTACGTAGACCCCGAGGCCGGGTCGTGAGCATGACCAGTCCCTGGTACCGTGCGCGTCAGCGTTCGACCCCGTCGTCGTCCACACCTGCAGGTGCGCCCTCTTCCCCGGCAATGGACAACGCCGCGTGGACGATCTCCAGTCGCATGATCGCCGGTATTGCGCTGTACGCCGGGATCGGCTGGGTGATCTCCCTGTGGTGGGGGAACCGACCGGCGCTCATCGCCATCGGGGCCTTCATCGGGCTAGGCCTGTCGTACTACCTGATCTTCACCGGGTTGGCCCGAGAAGAGCGGGCGCGTCAGGTGGGGTCGGGCGTGCACCACGACCCGCAAGACGCCGAAACCGACCGGAAGGATCGAACGTGATGGAGGGCCTGGGTGTTCGCTGAGGTCGTTTCCGCGTCTGCTCCCGCGGGGGTCTCCGCTTCGGGTGGGCTCAACTGCCACCTGATGTCCGGTTGCGGTTTCCCGGCTCCGGGAGCCGAAATCTTCCTCTTCGAGGACATCTTCACCCTGCAACTCGCGAGCCTGGAGTTCGGCTTCTCCAAGGTGACGGTTCTGCTGCTCCTCGGTGTTGTGCTCATCGTCGGCTTCTTCACCTACGCCTTCCGTAAGCCCAAGTTGGTGCCGCGTGGTGCCCAGAACGTCGGTGAGGTCGGTTACGTCTTCATCCGCGACGGCATCGCCAAGGAGACCATCGGCCACGGTGGCGAGAAATTCGTCCCCTTCTTGTTCAGTTTCTTCTTCTTCGTATGGATCCTGAATTTCTTCGGCATCCTTCCCGGCGCACAACTGCCCGCCACGTCGATCTTCGCGATCCCGGTGGCCTTCGCCCTGATCGTTTACTTCACCTGGGTCCCGC
>Ga0181588_10002513_pt1 | contig 15829 bp, 5 predicted proteins | sample 071ome_26_FD_148607 | JGI IMG/M metagenome (GOLD analysis project Ga0181588, IMG submission 148607) | Coastal salt marsh microbial communities from the Groves Creek Marsh, Skidaway Island, Georgia - 071409BT metaG (spades assembly) | ecosystem: Environmental > Aquatic > Marine > Intertidal zone...
CGGATGGTTATGAACTCGACTGCGTGGATGGTGGAAATATGACTGATCCGGGAGGTTGTCTCGTGTCGGACAATCTCAATGCATACTTCAACAACGCCACGCAGGTCATCAGATTTACGAATTGCTACTACTTACCAGACGACTGTGCTGGCAGTAATGCAAACAACGGCAGAAGACTCCTTGGTCGAGAGTTGCTGCAGGCCCCTTCCCCGGCGACATCGCAAGACTTTGTCTGGGCCATCAACAATATCACGTTTCGCGACATTAGTTTAGATCCCACCGGATCGACGCGCATGGTCCAAACCAGAGTTGTCGATCAGTACGGCGCAATCGTGGAGGGTCCGATTCTCGCAGTCGATACCGAAGGCGTGAATGACAACCCGATCATCGACATCGATTTACCGATTGTGTACACCGAAAAGGAGAGTCTTCAAATTGAGGCGCCGTATCAAGCGTACGACGTGGACAATGTCAACTGGACTTCTTGCGTCGTCAACATCACTGATCGATCGAACAACTTCATGCCGGGAGACACCTTTTCATACAACAAGACAGCCATCGTGGAGAAGTATCAATACTGGAACACGACGATTCCCGCTGGTTTCGTTGATATTGACGCGACTTTTGCCGACGATCAGCGTACGGTGACTTTTACGGGAGAGGCGCCGCCGGCGAGCTACCTGCGAGCCATGAAAAATCTGGTGCTGCTCAATGATGGGCCCGCGATGACAGACGACGATAGGTACATCACATTCTGTTGCTACGATCCCGAACCGGAGAATAGCGAAGGTTGTGGTGTGCAGCGTGTCGTCTTCCAACCAGTCAACGACCCACCGTTATCAGAGCCAAAAATTTATTACATTCCGGATCCGAAAGTCGATGAAATCATCGGAGAACTTCTCCCTGGATCTGATCCTGACGGTGACACGTTTACATTTAACATATCGTGCACACCAGAGAGAGGTACTTTTACTTTCGATGAAAATACTGGCGCCTTTTCATACACGCCGGATCGCGACGTTGTCGGAAACGACAAATTTGTGTACTTCACCTGGGACGGCTACGATGGTCCGGATATTCGCCCGTTGCAGTCCAAATTCGCAACGGTGGACATTCGCATGGGCAACGGCGATACCAATCCAGTGGCTCAAGACATGGTCATCGAGATTTGGGAAAACTCGCCAGAGTCCATCACATTTGACGCCATCGACACGGATTCGACAGACACGGCGCAGATCAATGACATCGCTCGGTTCCAAATTTACACCGAACCCGAGTTGAATCCATCAGGCATAGTCCTCCAAAATCCAGTGACGAGTAGCGGGAGACGTTACTCCGAAAGCGCGACGTTTGAATACGGCGCCTACTCTGGTTCAGACATTGTCCAGCGAGTTCGACAAAAGATGGCCAACTATGGCACAAACTTTGATTTCAGTACCCTCGCTCGCGAGAGCCATCCGGGTTTCAACGTGACGTATTTCCAGTATGTCGCAATCGATTTGTCTGGTAGAGTATCAAACGTCGCCAACGTCTACGTTTGGCTTCGCCTGATTAGTGAGACGAACGTGCGACCGTCTGCGAATCCCATGACGTTCAACATCAATGAGCAAGAGCTCGTGGCGGACAACTTTGACACCACGGATACGGAATCGCCAGCTCAGCTCAGGCATTCTCTGCCAGCGGCGGGCGTGCAGCCGACGCTCGGAATTGCGAGCCAAGTTGGAATCGGACAGTCACCTTACACCAAGGCATTCAAGTACGAACCGTATCCATTCTACTACGGGACGGATACGTTTGAATACTTGGTCACAGATGCTCACGGATCAACTTCTGATCTCACTCTCGTCACCGTGAACATTGCGCTGGTTGACCAGCCTCCCCAAGGCGCTTGCGCCGAAAGTTCGACTCTCAAGGCATCGTCGGATCCTCAGCTTGACTTCAAGGGAAGAATGGCTGAATTGTCGACTTTGACGGCGTACAGATCAGTGCGCGCGCGCATCGAGAGGTACATAAACAACCCAGAACGCAGAGATTTGGAGTTCTATCATTACACACCATTCATAAATGATTTGGGCAAGTTTGACAATGTCATCGCGCAAGAAAACGTCTTCATGTCGTGCGGATCGTCGTCGACGACGACACCGGCTGCGATTTATCACGACGAAGTCGTGGCGGTGGCTCTGGTGGCGTACGACGTGGACCAACCCGCGAGCGATACGATTGAATACGTCTTGAGCGAAGAGCCAAAGATTGACGGCAACACGACTCAGGCACGTGGAGTTCCAGGCTACGCCGGCACCTTGTACCCGTACGTGGCTCCCACCGGTACGTTTTACAACGTGACCAATACGACTCTTTATTCTTACGACCCGTCTGTTACTGATGGGCTGACGGCGCTCGCCGCCGGCGATACCATTGCCACCGCCGGTGGTAGCGCGCCTCTTCTGCTCTTCCAACCTCGAGAGTTCATTCACGGCCCCGTCACATTCAAGTGGCACGCCGTGGATACGAGTACGGGCGCTAGGGGTGACGACGTCACGATGACGATTGACGCCAAGTGTAGAGGCGGCGAAAGCGTCAACGAGGATACGTGCGATTTGTGCGCACCGGGTAGCTTCAACTTCGCAAACATTCCAAATCAGCAGGATTGCATCAAGTGCCTGGTAGGAACGTACACATCATCCAGCGGGTCTACAGCGTGCAAGCCGTGTCCTGCGGACACGTACGCAGATTTCGAAGGCGCTGAAGTGTGCACGCCGTGCCCAATTCACAAGCGATCACCCATCGGGAGCGACGCCGAGTCGGATTGCATGTGCGACATCGGCTTTGTGGTGTTGAACAGCACAAGATGCAAACCGTGCGCACTCGACAGGCAGCAGTGCACCGAGTTCAACCAGTACATGCCTCTTCCGTATGACGGTTACTGGCAAGACCCGACAGCGGGTGGTCGAAACTTGTCGTGCGTGCCGGGCGTCGCCTGCGTCGCCAAGGAGTCCGCCGAAGAGGTTAGAGAGGGCGCGTGCGCGCCGGCTCGTTTCACGTCTGGAGATCCAGGTTACACGGGCGAAGCCTGCGATACGTGCGCACCGGATCACTACCGCTACGCTTCATTCTGTGAAAAGTGCGATGCCGAACCCGCGGTGCGCATCTTCTTCATTGTACTCGGCTACGCCGTCGCGTTGTACGTCATCTTTGAGCTCGCCGGCCATCGGGCTATCCCAGCTTTAACCATTTTGCTCACCTTCATGCAAATCACGGCTGCGATGCAATACTTTGAAGTTCCGTGGCCAAAGGTTTTAGCGCGATGGATGCAAAATGCCGCTCTCACCGTGGCTGACTTGCAATTATTGGGTTTGGATTGCGTTTCCAACTTTGATTACTTTACGCGCTTTGGCGCGACGATGTTTGCGCCATTCGCTTGGTTATTTGTCGTCGCCATTGCGGTGTTCCTTCGAAGCTGGAAGGAAATAATCAATCACGCCGTGTTGAACGTCAAGAAGCGCCGTCTCATTGAGCGTCGCCGAAAGCTCGCAAAGTTTGACATGGAAGCCGAAAAGTGGACCGAAATTGCCATCGCTCGCGACGGTTTGCCGTTCGACCGTCCAGATTTGCGCGGTAAAGGTGATGATTACAACGCTTTGGAAAGGCACCTCTACGGCGTTTCTCAAAATGAACCCCTACGCCAGAGAGTGTACAAGGAGAGCGTAGAAGAGCTCCGTCGCGCGGATTTGCAAGCGGCGAGTAAAAGAAACAAGTCTGCCGCTGAAAGGAAACTTTTGCAAACCAAGGAGGAAGTCGCGCGCATGGTGGAACAAATGCGCCTTCAAAGACGTATCATACGAGCAAACATCGATCGAGCCATTCCTTCGACGGTGATCATCATGTGGTGGGGTTACATGCTGCTGGCGCGAACCGCCATTGAATTCTTTGAATGCAAAACGAACGGCGAAACGGCGAGGCTCGTCGCGGCTCCCGAAGTGGCGTGCAACGTCGGTCGACACTTAAATTTCAAGCCAATCGCATTCGCCGGCTTTGTGCTTTACCCCATTGGATTGCCTCTATTGGCGGGATTCTGGTTGTACAAGCATCGCTCGTCATCCAAGACGACGCCGCGCGTGCACGTCTTGGCTTCATCGGCTTCTAAAATCGAGCAAAAGGATGCGGAGCTCGTCGAGTTGTTTCAGTCTCGTTACGGCATGTTGTACCAACCACTGAGACCTCGGTTTTACATGTGGGTGTGCGTCGATCTTTTGAAGAAGTTTTGCATCGTCGGCGTCAAGGTGATTTTCCCAAACAACGTATTGATGCAATCTTTCATCTCCATTGTGGCGTTTGCCTCGTTTGGCGTTTTGGCGACGAGAAATCCATACGTGAGCACGCACTTGAACATCGCGGAGATGCTCGCCACGTTTATGAACACAATCACTTTGATTGCGGGCTTTTACTTCCAGCTCGGCATCATGAGCGACACTTCGACGGAGATTGCGACGTACGTCATCGTTGCCGGTCTCGCCGCAACGACTTTGATTCTCATCTTCATCGTGACGACGGAGTTTTTGCCGTGGATGAAGAGGTTAATGTTCCTCATCAAGCACAACACGCAGACAGAAATGTACAAGCCGGATAAGATTGGTACGCACGAAAGCGGACCTCAGGGAACGTCTTGTTATCTCTTCCCGTCCGACTCGCCCATACGTTACTGGTGCTGGCGAGCCGTGCGACATCCAATCTTCGATCGCATGATAACGGTGGCTGTGTTCCTCAGCTTCGGAACCATCGTCGCCGAAGCCGTGTTGTACGACTCTGAGTTTATCAGCGACGCGTATGTTCGCATAACCTGGTTTACCGCTACGCTCAACTGCGTCTTTTTCCTAGAGGCGGCGGTGAAAATCATCGCCATGGGCTTCATTTTGGGAGACGGCGCGTACTTGCGCGACACGTTCAACTGCATCGACTTTCTCGTCATCGTCTTGCAGTTCATGCTCATCCTCGTCAACATTGCGACCAACGTCACCGGCGCCCGCTCTGCGAGATTTGTCAAATTTGTCAAATTGGCTCGCATTAGGTACTTTAGACTCTTCAGAAGAATGCTTCGATTGCACGCGCTGCGTGGCGACACGTTCCGCTTGCTCGTGCTCGAAGCCAAGGCGGAGGATCCCCCAGAGATTGCAGAGGCTATTCAACGTCTTCACGTCGTCTTTGAGCCTTCATCCGCTGAAGTTATTGAGTATCACCTTCGCGTCCTTCCACCGGACGTCTTGAGACTCGCTCGCGGTCTCATTGACGAGATGTATCACGAAAAGTTTGACGCCGATTTGGTCGCCGTGTACGAGTCGCAGACGGATCCGGTGAAGCAGACGGTGCAAAAGCAATACCAAGAGCTCGTGTACGAATGGCTCGCCACCGTTGCCGAACCGGGTCAAAAGCGTGCCTTCATGAACACGCTGAAAATTATTCGAGACGTCGCCATCGAGCTCGGCCCAGAGGGTGTCGCCGACGAGATGATTCGTCAGGAGTACCCCATCGGGGAGATTCTCAACGCTGAAATTTACAAGGAGCCCGAGGGCATCAAAACGACGACGAAGGATTACAAGCGTAAACTGAAAAAGGGCACGACGGCGTCGTCGTTTACGAGCTCCAAGGCGCTCATCTCCAAGCAATACACCGCGGTACAAGCCGCCATCACGAGCGATGACAAGGTGGAAGACGCCCTCAACGCGCTTCCTCTGCACTCTGTGGATGAAGACCAAGCGCTCATCCAACGTCAAGCCGAACTCGACGCGGTGAAGATTCGCAACAAAACCTTTGACGCTGAAGAAGCGGCGAAACTCGTGCGCGAGCAATTCACTACTTCTACGCCAGCGAACGGTGACAACCCGTCAACCGAAGGGCAAGAACCCAACGTACCCGTCGGTCCGGCGCCCATCAAGAGCGCCGGCTTGCTCGCCAAATTTAGAAGGAAAAAGTAAAACTTCAAACTCATTAAAGAGAGAGAGAGAGACGGTCGAACAGACGGAGCGCGCGTCTCTCAAACACAAATCTAGGCTTACACATCATTAATAACCTTTTCGAATACCAACATGACACTAATCTTAGCACATCCATCCATCCATTCCTTCGACGCCGCAGTTCGCGCCTCTTGACACTCATGCGCGGCACGCCCACGCACCGAGTGTAAACAACCAAACCGCGAACGAGCCACGGCGGCGAGCGACCCGTCGATGCGGTGCGATCTCATCGCCGCGCGCGCGCGAGAAACCCCATCCGCGATCGCCGTCGTTGACGTCGACGACGATGGTGAAACGCTCCATTTTTGCACTTTTTCGCAGTTGGACGCGCGCGTCGACGAGCTATCCCGCGCCGTTCGATCGACGACGCCGGCGACGCGTCGCGTGGGGAGTCTCGCGCGCGGGGGGCTCGACGCCGTCGTCGCGCTTTTCGCGGCGGGACGGGCGAATAGGTCGATCGTGGCGTTGGACGCGGACGCTTGGCCGAGCGAGCGGGTGAGACGCGTGGCGTCAGACGCGCGCGTCGGCGCTGTGATTTGTACGAATGCGGCGGATGGAGACCTCGTTCGGGAGGTTTTCGGGGAAACGGTGACAGTGCGTGTGATTATGATGGGCGATGATGCGGTGCAAGGAGAATCGGATGTTGGTGATGATGATGTTCTTCGACGCGTTGAAGACGACGAAGCGTACGTGGCGTTTACGTCTGGAACGAATGGAATACCCAAAGGAACAGCTGCGCGTTTCGGCACCGTTTTGAGGTACGCCGAGGCGAAACGCGACGTGGAAAAGATTACGTCGGATTCACGGGTGTGTCTCGCGTCGAACGTGACTTTTGATTTATATCCCGGCGACGCGTATTGTGCAGCGCTCGCCGGAGCGGCGATGGTGGTGGCCTCGCGCGCGATGATTCAGCGCGATTTCGCGCGCGTGCTCGTTCTGGGACGCGCGACGCACGTGTGTTGCACCCCAACGGTGTTTTCACTTGCAGATTTCCCGCGGGGGAAACTGGACGCACCGGATTTACGATGCGTATCGCTCGCCGGGGAGAAGATGTCCGCGCGAACGCTGCGAGCGTTTGCTTCGACGGACGACGACGAAATATTTTCCTTGTACAACGTATACGGAGCGACAGAGACTACCGTCGTGCAAACGTACGCTAGAATGCGGGCGGATGATGATCCGAGTCGCGTCGGACGCGCATACGACGGTTTCGCGACGGTGTACATTGTGGAGCGTCGAAGTGACGGTTCCATCAAGTTTCTGGACGACGCGTCGTCGACGATCACGAGCGGCGAGCGGCCGACGGGCGAAATTGCCATCGGCGGTCCGTGCGTCTCCGATGGTTACCTCAACGACCGCGAACTCACGGCGAAGAGTTTCATCGACGACGCGTCCGTCGGGAGAGTGTATCTCACCGGCGACCGGGGGTGTTTCGACGCGAGCGGCGATTTGTATCTACGCGGTCGGTCCGATCGGCAAGTTAAGATTCGCGGGCATCGAATCGAGCTCGACGAAATCGAGCGCGCGTTGCGCGCATCGGAAAAATTGGTTCAAAACGCCGTGGTATTTTTTGACGCTGATGCGCAGACGGTGACGGCGCATTGTCAGGTGAAATCGGCCGAGTACCTTACAGCGGACGACGAGGCGTTGTACGCCTTTGCGCTCGAGCGTCACGCAACGTCGCGTTTACCATCGCACGGAACGCCACATCGGTACGTCTTTATCGCTCGCGATCGATGGCCGCTCACGTCGAGCGGGAAGACGGATCGACGGCTATTGATGAAATGGCTCGAGGACGGATCGACGAGGGTGTTCCGGCCGGAGTACGTCGAGCCCGAACGCGGGTTGGAATCCGTCGTCGCCGACGCGTGGGCTCGAGCGTTGGGATTACTTGGCGGCGGTAAAGACGTCGTCGGCGCACTGGACGCGTTCGATGCGCTAGGGGGTAACTCATTGAGCGTTTTAGCAGTGTCGAGGGCGTTGGCGCACGCGCTCGATCCTGGTGGTACGTCTTTGGAAGATAATGGAGAGATTGGATTGCGAGACGGCGAAGCAGCGGCCTTGTTGCGGACGATGGGCGACGAACCGGCGGCATGTAGCTTTGGCGTTGTCGAAGGCCCGTTTGCGCCGTGTGAAATCCTCGCCAGACCCGTGTTGAGGGATTATGCAAATTATTTGCGAGAGTGCGGCGTAACAATCGTTCAAGACGAAGAGAATCACGCGCGAAATCAGTCGTTTTCGTCGTCATCCGACGCAACAGATCGATGCATGATGACAGCGTGTAGTCGCGGCGTTTTCCCAGTCGTGTTCACGCTCGCTAACCTCGATGTTCCCATTCGCGGCGAGTATTTGCGCGTCGCAGCGGCGAGCTTGGCTAGAGACGCTTTAAGCGTCGTCCAATGCCTCATCGCGCACGGTGCGGATGTTTCTCAACCGTCTGAAGCGGGGACGTTACCGACGCACGTCGCCGCCGCGCGCGGACATTCTTCCATTCTTGCTGCGCTTCTCGCTGCGGGCGCCCCACCGGGCGCAAAGGATGGCGACAAACAAACCATACTTCATTTAGCTGTGCGCAGCGAAGACACGGAGACGATTCGCGTCGCCGCGAACGCGTGTAAGGATTTGAAGACGCGGGCAGGCGGATTGGAAGCGTGGGATCGTTGGAAAAGAACTGCCGCGTCTTGGGCGTTGCACTCTGGCTCGCTCGAGGCGTTGCAAATATTGCGAGACGCTGGGGCGAAATTGAACAATTTGGAGAGCGCGGTGTCGTCGTCCTCGGCGTGGCGTCACGGCGAGCTCAGCGCCCGCAGTCGAGTACAATTTAATCATAGACCCGAACGCAAGAAGATCGCGTCGCTCGCCGCGCTCGAGGCGCTGAGCGCGAAACTGGACGAAACGCGAGCGGATGACGAAGAGCGCCGCCAAGCCGCGTCGGCGATTCGTGAGCTCGTGTGCGCCAACGCCGAAAATCGAGCACGATCGAGAGATTTCGGGGTGATACCGAAACTCTGTGCGCGAGCGCGCGAAAGGCAGTGCTTGGATTCAATCGGTGCGCTTCGAAATCTTGCGGCAAACACGGAGAACGCCGTCGAAGCGGGCGAGTGCGGGGCGATGGAAATACTCGCAGACATTATTCGAATCAAGGCGCAATCGACTGCGGCAGTGTCAGACCTCGTCGGGGAAGACAAACGCTTGGTGTTCGCAGCGGCGAGCGCGATGACGGCACTCGCGATGAAGCACGGCGAAAACGTCCTTCGCGCGCAGGCGCAGAGCGACATTTTCGCCTTTGTGAGAGACGTGTGTGACGGGATGGACATCTTGAGTGACATGAATTGAAACGTAGAGTTACAAACTTTAGCGATAGCAGATATTTTTAGTTTTAGCGGCATAGCATTCATTTTTCCTTCGTATCGTACACGATTCACGCCGTCCATTTATCGGATCGGATCCGTTTCGCGAATCAACAGATTTGAGTTCGGGTTTGAAGCAAAACAATCTGATCGCCCACGACGGCGCCTTCGATGTCTTGTGGCTTTCCTTTGTATGATTCAATAGCCTTCGCGACGTCGGCAATTCTTCTCACGAGCGCATCGCGAGCCGCTGCGTCCCACAAGAGCGGACACGCGGTGTAATCCACCACGCATTCCGTCGTCGGTTCCGCCGTCACGCTGTCGTACAAACCCGCCCCGGCAAAGTCTTCCAAATCCTCGCCGTTGGAATCGCTTCTCGCGATGACGGTACCTTCGCCCGGGGCAAAGTGTCCGCAGAGTTTGCTCGGAAGCGATCGCACGATAATCTCTCCGGTTGACTTTTTAACGGTGAATCCCAGCGCGCTTCCCGCGTCGTTGCCGACGAGCGTCTCCCCGAGCCCGACGCACAACTCACCAAAGATTTCATCCGAGTCTCCGGTGACTGGGTTCGCCGTGTGCAAAACGAAGGCAAACTCCGCAGCGACGAGTTCCATCAACAACACGGCAACGTTGAGATCTTCATCGGGAATGCCGCAGGATTTTCGGGACAGCCAGGCGCGTTCAGTCCATTTGGACGCCCAGACGGCGCAGACGGCGTCCCAAAGCTTGGCGATGTCCGCAGTCGGCGAAATGTCGGCGATAACTTTTGAGAGCGACGCCTCGAGCTCGCGAGGGCACACGAGCTCGTCACGAACGATGGACCTCGCAGTTGCCAAGGCGCTTCGGCGCTCCTCGGCGGTTGTCGCGGCAGAGATGCTCTCCACGGCGGCGGCGAGCGCTCGGCGCGTTTCCTCATCCTCCTCGAGCGCGCGCTCAAACGTACCGAAAGGTATGGCGAAAGAACCCGGAACGACGACGTTCTCCAATCCCATCGCGTCGAGTTCCCGCCCCATTTCCGCGAGGCTGTTGCTCTTGCCTCCGACGACACTAGAGCGGTAGTCGCTCGGCGCAACGATCCATTCAGTCGAAGGCTCGTACGGGTCGATGCGCACCTTGGTGGCCTCTTTCGCCGCCGCCGACGACGCGCGAGATGCCTCTCCAGACACCGTCGCGCGCTCAAGGTTGACCGTTTCACCGACGATAACGCATCGGACGGTTTCACCAGCCGTCGCCAAGACTTGATTCCAAAGTGCGTCATCCGCGACGCTCGCCAAGAGGACATTTGTGTTGCGAGCGCGAATGGCAATGTGGCTCAACAAATCCACCGGCGATTTCGTAATCACCGCGGTGATGCCGGAGGGGATGTCTTCCAACCCGCCGAGAGTTTCCGTGAGGCACACTGTCGGCGTCGCGGTGAAGTCTTCACCCTGAATCTCGCTCAGCGTCTGCTCGACGGCGACGCCCGCGAAGGCTTCGAGACCTGCGTTGCCGACGCTCACGATTTGCCACGGAGAGCGACCGGCAGACTTTCGGACGACGGGTCGAAGCATCGAGATGAGCTGCGAGACGACGAATAAGCTGTGCGAGCGCACGTTTTCTTCGCCAAAGTTCATGAGATATTTTGGATCAGCTTTGGTCGACGACGAAGCGATGACGTTTGCGGCGGCTTGCGTCGAAGCGCAGAGAAAGTCCATGTCTCGCTCCATGGCGAGCGCGCAAAAGTCGAGCCCGGCATCCATCGCCTGAGACCAGTGCGTGGACCAGCGCTCACCGTGTGCGTCAGACATGGCAGCCTGAACGAAGCGCAAAGCTGCGGCAATTCTCGGCGATTCATCCGTGAGCGCAACGTTGGTCAACGCGAGCTCGAGAAGGGAGAGCAAATCATCCGCCGACATGTCTCCGTGGTTCACAGCCTCCACCTTGGTTCGGAAAAACTTTTCAAGCGTCGCATCCAGCATGACGACGTCTCTGTTCGGGCTGTCGTGCTTCCAAACCGGGAGAAGCCGCTTGCGAATTTCGACAATTTTTCCCGGAACCCACCACGCGTCGCGATTATTCAAGAGATCGTCAATTTCCCACGTCAAATCCTCCGGCAATGCGTACCGGGCAAAGTTCATCGCGCTGTCCACGTCACCACCACCGTGCGTTGTCTTCAAAATCCACAAGTAGTGCTTAAAAGAATCAATCATGTGCGGCATGTGCAACGCCGGTCCGGTGATTCCGTTGGATCGCCAACCTGCCTTCATCCCAGCCAAATCATCTCGCGTTAACCGCGCGTTATCCCACAGGTGCGCCCAAAAGTCATCCCAGTTTCCGGTATGAAGAAAGTGCAGGTACGCCTCGCAAATTTTCACGTCATCCGGCGTCGTGTTCGAGTGAAGCTTTTGATGCCACTGCTCGATGAACGCATCTTCGATCCCCGGGCGATGTCCCTCGCGAATACCGTGTTGTCGCATAATGTTCAAAATCCCCATTCGAATGTCGTCTCCATTCCCACCTCCGCGCGGGAGAAACGCCAGAGACGCTCGCATGAGCGCGCGAGACGTCGGATCTTCGGAAGTCGTCGCCTTGTGCGCGATGCGTCCTGCTAACCGCTCTTGCGTGCTCGCCATATCTTTACCCTGGTAGTTATTCCCGGCGTACCAGTGCAACTGCTTGATCGAGCTCAGACGAAGCCACGCGTAGACGAGCGCGGCGCCTTCCGCCCCGGCGTCCAACGCCGCGTCCAAGTTTTCATCCACGGCGCGAAACCTCGAGAAGAGATTCACTTGCCCGCCTTCCAAATCGGCGACGCGACGCGCCAACGCCTCCGCCCCGCTCGCCCCGCCTCGCCCCGCCTCGCCGCAACGATCGTTGATCACCACCTCGACGTCCCCAGACATCGAATGCGCCCAATAATCCCCAGCGACGACGATCCCGACGATGGACGCGATACTTTCAACGTCTCCCATCGACCCGTCGACGCGCAGCGTCAACCGTCCAACCGAGTCAAACGCGCTTCGCGTCGCGATCCCATCCCCGAAATCCCTCTTCCCACCGCTCGCTTCGATCGATCCCGGGGCGAGCATCCACGACCCGTCCCCGTCGATCGCGCGCGCGCCCCAGTGAAGCTCCACGGGCGTCGTCGCGTCCTTTACCGCTTCCCTCGCCGGTCCGGATAAGAGCGTCAACGCCACCTCGACGACGGTTTGTTTACCGCCCTTCGTCGTCGTCGTCGTCGCATCCACGCGAAGCGCCCCGTCGTCCGCGAGCGCGTACTCCTTCGTCGTCGTCTCCGTCGTCGGTTCGTCGTCCGACGCACCGCCGTTCGCGTCGTCGTCGTCGTCGTCGTTGACTCGTCCGATGCGTTTTCGCAGATTCCTCGTCGAATCCGCGCGTCGCCCGATATCCATCGACGCCGCGTTCGCGCCGACGACGCGCGTCGGACGAACCGGTCGCGAAGAATTTCGTCGACCGATGAAGACCGCCGGCGGTGCGGCGACGCGTCGCGTCGTCGTCGTCGTCGTCGTCGTCGTCATCATCATGGAAGCGTTCGCGAGGCGCACACTGACGTCCCGCACTCGCACTCGCGCGCGCGCGCGTCGCCGCCGCCGAAGACGACGGACGAACGGGCGGTGTCATAGATTGGAAGGAATTTCCTTCGATTCGTTCGCGCCCTTCTCGCGCGGAGACGTCGCGTCGCGCAGACGCGCGCGCGAAGGAACGTAATGTGTCGCGCGTGTCGAAGCAGAGTGAAACCGACGCCGTTGCCGACGACGGCGGCGTACTGCGCACCGTGCGCGCCGACGGCTGGGATCGAAGAGGACGACGGGACGCGTCCACCGTTGGCGAAGACGTACGACGCCGTCGTCGTCGGCGCGGGCGTCGCCGGGACGTCGTTCGCGAGGACGCTCGCGGAAACCGTCGGCGCTCGCGGTGGTGGAGACGCGGAGACGTCGACGTCGACATCGTCTACGCCGAGCGACGGCGCGGCGAGGATCCTGTTGCTCGATCAAAACGCGTGCGCGAAGACGGTTGCCGCGGTGGAGCGGGTGACGCGGCGGGCGGAGTCGCTGCGGGTGCGCGAGACGCCGTTGAGGGAACTCGGAGGGAGCGCTCGAGCCGTCGCTCGAGCCGTCGTCGGATGCGACGCGAATCGGCGGGTTTTAACCCTCGAAGGCGGGATCGAGGTTGGGTACGACACGTTGTGCGTCGCCACGGGGGCGATGCCGAGGTGTCCGTTGCCCGAGGCGAGCGATGGGAGCGTGGATGTGTTCGAGGTGAGAGACGTCGAGAGCGTGGACGCGTTGGCGAGACGGTTGGAATCGGCGCTCGCGCGGACCAAACGAATCGCGCTCGTGGGTAACGGTGGGATCGCGCTCGAGCTCGTGGACGCGCTGTGTGGAAGAGGGATCGCGTTGGATGGGATCGAGGCGTGCGAGTTGGTGTGGGTGGTGAAACACGACGGCGTCGGGGATGCGTTTTTCGACGTGGACGCCGCGGATTTCTTTACGCGCGTTCTCGAAACGAGAGCGAAGGGCGGGTTCGTCACGGCGCGGGACGACGAACGGGACTGGAGCGTGGACGATTCGACCGCATCTACGACGACGGCGACGGGAGATGGGACGAAGAGACGCAGAGTCGGTGCCGCCGCGGGTCCGGATTGGGTGGCTCGGTTTCGATCGCGATGCGCCGACGGAACCGAGCTTCGACGCATGAAGTTTCGAATCGTGAAAAACGTCACACTCATCGACGCGCACAAAACGTCCAGCGGGGTCAACGTCCTCAAACTCAGCGATGGATCGACGATCGAAGTGGACGCCGTCGTCGCCGCTGCCGGCGCCGAGCCTCGATGCGATTGGCTCCCCGAAGACGTCGCGCCTCGATCGACGCTCGACGGCGGAATCCTTGTCGACGATTGCATGCGAACGGTGGGTCCGTACGCCGACTCGATAGTCGCCGTCGGCGACGCGTGTTCGATGGAATCTCGCGCGCTTCGATCCGATGTGCCGTGGTTTCAAATGCGACTGTGGAGCCAAGCGAGACAATCTGGATCGTTCGCCGCGCGCGTCGTCGCGGGAGAATGCGACGCCGACGCCCTCGGGTTCAATTTCGAGCTCTTCACCCACGTCACAAAGTTTTTCGGCTTAAAAGTCATCCTATTGGGCCTGTATAACGCGCAAAAGCTCGAAGGCGTGCCGGATGAGGACGTCGTGACGTACCAACGCGAAGACGTAGACCAATCCGACGCCGACGCGTGTCGATACGTCCGCGTTCTCCTCGTTCGCGGACGCATGTTGGGCGCCGTCCTCATCGGCGACACCGATCTCGAGGAGACGTTTGAAAATCTCATCATGGATGGGATCGATTTGTCGAGGTTCGGACCGGAGCTCCTCGATCCGGAATTCGATGTAGAGGATTTCTTTGACTAGCCGTAGCGTAGCGTAGTTTTTCTACTTAAGTAGTACCGAAGCGTTGAAAGAAATCAATTCAAATCGAATCACAAAGCCGCCATCGCGCGCGATCGCGGCGCTAGAAGAAAGAAAGAATGAATGTCAACTATAGATTTACGTCCCCGCACGCGCGTCCCTCCCTCGAAACGAACACAAACTCAGTGCGGCTTCGGTTTATACCCATCCACGGCGAAGTTCCGCGTCGCCGCCGGCAACACCACCTCGCACCCATCCAACGCCCCCTTTTCACACGTCACCTGACACCCCAACCGACTCGTCGACGTCAACCCGTACGCCAAATCCAACATGTCGTTCTCGTCGTCGCACGCCTCATCCAACGAATCGAAAACCTTTTCATCTTTAAAAACCACGTGACACGTCGAACACGCGAGCGAACCCTCGCACGCGCCCTCCAACTCGATATCGTTCCTGTGCGCCGTCTCCAGCAGGTTTTCCCCGACGAACCCGCGGACGACGTGCGTCTCCCCGTCGCGGTCGATGAACCGGATCTCTATGCTGTTCGCGTCGTCCGCGACGCGTTTCTTCGTCGTCGCGTCTGTGTTGTGGTTTCGCTGCGAAACGACTGACGCCGACGTCGTCACGCCGTGCTCCGTCGCCGTTCTCAGCGCCGTCGATACCGCGGTTCGCGTTAACCGTCTCAACGCCGTGGACATGATCGCGCGTGCGCGGTCGCCCGCGTGAAACTGTGGCGACGTTGGATTCATTTCGATTCATTTCAATTCATTTCTTCGCGCTTTTTACTACAAAGGATGATGCACTCGCGCTCGAGCGCGTAAGTCTCGGCCGAGCCGCGGGAATGGAAATTCTAAATAAAATCGACGATAAAAACGAATCGCGCCGTCGTCTGCCTCTCTCTCTTTCTCTCTCTCTCTAAACTCTCTCTCTCTCTCTGTGTGTGTGTCTCGTGTAATCTTCTAAAAAGCGCGTCGCCGAAGCGCGCGCGCGCGGGCGGGAATACGAACAGGCCCCTTGAGCGAAGCCTCGTCGTCGTCGGCGCGTTTGGTTACCCATCCGGGAA
>Ga0181588_10002517_pt1 | contig 15800 bp, 10 predicted proteins | sample 071ome_26_FD_148607 | JGI IMG/M metagenome (GOLD analysis project Ga0181588, IMG submission 148607) | Coastal salt marsh microbial communities from the Groves Creek Marsh, Skidaway Island, Georgia - 071409BT metaG (spades assembly) | ecosystem: Environmental > Aquatic > Marine > Intertidal zone...
TGGGCGGGGGATCATTCACTCACTCAGCGATCGCATGGTGTTCGACCTCTCGCCGCTTCGCGCGGCGTTGCCGAGGAAGACGTCCGCGAGTCTGAATCTGTTGCTCGCGGTGACGGACATGCGAGAAGGGAACGCCGAGCGGTTTCGTAAAAACCTGCGGTCGGCGATCGAGGCGTTCGGGGACGGATCGATCGTGTCGAAAAAGTTTAACACGCTGACGAAGAGACCGTTGTCGCTGCTGACGGAGGCGTTGGGGACGGGGAGGACTGAATTCGTGAAGGTTTTGTTGTTGGAGTTCGGGGCGGACCCGAACGTGGTCGTGGACGGGCGGAGCGCGCTGAAGCGGGCGTTGGTGGAGGATGAGGCGCAGTTTAGGACGCTGATGGAGGCTGGGTTTGAGCGGTACGTCGCGCCGAGGACGTTGGAGGATTACGTGGGGGAGAAGTGTCCGGAGGGGTTGTCTCGCGTGAAGGCGTGGCTCGAGGCGAGGAGGAGTCGCGAAAAGGTGGTGACGACGAAGAAGGAGGTGAGAGTGGGTAGGTCGCTGTCGGAGACGACGCTTTCGTACGGGCACGTCACCGAATCGGTGGAAGTCGCGACGGTTGGATCGGGAGAGGTTAGCTCTGTACGAGCCGCGGAATCGACGGTGACTCAGGAACCGTCGACGACCACCACAGAGGCGGAGGGCACGGCGGAGTCGAACAATCGGTTCGAAGATTACGCGCTAGGTATAATACGAGAAGACTTGATCCGACTTACCGACTTGGAGCTCGAAATTACCCGGTATGAGATTGAGGGCAACTCGCCGGATGACATTAATCGTTTGCTCTCCGCGGAGAATTCTCTTGAGGAAATTCTCGCCAGGTTGGATTCGCTCTTCGAAGGGGAGAATGAAGAAACCGTCACTAGGCTGCTTCGAAGACATCGCCAACATGCGACGAATCGTGTGTTGACAGCGTGCGGTCGTATCGATCGACTTTTAGAGCCCATCGTCTACGAAGAATGAGGAGGGAATATGTATGGCTCGCAGTAGCAAAGTCAGTAGCATTAGTACATTTGCCGCTATACAACAATGAAGACTAAAAGTTTCTTCTAACGCAAATCGTTCCCACGCCGCTCTTGCGGCGTGTTCCTTCCAGAGTTTTGCTGCGAGCGCACTCGAGCGTTTTCGAATTCTTCCCCGAGAGCGCCCAAGATGCGAAACGCGGACATCGCCCCCTGATGTACAAAAGCGCCAATCTGCCCAGCCACTTGCGAGACGGACTGAGCGTTAATCTCAGCGCTATTTGTGTCTGCTCTAGGAGCCGGTGCGCTCGTTCGATCTCTGCGACGTCCAAAGGAGAAACTGGCAATCTCTCGCTCTCCAGAATCGAGTATGCGAACCTGCGAGCTTCTCGTCGACGATTCTTGCGCCCGCTCGCGTCTCTTCTCCGCCTCTACGTCAACCCGATCCACGAGGTAATCTATGATGTACGACACGTCTTCAGAGACGGTGTACTTTGGCGCGTTCCCTCCGTTCAAATCCATGGCTGCGCGAGCAATCTCTTCGTCGTCGTGTGGATTGACGCGAGTGCCCATCAAGAAGTGTCGCGCGAGGTTCATCACGTTGCGGTCACCGCCAATGTCTCTACCCGCTAGCAACGACGCTGACGCTCGAGCGATTTTCAGTCCTAAATCAACCGTGCTCTCAATCTGTTCGCTCATCCGGTTGCCGTACCTAGCCCAAGTAGCAAAGTGTTCGCAGTTGTTTGCTCGCACGCAATACCCGCCGTATCGCCCCTCGTAAAACGCTTGATCCACCGCCAGCTTACACCGATCCATAATCTCACCGATTCGCAGCGGCACAAACAATTCGTCGTATTTCGCGTTCCCGCACCTCGGATCTTCGCCAACCTCAGCCAACGGCGTGAGCACACACGACGCGTTTTCATCCATATCTCTATTCCGTCCGTCGTCCTCGCTCGACTCGTCGGGATCTGGCGCCCCCCACAGATGCGCCACGCACTCCACACACCGATCCCATGGATCGTACTCATTCACCCAACGATAAATCCCGAGCGCGTCGTCCCACACACCGACGTTTCCGACGTACACTGCCCAGTGCGTAAACGGCACGTCAAAGAATCTCGTCTCTCGTCTGTGCCAAAACAACACATCCCCCGGTCGTTTGTCGCGCCCGCGTCGCGGCCAGACGTACCCATTTTCCGCTCCTGGATCTGTTCCATGCACGCGCGATCTCCCGGGTGGTCTTTCCGCGGTTACTCGCTCCATGGACGGCACAGACGCGGTGGCGCCAGAAACATCGTCTTCAACAACACTCAAACCGACACCGTTGACGCGCATCGTCATCGTCGTCGCGCGCGTTTCGGTCGACGACGACGGCGACGACAAAGACGCATCCGCCATCGCCGCGCGCGCATTCGGTGCTTCTTCACCGTCCGCCATGATGAATGCGCGCCGACGACGACTTGTGACGAAATGAAGTGCAAAAACGCCACAAACCACTGCTGACTTCGAACGAACGATGACGAACGGGGAAACGCCCGCGGATGCGTCCAAGAAAACAAAGGGTGATTTATCGTATCACTACTGGCACGGACGGAACACGGGCGAGGCGCCGGCGGCGACGGCAAAGGTACGAACGAACGAACGACGACGACGTGCGTTGAGATGCACTTTTTTTGCATCTTGTAGAAACCACTTTCTAGAAACCACGACGACGACTGACGAACGGCGAACGCGCGCGCGATACACGCACACAGAGAATCACAAACGAAGAAGCCGAAGCGTTGACGCGACAGATTTCGTCGACGCAAATCAGCGCTTGGAACTCGGCGGGGACTTGGGAAGAGCGCGGGCACACGGCGTGGGCCAAGGCGAGGTTCGAAGCGCTCGTCGTCGAACGAGGGAAGTTTCGTCTCGGAGGCGCCCACGAGGGAACGACGGTGACGATCGATGGGGTGAAGAAGTGCGAGGGTGACGCGAGCGTGGTGATGATTCGGGGTAAACCGAGGCACGGGTTTGATTTTGAGACGACGTTGACGTGGACCGCCGTCTTTCCCTCAGAGGACGAAGCGGACAAGGAAGACGGGTCTGACGACGACGAGGACGAAGACGGTGGGATTGAAATCAAGGGTACAATACACGTTCCGGAGGCGTCTCGTGAGTGTGCTGAAGACGAGGAGTGTCAATTCGAAATCAAGTTGGAGGATCGAAAGGCGGAGAGGCGGGATAAAGAGGACGCGTGTTACGCCGCCGTCAAGAAAGGCGCCGAAGACTTCCTCGTCGATATTCTCAAGACCATCGACACAGAACTCGCCGAAAGAGCCAAGGCGTGAGCCGACGATCCAAGGCATAGCCGCGATATTGGACTTCTTTTGAGAGTAGCGCCGCTCGCGCGTGCGCTTTTTTATCAATTTTTTTGATTTATATTGCAAAAGTCATCGTCGAAATCATCGCAATCGTCGTCGACGTCGTCTTCATCGTCGTTGATACAACCAAAAATTTCCAACAAGGACGTCGTCTCCATTCGCTTCGTCGTCGATTTGGTTTTTAGCGACCGCGCGAGAGCAAGAGTTCCGCCGACTCAAATTCCTGGAACACGCGATCCTTTCTCTTCGCCGGGAACGGGTACTTGGTACCAAAGTTATTAAAGTGTCCACTCACCGCGTTCAACGCACTGTACACCTGACCGTACGACGGTTTACCCGTCGTCGCGTTATCTCTGCGGTACTTCGCGACCCATGCGTTTGTCATTTGTCGCGTCGTGTTGATCGATTCTTCGCGTCCCTCCGCGCCCGGCGCCAATTCCAACGTCGATTTCACCTGCGCGATGATGGCTTGCGTTTCCTTGGTGTACTTTTCTTCGCGAGATTCGCCTCCTCCAAATCCAAACGCCATAGCCTGTCGAGTAATCAAAACGCGAAGCGCGTTCGAGTCAGTCAGTCGACACCTCTTCCAAACCCAAACTAGCGATAGCGTTCAATCAATCATGATCACCCTCTTTCCCGCGTATACCGACGTAGAGCGACGAACGCGACGCGAGCACGACACGAGTAGCACGCTTCTCGACGTACCTCACGCGGGGCGGCGACCAAACCGCTCGCAACCGCGAACGCGACGCCGCGCATGACTGCCCGGCGATCCATCGACGTCACGCCATCCGTGGACGCCTTGGACGCGCGCGCGACGACGAGCGCGGACGCCTTACGCGAAGATTTGCGCGCGGTCGTCGGGCGCGCGACCGTGGTGCGCGCGGCGGTGTGCGTCGGGGCAATGGTGAACATTGTGTACGCGGACGGGGCGTCTTTGTGTGGCGATCACTGTTGTGACGATGTGTGAAAAAAGTGGTTTGGTCAGTTGGTTATTGAAGAACGCGCGCGAATTGGAAAAAGATTTTTTCCGCGTCATGGAACGCGTCGCGATGACGAGAGAGAGCTAACGACGATGAATGAATGACTAAAATTGACTACTTGAGTACTCGCACGCGGAGGAGACCGCGGGACATGTGAGCGAGTCGACTGGCGGCGCGAGCCGACGCAGCGAGGACGAAATTGGACGCCGACGCGTGGGCGAGAGAGGCACCGACGCGACCGGTCGCGGACCATTCGGTGTCGGGGGCGAGCATGGTGGTGGAACGGCCACTGCTTCCGCCGATTGCGGTGATGGAGAGGTTTTCGAGGGTGGATGCGGTCTCGAGACGGGTGCGTTGACGGGTGGTGAGTTCAGATGAGGACAAAGCCGAATCGGATTCCTTTTCCTTGAACATATCGTCCGGGGACGACTCGAGATTGGCGAGGAATGAGACGCGGTGTTCGTAGAGGACATCAATGAGGTTGATGAACCGGCGAGCCTCGTTTTCGGCGGTGGAGACGGTGAGCCGAGGGACGTTTTCGACGGCGATGATTGGGAACGATTGGGCAAGCTTGATGTAATCGCTCGGACCCGCGTTCGAGGCTCTGCCACAGATGTTGTCAAAAGTAAACCACACCGCGCGGTTTTCAACGCATCTTTTCGCCCTCATGACTCTCCTCGTCGCTCCTCCGCCGACGGGAACGTCGACGTCGACGCGTTCGACGATCGACGCGTCGTCGGTCGATGCTCGGCGCGTGTAGATATTCCACGCCTCTTTCAGCTTTTCTTGCGCTTCATCGTCGTGCCCAATGACAACCGGAACGACTCGCAGCGCCTCGTTCGATCCATCGTTTTGCCACCGTCGCCAATCCACGTTCCGCTCCGTCGCGAAATCAATCGTCTCGCACCGCGTCGGCAATGTCTCCTCGGCAAAGGCACGAAACGCCTCCCTATTAATCCCACCCCGATATAGCTCCCACGGCGCACTGTTCGAAGTCCCAACCAACACCCCCCCGCGCGCGAAGAACGCCTCCATGATGCGCATCCACATCATCGCGTCCGCCACGTCTGAGATTTCAATCTCATCCAACACGAGAACGCTTCGCTCCTTTGCGAGCGTTTCGCCCACGCTCGCCGCGGCGTCCGCGGACCATCCATCCTCGTGCATTTTCCGGTGCGCCCAAGACATGAACGCGTGAAAATGCGTCCTCATCATCGAATCCCGTGTGCCCATGTGCGTCTCGTCGATGCCTCGTCGAATTCGAAGCGCTTCGCTCAACGCGTCGGCGCACAACGTCTTCCCTCGCCCTACGCCGCCGTGTAACCAAACGCCGCGACCGTCCGTCGCACCACTCGTCGAGCGCGTCGACAACGACGCGTGGTACACGCGTTCCAACGCATCCAATGCCCGCGTCTGCGCCTCGTCGTCCACCAGACCGACCCCGCGGGACGTCAACGCCGCGAATACCGCGCGAGGGCCGCCAGTGGTGGTTTCCAACCGTCGCGACGCGAACGAAACGAAACTCGCCCGCAGAGCCATGCGGGCGATCCGAGACGACGACGAACGAAGGAGGGAACGAACGGGACGGAACGAACGCACCGGACGCGTTCGACGCGGCGTCCGGCGTTCTGCGTCCGGCGTCCAACGCGCGCGTGGATGTCCGCGCGTCGAGGTCTGCAGTATGTGTACATACATTGATTGTTTTTAAAACGATCCACGTGTCAAAATTCAATCAGTTATATCGTGGATTGTTCGTAATATAACAGATACTGTTAAAATGTATGGAATATGTATGTATCGCCCATGTGTCCGATTTTCTGGTTTTATCACTCGCGACGCGTGATCTCAACGATCGAATGAGTGTTCGTCGACGTCGAGCCGCACACGCGCGCGCGCCGGACGCCCGACACGAATGTCCGCGGCGTACGATCCGTCCGCGTACGCCGCGGCGCCCGCGGCGCAGCAACACCAACCGCAACCGCAGCAACAGTCCGCGGTGGATTGGTCGGCGCTCGAAGCGAACGATGGGGTGCGAATGTCCTGGAACGTCGTCGCGAACTCCCGCGCCGAGATGGCCAAGTGCGTCGTCCCGTTCGGTGCGGTGGTGACGCCGGCGAAAAACATCCCGGCGGAAACCGTCCCGAGGGTTCCGTACGAACCGGTGCGATGTAAAGGATGCGGCGGTGCGTTGAATCCGTACGCGAGGGTGGACTTTGCGAGTAAGATCTGGGTGTGTCCAATGTGTCACGCGAGAAACCACTTCCCCCCGCATTACGGGGCGTTGAGCGAGACGAATTTACCCGCAGAGTTGTTTCCGAGCTATACGACGATTGAGTACGTGGTGCCGAGACGCGGTGGACCGGCGGGGTCGACGTCACCGGCGTATTTGTTTGTGGTGGATCAGTGCGCAGAGGAGGAAGAGTTGCGAGCGTTGAAACAAGCGCTGACGCAAGCGTTGAGCTTTTTGCCGGAAGATGCGTTGGTTGGGTTGGTGACGTTTGGAACGCACGTGCACGTGCATGAACTCGGGTTTACGGATTGTCCAAAGTCGTACGTGTTTCGGGGAAATAAAGAGTTTACGACACAGCAGATTAAAGACCAGCTGTCGCTTGGCGGGGGAAATAGACAGATGAACGGAAGACATCCGAACGGTGCGGCGGTGGGACCTGGGGGTGGCGCGTCGCCGATGCCGGTCGGGTCCAAGTTTTTAGTGCCGCTGAGCGAGTGCGAGTTTCAGTTGACGGCGATTTTGGAAGAATTGAACCGCGACGCCTTTGCGCCATTGCCGGCGTGTAGACGTTCGCGATGCACGGGCACTGCGCTTATGGTGGCGTCTTGCTTGCTCTCCATGTCTGCCATTGGAATGAGTGCGCGGGCGATGTTGTTCACCGGCGGCGCCGCCACGGATGGTGGCGGTACGATTGTCGCCAAGGACATGGAGCAAGCGGTTCGCTCGCACAAGGACATAGTCAAGGGCGCGGCGCCCTTTTACGCCAAGGCGAAAAAGTATTACGAGCAGGTGGCCATCAACCTGTGCGCGAACGGACACGTTCTAGATGTGTTCGCCTGCGCGTTAGATCAGGTTGGTCTCGCTGAGATGAAAGTTTGCGTTGAGAAAACGGGAGGTAACGTGGTGTTGGCAGAGTCGTTTTCGCACACCGTCTTCAGGACATCCTTTAGCAAGCTTTTCGCCCCAGATGCGGATGGTGGCTTAGGAATCTCGTACAACGGCCAGTTTGAGGTCATCACGAGTAGAGACGTGAAGACGGCCGGGGTCATCGGACCTTGCGCGGCGCTCGACCGCAAGGGTTTGCCGGGAGCGGTGTCCGATGTGCAAATAGGCAGCGGAGGCACCACGGCTTGGAAGATGTGTACTCTGACGAATGAGACATCCTTGGCGGTGTACTTTGAAGTTGCTAATCCGGGTGGAAAAGAACAACAGCCCATGGCTATGCAAGGCCAGCAAGCGCAGCAATTCTTCCTCCAATTTTTGTGTACTTTCACCTTGCCGAATGGTGAGACGCGCATGCGCGTCATCACCACGAGTAGAAGATGGACCGAAGGTGCCAACTTGAACGACATCGCCGCCGGTTTCGACCAAGAAGCAGCGGCTGTTCTCGTGGCGCGACAATTGTCCTGGAAGATGGAGACGGAAGAAGAGACGGATTGTCCTGCGGCAACGCGATGGTTGGATAGAAAGCTCATCCAACTCTGCCAGCGATTTGGCGATTACAGAAAAGACGATCCGCACTCGTTCCAACTCATGCCGCAGTTTAGCATCTACCCTCAGTTCATGTTCAACTTGCGACGATCTCAGTTTGTCCAAGTGTTCAACAACTCACCCGATGAGACGGCGTATTTCCGCATGATTCTGACGCGTGAGAATGTGTACAACTCTCTGGTGATGATCCAACCGACGCTGACCGCATACAGTTTCAACGGACCGCCCGAGCCCGTTTTGCTGGACGTGTGCTCGATCGCCGCCGATCGCATCTTGGTTCTCGACGCCTTCTTTAGCGTCGTGGTTTTCCACGGCATGACCATAGCACAATGGCGCAAGGCGAACTACCAAGATCAACCTGAGCACGTCGCTTTCAAAGAGTTGCTCGCCGCTCCCAAGGCGGAGGCTGATCAAATCCTTGCGACTCGCTTCCCTGTCCCGCGCTTGGTCGTTTGCGACCAGCACGGCTCGCAGGCACGATTCTTGTTGGCTAAGCTCAACCCGAGCGCGACGTACAATAGCAGTGCATCGATGGGTGGGGGCAGCGATATCATTTTCACCGACGACGTGAGCTTGCAAATTTTCATGGACCACCTCAAGCGACTCTCGGTGCAGAGTTAGGCGTTTGTAAAAGGCTGTTAACTTCTAGCTATAAACACTACAAAAGAAAAATCAATTCGTCAACTTCTACTTTGTGAACCCGCGCGCTTACAATCCAAAGCGTCTTCGCGCCGGGGTTCGACCGCCTGGACCGCCGCGAGAACCCGTCGACGGGCGGGACGCGCCAGATGACGTTCTCGGCGTCCCCGCAATGGAACGCTGCCCAGGCGTGACGATCGCGCTTCGTTGTCGTGCGCGCCGATCTTCATCGCGCGCGCGCTCGGACGCTTCACGCTCTTCGTCTTCTTCTCTTTTAGCCTTCATCTCAGCTTCCATGCGAGCCTTGTCCTCCTTGCGTTTTGCCTTGGATTTCAACATGCTCGAATGGCTCTCCTTGAGCGTGAAAAACATTGGACCAAACTCGGCAAGCCACTGAGGTTCGACCGCGGTAACACATTGCATGTACTCTTTGGACGTCATGATGAGTTCGTGGTACACGACGTAATCGGGGGTGTATCCCAAACCGTACAGAGCCGAGCTCGGATGGAGATGACACGGCATGCCATTCCTCGCGTTTACGTATTCACCCACGCCCTTTAGACGCGCCGCTTGATGAAAGTACGCCGCCGCGATGGACCGACGGCAAACGTCCCAATCTTGACCGCAACTGACGATTTGAATCTTTTGTTGATTCATAATGTCTGTCAACTGCGCACGAACTTCTCGGCCCTTCTTCAAACCCTTACCTTGAATGAAGTGTTTGTTGCACCACTCGTTGCGGTAGCCGTTGTTCTTCCACTGTTGGTAGACATTCAAAAGCGTCAAGTGATCGCTCTCTGGAACGAAAAACTTTTCTCGCGCCGAGTCCGACTCTTCCTCTCTATCTTTCGGGCGGTACCACACGGAAGGCACCGAAAGCATGGCCACCACCGTGAGCATTTCGTTCGAGCAGTTGGCCTCCTCCGCCTTGATGAGCATTTGCGCCAACGGAGGATCCACCGGAAACTCAACCATTTTCGAACCGAGTTTCGTGAGACCGCCCGTGTTGTCGAGCGCGCCGAGAATCCACAGCGAGTACATACTATTGAGAATGTTTTCCTGCGGTGGAGGATCCATGAAATCAAAATCCAACAAGTTGTCGACGTTGAGCGATTTCAACAACAAGACGACGTTGCCGAGGTTGGTGCGTTGAATCTCTGGAACGGTGGAGACGAGCATTTCGTGCTTGTACGCCACCTCGGTGTAGAGGCGGTAGCACGTACCTGGGCCGGTACGACCGGCGCGACCAGAACGCTGATTCACCGCGGCTTGTGCACACGGGAACACCTGCAGAGCATTCATACCCATGCGCGGGTTGAAGACGGAGAGCTTGCAGTAACCAGTGTCGATGACGTACATGACGCCGTCAAGCGTGAGCGATGTTTCCGCAATGTTTGTACTCACGACGCACTTTCTGTTGCCGTCCTCGGCGTCTTGGAAAATCTTCGCTTGCAAATCGCTCGGCAACTGGGAGTAAATCGGCAGTACGTTGAGCGGTGGGCACGTGCCTTCGCTCATGAGCGTCGCGACGCGATGTTCAAGCTCGTACGTCGCCGTCTCAATCTCCTCCTGACCCGTCAAGAAGATCAAAATGTCACCCGGACCCGAGGACAAGTGCACCGAGAGCGCTTGTTTCACCGCTGCCTCGACGTAATCCTCCACCGGGGTTTTCGAGTAGAGCACTTCGACCGGGAACGTGCGACCAGGAATGTGGAAAATCGGTACCGAACCGAAAAAGTTGCTAAACTTATCTGCGTTCAACGTCGCCGATGTGACGATAAGTTTGAAGTCGCGGCGACGCGCGACAACTTTTTTAAGAATACCAAACAAGACGTCAGTGTGTAGGGAACGTTCGTGCGCTTCGTCCATGATGATGCAGCTGTACATATCCAAATCTGGTTCTCGCAGCGTCTCGCGCAAGAGCACGCCATCCGTCATGTATTTGATGAGCGTGTCCTCGCCCGTGCAGTCTTCAAAACGAATGGCGTATCCAACCTCTTTGCCTAAATCGCACCCCATCTCTTCGCTCACGCGCTTCGCAACGCTCATGGCTGCCACGCGACGCGGCTGCGTGCAACCAATCATACCGAACGTCGAGTAACCCTCCTCGTGCATGTACTGCGTCATTTGCGTCGTCTTGCCGCTACCAGTTTCGCCGACGACGACGACAATTTGGTTTTCACGAATGACATGCATGAGATCCTCGCGGCATCCAAACACGGGCAAGAACTCACGTTGTTCTTTGATGGACTTGGTCCTGGCGAACTCGCTCTGCGCGCTCGCCTTGGCGCTCTTCATGTGCTCGGCAAATTTCGCGCCCGCCTTGAAGTCGATTTCGCCGTCGGCGCCAACCACGTCGGGTCTGTCATCATCGCGATCCTTCACAGCTGCAGCCTTCTCCGCCGCCTCTTTATCTTCCTCTTTCGTCGTCCCGGTGATGGAGCCCATCTTCGACCCCTTCATCTCCCAGAATCGGTCCCTGCCCTTGTCTTCCTCTCTCTTCGCCCGCACCTCCTTAACCAAGTTGGAACCCTTGCGAGCGATGAGCGCCATGTCGCTCGTGACATCCTTGACGGGTAAAACGGTAGATTGTTGCTTAGTGAACACCATGCGACCGTCCAAAAACGGGGGCTTGGTGTCGTGCACGAGTAACACCGCCTTGTTCTCCTCCATGTCGTCGAAATCGAGATCAATCTCCTTCATACGAATCACACCAGAGGTCATCATTCGGTTTTCTTCCCACTGGTTGGAATCAGCGTTGAGCTGACTAACACGTCTCGACGCCGCCATGGACATCAACGAACCGTCTCGGCGCGTGAGTCTCTTGGCGTAATCTTGCTCCTTCTTGGCGTATCGCGCCTCGTCGCGCAGACTCGTGCTGAAAGGATTGTGCGCATCGCCGTGCGCCCCGCCGCCTTCATCGTCGTCGTACCACGCTCGATCCAAAACCTTCTCCGCATCGGCATCCGGCGCGAGCGCTGCGGCGCGATCGTCATCTTCGGCAACAACTTCCGTGCCCTCGGTAACAAACCTATTCGCATTCGACATCGCATCGCTCGCCCATGCGTTTGACTTCCACGACGGTGTCGCCGCCGGAGTCCCGTCGAAATCAAACCTTGACGAATGCGACCTCCGACTCGAGCTCCCGTATCCCCCGCGCGAACGATCCGTCGACGGTCGCGACGCCCGCACACCATCGTCCTCCCAATCCCCGCGTTTACCGAACCTCGGCGTCATCATCCGTCCGTCTCGATCCCTCCTTGGCGTCTCTTCCCACTCCCCGTCGCCGCCTTTGCCTTCGCTTCTCCACCGCCCTCTCCCACGCTCTCGCCCATAGTCGTCATTCCGCTCCCGATACCGATCGAAATCATCATCCCCACGCAACCCACGCCCGAATCTCGCGTCTTTACGTCGTTTGTCGATCGCCTCCTTCGCGCGCGCGTTCACTCCGCCCGGGTGCGACGGCGTCTCGTCCCTCCTCGACCGAAACATCGTCGTCGTTTTCCCATCACCGTCGCGCCACCTGTCCCGAAACCCCGACCCGCGATCGCGCGGTTTCGCGAACGATCCGTCGTCGCCGTCGTCGCCCTCACGCGCGCGTTTCTCGGCGCGTTTCGCCGCGGCGAGCGCTTGTAAGCCGAGCACTGAAGACCCAACAGCGTTCGTCGTCGGCGCGGGGTTCGACGCGTTCACCGGTGGCGCGCGACGCTCGATCCCGCCTCGCGTCTCGTGGTACCCATCGAGTCGTTCGCCGACATCGCGTGCGTCGGCGTCATCGTTCGGCGTCATGCGTCGCGGCGTGGAATGAGGATTGCAATTTGAGATTTTGTGTGCACTTTTGGATGGCGGTTAACATTTACATAACAAATGATGGCTGTGAAACTACCGTCTCTGTGACTCGTGAACCCTCCTCGTGATCGTCGCGCGTATACCGGGATTAGATTCGAACCCGACGGTGGCGACGACGGAGGCTCGAGCGCGCATAACTTGATTTGTCGTGCGCCATCGGCTCGCCGAACGACTACTGGCGGACGAACCGTCGGTAAAGGTGATGGATGATGCCCCGCGATAAGGTTCGCGAGACCGCGTCGTCGACGTCGATGGACCAAAACGCTTACCGATGGTGTTTCGGAGCGTCGCCACTGGGCGGTTTCTCGGTGCGTCTGGGGTGTAGGGCATCAATGTCTTGGCGCCGCCGCGCGCGTTGGACGCTACGGCGCCGAGGACTTTGCTTTGGGAAAATCCAGAGGTTGTTTCGGATTGGAAGACGCTGCGGGCGCCGTACGCGTTCGGAGCTTTGTAACCGGTTTTTGTCACGTCATGTGTGACGGCGATGATTTGACCGCCGCGTCGTTCGAGGCGTTGGACGCTTCCTAATCTTTTTGGAGAGTCAGTCAGAGTTGTCATACGTCGCGAGCGAGCGTGATGGATGTATTTCCATGTCGAAGGTTCGGACGCGGGCTTAACGGAAAAACGTACCCCAGCCTACGGGACGTCGTCGGTTTTGCCGTTTCCACCGACGCCATCTCGGTCGACGCTGCCCGAGGCGCGCGCACTCGGATCACGCGAGAGAGTCGCGTTATGAAGTTCTAAATTTAGTTTTTCGCGGCCAAGTGGTATTACATGAAGAGTGAAATAATGGTGGAATGGTGAATGATACAGTCACGAAATTTGTTGTCATAAATGCGGTACCGGTATGAATGAATCAATTATGCGCCCACGCGAGTGCAACACTCGCGATCGAAGTATGAGTACAGCGACCGATGCATCAAATCAGATGGCGTCGGATGTGAGAATATGTTTTGCTCTATTCTTTTGTCGTCCACGCTCGTGGAAGAAACACACTCGATAATGCTTATGCGTGCAGCAACTAATGAATGAATCAGGGATGGAATTGGAGTTGAATCATTTGCCCTTTTATGGTGCGTGTCAGACGGCGACCGACACTCGTCACCTTTGGGTTTGTTTAACCCGTCGCAACTTCGAATCTCGCCGCACGACACGCGAGACAGCAGTAATCTGCTCGCGTTCGCTCGGAAGATTCTATGCATTGCGTGTGGTAATGGTGCGACGACGCGCACGCGTACCAAGCGTACGTGAGCTTGACACGTGCGTCGTCGACATCCAAACCGCCGAGAGGTTCGTGACAGAGCAGACATTCAACGTTCGAGCCAAATGTTCCCGAGGACAATTCGTCGTACCGACGACGATAATCAACTGCTTTGGAGTGATTGTCCTCGCTCGGGCCGAGATGGTTGTCGTACAAATCAGCCAAATGCGCGAGAAGCGATAAATAGATGGCGGCGCCGTCAGAGTCTGTCTCAAAGCTCATGTCGACGTCTTTCCAGTGCGTTTCCAGGGCGACGAGAGCGTCTTCAAACGTCGCCGCCGCTTCACCTTGATGCGTATCTACGATGATTGGTCGAGCCAAGAGCTTCGTTTCTCCTCGAAGCACGCATCCGTGCTCCTTGAGCGCGTACACCTCTTGGTTGATGTATCCACCGAGATACCAGTGTTCACGAACCATGGATGCAACTTGAGACGTCTTAGACGTCGGAGTCGGCGACTCTTCGCTCATCGTTTGCGTGTACACTCGAGCCAATCGAAGCACCTCGTGCGAGAGCGTCACCGCCTCGTCAATCTTTCCTCTCGCGCTCATCGTCCAGCGCATGCGTCTGCACGCCTCGAGCTCGAGCGGGACGATTCCTTTTTCTTGCGCCAGCGCTCTAGCCATCCCGTAGTGCTCCATCGCGGCTTCATCGTTTCGAATCATTAAAGAATAAAAGTCACCCGACACCACGTGCGCCCGCGTCTCTGAAATCTTATCCTCCAAATCGTACGCCATCCGAACCATTTCCTTTGTCGCCGCGTGGAACTTCTCCACATCCAGCAGCTCCACGTTCACATGCATTCGTCTCACAGCGTTGATTTCAATCTCCATTGCAATCAGCGCCGCTTCACACTCGAGATTCCGATCCCCCACGCCTCCCGCTTCCTCTGAAATTTTCCAAAACTTATTCGAAGTCTCCCGGTACCCCGAGTCCTCGAGCTCGCCCCCGCACAGTTCCACCATCGCGTCGTAATACATCCCACGCACCTCGACGAATTCCGGAATCGAGCTCGTAGAAGACATCCTTCCCATCGCGCGCGATCGTGGCGATCCACCGCCGCCGTCCGACATTTCCTTCCTCTATTCGTCCTCGGGCGGACGCGCCGCGTTCAGAAAAAGCGCGCGCGTCTGACTCAGCCGCGGTGATCCCCGATCGACCCCCCCCGAAGACGACGAACGCGACGCGCGACGCGCGACGCAATCTATCGATCGCCCGGCGCGTATTCGGCCGAGAAGACGACGAAGATGACGAACGAACGAACGCGCTCTCACCCGAATGGATAATCCAGTCCAAATGGATAAATAAATCCAGTCCAAAAGCGAACCTTCGCCTTCGCGTCCGCGTCCCGAACGACGACGCCCGGTCCGACGGTTCGACGCGCCGACGGTCCGACGCGCGCGTCACGTCGTCTCCCCGGTGACGGTCCCGTTTCCGCCCCGCGCGCCGTCGCTCGGTTCGTCGTCTCTCGTCCGTCCGAACACTGACGCGCGAACGAACGACACACCCGAACGGGACCAACGAACCGAGCGATGGAACCAACGGTGCGCGCGCGACGACGACGACCACGAATCTTCGCGATCGATCCGACCGACCGACCGACCGATCGACGGATCGACCCGATCGACCCGACCCGACCCGACCCTATATTTTCCGAGATTTAAACCTCGTTTCGTCATCGATCGGTGGTTTTCACCGATCGCGGGTCCCCGGCGATCGAGACTCGACACGCGGGCGTCGGGCGATGTGAGCCGTACGTTTTCTCCGGGAACGACATTTTAATGTGGTTGGTACTGTTTGTACATATGCACTGTTCGTACACTTCCACACGTCCGTCCGTCCTCGGAGGACGCGAGGCGGTCTCTTTTTCAACCGCGGGCTGTGTGTGTGTTTGATGGACTTGTTTTGTATTTTATATGCATGGTACGTGTTGTGTGTGTTTTAAGGGTATATACGCGTGTGTGTGTGTGTGTGTGTG
>Ga0181588_10002520_pt1 | contig 15792 bp, 16 predicted proteins | sample 071ome_26_FD_148607 | JGI IMG/M metagenome (GOLD analysis project Ga0181588, IMG submission 148607) | Coastal salt marsh microbial communities from the Groves Creek Marsh, Skidaway Island, Georgia - 071409BT metaG (spades assembly) | ecosystem: Environmental > Aquatic > Marine > Intertidal zone...
AAGGCGGCGGGGATCTGTCACTACAACGGCTACGGATCCTGCCCGCTCACTGTGGAACGTGGAAAAATTGTGTTAGCGGAATTTGGCTACGGTGGCACCCTCCTCCCAAGCTTTCCAAAATGGCTCATCGACGGCCAAGATCCCTCCTCGCTTGCCTGGCTGCTCAAGGCTAAAGTGCTCCCTGCGGTGTACTGGGAGGCCATGCTGAAGGGCCGGGAGTGGATGGTCAGTCCCAAACCACAGGTCTGAGCCAGGTCGAACGCGCCATGCTTTCACCACTGTTACCTGATCTGAGTTGGCTTAAGGGCTACACCCGTGCTCACTTCGGTCATGACATCACGGCAGCGGTCGTAGTGACCATCATGCTTATTCCCCAGTCACTGGCCTATGCCCTGCTGGCCGGTTTGCCTGCGGAAATGGGGCTCTATGCCAGTATTCTGCCGCTGGTAGCCTACGCCCTCTTTGGTAGCAGTCGAACATTGTCCGTGGGTCCCGTAGCGGTTATCGCGCTGATGACAGCGACAGCGGTGGGGAATGTTTCCAGCCAAGGCACCGCTGATTACGCGACAGCGGCGGTTCTGCTGGCGCTGCTTAGCGGAGCGATGCTTATTCTGTTGGGGATCTTACGCTTTGGCTTTGTCACCAACTTTTTGTCGCATCCCGTGGTGTCCGGCTTTATTACCGCATCGGGGGTTTTGATTGCGCTCAGCCAAATTCGCCACCTCCTCGGCACCTCGGCGCAGGGTGCAACCCTACCCGAGTTATCGGCCAGTCTCTTGAGGGGTATCGGTGAATTTCATATGCCGACCTTCCTGGTAGGGAGTTCGGTTCTGCTGTTTCTTTGGGTGTGCCGGCGCTTTATGACCGCAGGTCTCATGACTCTGGGCGTGCCGCGATCCACGGCGGAGCTCAGCACCAAAGCGGCGCCGGTGCTCGCCATTATGGGCACTATCATGCTGGTTATTGTCTTCAATTTGGAGTCACTTGGAGTGGCGCTGGTCGGGACAGTGCCCCAGGGCTTGCCAGCCTTCACGACCCCGCTCTTTGACCTGTCTCTGGCGAAGCAGCTTGCCCTACCCGCCTTGCTCATTTCACTGATCGGTTTTGTTGAGTCGGTTTCCGTCGGGCGAACCTTGGGTGCGAAGCGCCGCCAACGGATTAACCCCGATAAGGAGCTCATTGCCCTCGGAGCCGCCAACGTCGCATCAGCGCTGTCTGCGGGTTTTCCAGTCACCGGCGGTTTTTCCCGTTCGGTGGTCAACTTTGAGGCAGGTGCAGTAACCCAGGCCGCGTCTGTCATGGCGGCGATGGGTATAGCGCTTGCGGCGCTGCTCCTCACGCCGCTACTTTATTTTTTGCCGAAAGCAACGCTTGCCGCCACGATCATCATTGCGGTGACCACGCTGATTGATTGGAAGATTCTTGTGCAGGCGTGGCGGTTTTCCTGGGCTGACTTTCTGGCGATTGCCACCACAATTTCGTTGACCTTATTTTTGGGCGTGGAGATCGGCGTCCTTTCGGGCGTCGCTGTGAGCATTGGTATGCATCTTTACAAAACCAGCAGACCGCATTTCGCCGTGGTCGGGTCAGTGCGCGGCACGGAGTATTTTAGAAATGTACAGCGGCATGACGTCTGTACCGACCCGGCGATCATCTCTATTCGCGTCGACGAAAGCCTGTATTTTGCGAATGCCGCCTATTTAGAGGAAATCGTACTGGCACAGATTGCAAGCAATAAAGCGGCAAAACATATTATCCTTATGTGCTCGGCGGTAAATGACATTGATTTAAGTGCCCTTGAAGCGCTCGAAGAAATCAATAACGCCCTGCAGGACCTTGGGATTTGCCTCCATTTAAGCGAAATCAAAGGACCGGTGATGAATAACCTCAATCGAAGTCATTTTCTCGACCACCTTTCGGGTCGCGTCTTCGAAACTCAGTTCGAGGCGTTTAATAGCCTGCGTCAAGAGCCTGTAGCCCCTTGAAGCGCCTCCATTTCATCGCGGCAATGATAACGCTGGTGCTCGCGGGGGTGAGCGCCTATTGGCTCACTCGGAGTGGCTATGAAGGTCCGTGTGCGACGACCCAAGACATTACGGCTGCCGCCATGGCAGAAGATGGATCTGATCAGGACGCTTTGGTGGATCACGCAATGATTGAACGCCGCGATTGTGCGCCCTGAGGCCAATCTAGATCATGTGTCGCTCGGACGCGCGCTGAAATAACCGCAGGCCAACCCGCTCCATAGCGCCTGCGACTGACATGCCAATCTTTTCCTGCCAACTTTTTCTTGGCACAAAACGTACTTCTACAATATCCCACGACTCGATCTTCGACTGTATGTAAGCATCCGAGGTCATAATGTTATCGATGAGCTTTTTATCGAGGGCGCGTTTACCGTACCAAATCTCACCGGTCGCAACCTCATCGATCGGGACGCTGGGTCGTCTCTCCTGAATGAATTCTTTGAATAGGGCAAAGGTATCCTCGAGATCTTCGAGAAACTTTCGCCTACCCTCCTCTGTATTCTCGCCAAACATGGTGAGTGTGCGCTTGTACTTGCCTGCGGTGAGTAATTCAAAATCAACGTCGTTCTTTTTCAAGAGCTTATGAAAGTTGGGCAGCTGGGCCAGCACGCCAATGGAACCGATGACGGCAAACGGCGCCGCTAAAATTCGATCGGCAACACAGGCCATCATGTAACCGCCACTGGCTGCGACTTTGTCGACGGCGATAGTGAGAGGGATCCCAGCATCAGCAACGCGTTGCAGCTGACTCGCCGCCAGACCGTAGCTGTGCACAAGACCGCCGGGGCTCTCTAAACAGACAAGAATTTCGTCTTTCGCGCTTGCTATTGGCAGTACCGCAGAGATTTCTTCCCGCAGGCTATCGGTCGCTGAAGCCTGGATGTCGCCCTCAAATCGGAGGATGAAAAGTCTGGACTTGTCCGACGTGTCTTCGCTCGCGGCTTGTTTTTTAGCTTCTTTTGCTTCGGCTTTGGCCGCTTTTTTCTCGGCCTTCAAACGCTGCTTGGTGGCCTCGGGGGTTTCGAGAGATTCACGAACAGCATCCTGAAAAGCACGATATTTCTCGTTGGTTTGCCGGACTTCAATCTGACCTTCATGACCCGCTGCCCTTCTACGCTGACTTATGGCTGCAATACCCGCCACAATGAGCAAAATGGCGACAACGAGGATAATTGCCTGTGCGAGGAACGTGCCGATTTCGATAAGAAATTCCATGAACTCTCCAAACGGTTTTTATCGGTAAGGCTGCTGGGCCAACCCCTAGTGTATGCCGAACTCGATTATTACGGGTCAATTCATTCTGAGAACGCGGCTTGAATAAGCTGCCCCGATATGGACGCCATCGGCGGTATCGGAGGCAAAGAGTCATGCTGAAACCAGCCTGCATCGGCTATTTCAGCGGGGTCTAGCTTCAATTCACCACTGGCGTAGTCGGCAATAAACCCGAGCATTAGCTGGGAGGGAAATGGCCAGGCCTGAGAGCGAAAGAAACGCGTGTTGCAGATCTCGATACCGACTTCTTCTCTCACCTCTCGCGCAACTGCAGCCTCGGCAGACTCCCCGGGCTCGATAAAACCGGCCAAGGTACTGTAAAAACCTGTCTGCCTACCAGCCGCGGCGGCCAGCAGGAGCTCAGATCCCTTTTTAACGGCAACGATGATGCAGGGATTGAGCCGAGGATATGCCTGATAGCTGCAATCGACACAGCCCAAAGCCTTCCCTTGATCGCACAGCTCGGTCATCTGGCCGCATCGACCGCAGAAACGATGGTCTCGCCACCAATGGTGCAACTGCAGCCCTCGGCCAAACGCATTAAAGACGTGATCGGATACCCGGCCTAGCAGCGTATATAGGCTGCCTGTCAGATGTTCCATGGCGTTGATCTGGTGCTCGAGAAGCTGGATTGTGTAGCAAGGCGTCTGATTCCAATAGCCCACGGGAATCTCACGGGTGTAATCCCCAAATTCACGAGCTATCTGAGTACGGGTAAACAATACATCGGGGGGGAGTCGCAATGGTAAGACAGCGTCTCGCCCTACAAAGGGCAAAATGATATCCCCATCAGAGGGTGGTTCTACAATGGGTTGTATTGATAGCATGCGGCTCTCCGTAAAACGGGTCTCATGGTAGAAACTCAACCCAAGTTAAACAAGAGTAAAAAAATACTGTCTAACTTAAGGACAGCATAGGCGCCCCGGCGGCGCATACACACAGTAAGGGCAGACCATGCAAGAAACCACTTCTCAAGCCTTGTGGCACAACTTCCTTGGGCCTTCGCCGGTCTGGTACAAGCAAACCATCCTCGCTTTTCTCCTGCTTAATCCTATTTTGCTCTACACCGCCGGCCCATTCTTCACGGGCTGGGTTCTGATTGCTGAATTTATCTTTACGCTCGCCCTCGCGCTTCGTTGTTACCCTTTACAGCCGGGCGGACTGCTGGCCATCGAGGCAATTGTGATTGGCTTGGCTCAGCCACACTCAGTGTTCCATGAAGCTGAGGCGAATTTCGAAGTGATATTACTGCTCATGTTTATGGTAGCGGGTATCTACTTCATGAAAGATTTGCTTCTTTTTGTCTTCACCAAAATCCTGCTCAACGTGAAGTCCAAAAAAATACTGTCACTGCTTTTTTCACTCGTTGCCGCTGTTCTCTCTGCCTTTCTTGATGCCCTTACCGTTACTGCCGTTTTGATCAGCGTGGGCGTTGGGTTTTACGCGGTCTATCACAAAGTCGCTTCGGGTAAACACCACTCCGCAGATGATCACGACCACGGCAACGACGAGCAGGTGACCGACACGCATCACGAAGACCTGGAAGGTTTTCGTGCTTTTCTAAGAAGCCTGTTAATGCACGGCGCAGTGGGCACTGCCTTGGGCGGCGTATGTACCCTGGTAGGAGAGCCTCAAAACCTGCTGATTGCTACGGTGGCCGGCTGGAATTTTGTCGAGTTTTTCCTGCTTATGGCGCCGGTCACGATGCCTGTGTTGGCGTGTGGGCTATTGACGTGTGTGCTGCTAGAGACGACCGGCAAGTTCGGTTACGGGGCCGCGCTACCGCCGAAGGTCAGGACTGTTCTCGAGGAATTTCAAGCGCGGGAAAGTGAAAAAGCCAATCCCCGCAGCAACGCAAAACTGGTCGTGCAGGCGATTGTTGCCCTCATTCTAGTCGTGGGGCTCGCATTCCACCTGGCGGCGGTGGGTCTGATCGGGCTACTTGTTATTGTCCTGTTAACGGCATTCAACGGGATTACTGAGGAGCATCAAATTGGCCACGCCTTTGAGGAGGCACTCCCTTTCACGGCGCTTTTGGTAGTGTTCTTTGCCATTGTGGCGGTTATCCATGAGCAGCATTTATTTACGCCGGTCATCGAATGGGTGTTACATCAAGACTCGAGCGTACGACCCGCTATGTTTTTTCTTGCCAATGGCGTGCTGTCCATGATCTCGGACAACGTCTTCGTGGCGACGGTTTACATTAACGAGGTAAAGGCTGCGCTCGATGCAGGTGAAATAACCCGATACGAGTTTGATCACCTGGCCGTAGCCATCAACACCGGCACCAACCTGCCAAGCGTTGCTACGCCGAACGGCCAGGCTGCTTTCTTGTTCCTGCTAACGTCCGCTTTGGCACCACTTATTCGACTGTCATACGGCCGCATGGTAATGATGGCGCTCCCCTACACCATTGTGCTTGGCTCTGTCGGTTTGATTACGGTCTATCTCTTTATCTGACTCAGGAATCCCAGGGGGCTACAGTGCCAGCCACTTGGGCAATCTCTTTGAGTTTCTCCTCGTGACGTACAAGTTCATCATCCGTCGGCCTGATGACTCTTAACGGAGCCCTGCTTGCAGGGAGCCGGCGGATCCGCCCCCCTTTTTGAGCGCCTTGTACGTTACTGTCGTCTTCGTCGCTGAGCCCCAAAGATGTCTGCCCTCCGGTCATCGCCAAATACACTTCGGCGAGAATTTCGGCATCAAGCAACGCGCCGTGAAGAGTCCTCGAGGCGTTGCTAACCTCATAGCGCTGGCATAGGGCATCGAGATTATTGCGCTGCCCCGGATGTTTGGCTCGGGCGATCGTTAGGGAATCAATAATTTTGCAACGGGTGTGGGTGGCCGGTCCTTTTGGGTCTAGCCGCGCAAATTCCGCATCGATAAAACCCACATCGAAGGGTGCGTTGTGAATAATGAGGTCCGCTCCATCGATAAATGCGAGAAACTCCTCAGCGATCCGCTCAAAGGGAGGTTTATCGGCAAGAAATCCTTGGGTAATACCGTGTACAGCCAAGGCGCCCTCATCTATCTCGCGGTTGGGCTGCACGTATTGGTGATAATGTCGGCCGGTCAGCTTACGGTCGACCAGTTCGACACATCCGATTTCAATAATTCGATGGCCCTGCGCCACCTCAAGGCCCGTCGTTTCAGTATCAAGAACGATTTGCCGCATTGGCCTGCTCCATCTCATCGATCGCCGTGTTCGCTAGCAGATCGGCCCGCTCGTTTTCTGGATGTCCACTGTGGCCTTTCACCCAAAACCAATTGACTTCGTGACGAGCGACCTCTTTGGCAAGTGCCTGCCAGAGGTCTTTATTTTTGACCGGCTTCTTCGCTGCGGTCTTCCAGCCGTTGCGCTCCCAATTCGCGAGCCATTTGGTAATGCCGTCTCGCACATACACAGAGTCTGTGGTGAGGGCGACGTGGCAGGGCTCCTTGAGCGCCTTTAAGGCCTCTATCGCTGCCTGCAATTCCATGCGGTTATTGGTTGTTTCTGGATCGGCTCCGTAAAGCTCGCGACAGTGCTCGCCTGACCGCAACAACGCGCCCCACCCTCCGGGACCCGGATTACCCCTGCAGGCGCCGTCGGTAAATACTTCGACAGACTTCATTTGTCGGGAGTAAGTTCCAGGGTGCGCTGGGAGGGCGCACCGCGTGCTCCCCCGATGACCGGTTTCGCCACAGGCAGCCCCATCATTCTCGCGCGGAGGCGGCGCTGTGGCTGTTGTTGCAGGTAGCCCAATACCGACTTATTTCCAAATAGAACGTAATAACTCCCGAGCGGGATATTATGGTCAGCAAGCCAGTTATCGATTCGGGCTACAAAATCACCGACGCTACCTCTATGGGCAACGGGCAGCACAAGTTTATGCCGAGCCGGTGCCATATGAAAATTAAGTAGCCGCAGCCAGTCCTCCAGCTTGTTTAGGGAGATGGCCACGCCAGGGTCGCCCCGTCTCAATCGCAAAAGTCTCTTCAGCCTGGTCATCCAGCCCCAAAGGCTGTTGGCATTGGCGTCGACGACGAATAGATGCCCGTCCTGAGTCAACACTCTATGGACTTCGCGGAGCAGACGATGCGGATCTTCATTCTGTTGGAGTGCATTAAACATCACCACCACATCGACCGACTCCGTGGCTAGCGGCAGTTCTTCGTCCCTGGCGATGACCGCTACTCTTTCTGCGTGTGGTCCTACCTTCGACGGGCTTTGTTGTCCTCCACCGTCACCACGACCGGATGCTTCGTCCCTCGGGATGATTCGTGTAACATGTCTTACGCGAGACGCCTCCTCAACTGGCATCCCCATGTCATCCCCAATCACCACGAGATGATAACCAAACCATTGGTCTAGGATGACTTCAATGTCCGCAGCCACTTGGTGGCGCAGCCGGCGACCCAGCTGAGTCTCTCGCGACCACTGGTGAAAGCGCTGGCGCTGAGAGGGCCTGTCGGCGGCGATAGAAGTAGCATGCGAGTTCATGGCCAGAAGATAGCGCCGCCGGACTCAACCTACAACCCAATTTAGACAACGGAGTTAGACAGACGTTTGATGGCACAACCAACAATAGAACCGATAAAAGCCTTCTCCGATAACTACATTTGGCTGCTACACGACGGGCGCAGTGCTTATGTGGTTGACCCGGGGGATGCTGAGCCTGTTTTACAAACGCTACGAGAAAAGCACCTCCAACTCGAGGGTGTGTTGATCACCCATCACCATCCCGACCATGTGGGCGGCGTAGCGACACTCAAGGCGGAGACAGCCTGCGCCGTTTGGGGCCCGCACAATCCGAACGTTCCTCAAATTGATCAGCGGCTGGGGGAAGGCGACTCCATCGATGCGCTAGGCGTGACCTGGCAGGTCTTGGAGGTGCCGGGTCACACCCTTGATCATATCGCTTACGTCAGTGCAGGAGCGGTATTTTGTGGCGACACCCTTTTCGCCGGCGGCTGCGGTCGGGTCTTTGAAGGGACCTTTCCCATGATGCGCCAGTCTCTCGCCAAGCTGCGATGCTTGCCCCCCGAGACGCGGGTTTACTGTGCTCATGAATACACGCTTTCAAATCTGGCTTTCGCCACGTCCGTAGCACCCGATGATGCGGCCATCCAGAGGCGATTGGCAGACTGCCAGCAATTGAGGGAAGCGGGCCATCCAACTGTACCCTCAAGCATCCAAGAAGAGTGTGCATCAAACCCTTTCTTGCGCTGGGATGACCCCGCCATTCACCAAGCGCTGACACGCCACAACAAAGCAACGTCAGACGATCATGACGCCGTTTTTACCGCTCTGCGAGAATGGAAAGACACCTTCTAAACGATGACCAGCACTCGCTAAACGATGACCAGCACTTCCCATGTGATCGACAAGAGCTGGCAGCTAATAGGTACTCTGCTGCTGTGCCTTCTGCCCCTGCTCATAGAGGGCTGCGTTTCGCAATCCAAAACCGATGCCGCCATGACATTAGCGCCGGTCGAAGTGACCGCCACGCGACGAACACTGCCCGAGCATCTAACACACAGATTAGCCCGTCCCGCTGATCTCTGGGGCGCGATGGCTCATGATCTCAGCTGGGAAGAATCCCACCCAGCGATCGATCGAGAACGATTGGCTTGGCTCGAGCAGCCCTTGCTTCAGGAGACGCTGTCAGCCCGCGCCCCCCTTGTGCTGGAGTGGATCGTTGCTGAAATCCGCCGGCGGGAACTTCCTATGGAACTCGCTCTCGTACCCATTGTTGAAAGTATGCTCGACCCATGGGCGTACTCCAGCCAGCGCGCGGCGGGTCTCTGGCAAATCACGCCAGCGACGGCCGCTTATTTCGGCCTAGAAGTCAATTGGTGGTACGACGGGCGACTCGATCTCTTGGTGGCAACAGACTTCGCTCTAGGGTATCTCGAGGAGCTTCACGCGGAATTTAACGGTGATTGGCTGCTGGCGCTCGCTGCTTACAACGGCGGGAAAGGCAGAATCACCCGGGCGCTGGAAAATACGCCCCAGATCAAAGCTGATGAATTGTCGCCCTTTTGGCGGCTGGAATTACCCCGCGAGACCGCGCGTTATGTCCCCAAAATCATAGCGCTGTCCCAGCTTCTGCGCGATGCAGCGGCGTTTGAGGCGCCCTGGCCCCTGGTTATGCCCACCGAAAAATTGGTTGTCACGAACACGGAAGGCCAAATGGACCTGGCCAAAGTGACCGAGCTGACCGGACTGTCCCTTGGGGCGCTTAGACAAATGAATTCCGCTCTGTTGCGCTGGTCGACGCCACCAGAAGGGCCCTACCATTTGCTCCTGCCGGAACACCTGGTCCCGGATTTTGAAAACGCGGTGCAGCTGTTGGATACACGAGACAAAATAAGCTGGCATCGCTATCAGATAGCGCCGGGGGATAGCCTCGGCGCCATTGCTAATCGCTTTAATACCGAAGTCCAGGTGTTGCAGGTCACCAATGGTTTGGAGGGTACCTTCATTCGTGCTGGCGATACCTTGCTTATTCCCGGTGTAACAGCCGGCAACATGACGTCTTCAGACAGAGCCAGCATTGACTGGCCACCCCAGCGACGGCCAAAACGTTATACCGTTCGGCGCGGTGATTCTCTCTGGAGTATTGCGCGACGCTATGACCTACGCGTTCAAGAGCTGGCCTCCATGAATAGCGTTGACCCCGCGGGGTACATTCGCCCGGGGCAGACATTACGGCTGACCCCCTGAACGCGAGGATTGTCTCTTTTTGAGAACCCCGCGCGGTGGGCAAGACCCGCCAAATGGGCTACAGTCCGCAGCTAGCTTTACTAACACACGAGGGGACTTTCTATGAAAATCACGTCATTGCTGTTTTACGCAGCGCTTGTGCTGCTCACAGGCAAGGCTGTTGCGGCGCATCACGAGGGCGATCATCATGCGATGAAGGCCGAGGGCACCCGCGCCATGATTGTTGCCATCGAAGGCGAAATCGTCGCGATCGATCCTGAGACCAAGGAAGTCACCCTGCAGGGGCCAGAGGGCAACCAGGTTACCGTTGTCGCCCAAGAAAAAATCGTCAAGGTAAGCGATCTGAGTGTTGGGGATCGGGTCGCGGCAGAATATCTTGCATCGCTTCACGGCGAAGTTCGTGAACCCACCGAAGAGGAAATGGCTAACCCCTGGGTTGTCCTTGAGGAAGGCGTTGTTGACGAGGCGCCAGAGCATCCAGCCGTTGGCGTCGCTCGCCAAGTGAGAGCAGTAGTAACCGTCGAGGCAATCGATGTGGACGCCGGGTTCATCATGATTAAAGATAGCCGGGGCAAGATGCACACGATCGGAGGCATCCCTCGCGCTAAATTAGAGCCTGTTGAACTTGGCGAAATGGCTGTCGTCGTTTACACAGAAGCACTGGCAATCGGTCTGCAAAAGCTACCCAAAGCGATGTGAACTCGACTCAGTCGACGAACCCGCCCGCCTCCGCCGGCGGGTTTTTTTATGGGCAGAAATTTTTGAATGCACTGACAATCTTATTTTTCCCTTGGCCAACCCACTCCCGCATTACAAGGGGGAAAGTGCTTTTTCGGCTCGCACTATTGGGATTCGGCCTTTGGGCTTCCTCAGTTGCAATGTCCGAGCAGCTCAGAACTCTGGACCCCTCATCACTCAAGAAGATACTCGAGAGCTCGGTAGTCCCTATTAAGGTGCCGCTACTGCGCCTCACCGAAGGGTATCACTCCCATCACATCGAAGATTGCTCGGGGACACTCTTGGCGACAGAGCCCACTCTAATTTTAACGGCATGGCACTGCTTCGACGGAGGTCAGGATCTCACCACGCCCGCTAAAGCACAGCTTTCAGGGCAATGGGTTCCGTTGAAAAAAATCGCTTCGGGGGGCTCGATGGCAGCCGATTGGGCCCTTCTACAAGTCGCAAGCGACAAACCCATACAGCAGATGAAAGGCCTCGGTCTAGTTTCGAGGGCGCCAGTAGCGGGGGCGGCAGAAACGGGGATGACGACCGCTGTGTCTGTTGCTGGGTACCGCAAACAGGGCACCACGACTACCGCTACCGCAGGGCGAAAACTCGTGATCGATCAAAATTGCGATGTCATTGAGCGCAGCGAAGCCTGGCTCGTAACATCATGCGACGCCGAGGCTGGCAGCTCTGGTGGGCCTGCCGTTGCCGTAACACCACAAGGACTGGTTGTCACAGGTGTGATTTCGGCCAAACGCGACGACGGCAGATTGTTGGTAACCCCGGTGACTGAGGCGATTTACCCCTCAGGCGTAGCTGCCTCGCCGCCATGACAGGCGGGAGACTGGGGCGCATGGGACAGCCTCCCCCACTCGTCAGGATCATACAAATGAAGGGCTAGTGCGTGTAGCGAAGCGTCAAGTAGGTCCTGCAATAGCTGGTACACAAGTTGGTGTCTTTTTACCTTGCGAACGCCAAGAAACATCGGCGTTACGACGGTGACTTTAAAATGAGTCTCAGCATCGGGAGGCACGTTATGCATGTGGCTTTCATTAACAACATCGATCGTTGCGCCTTCAAAGTGCTGGTGTAATCGTTCTCTTATGATCGCTTGATAATTCATTGCTGTGTGCTGGCCCGCCTTCTTTTGTCGGTCATCGTAGTGGAGGATCGGTTTGATCCTACCTGCACGCCGCCGTTTGCAAAACCCCCTGAACAGGGTAACAATTTGCACCTGTGCAAAGACTTAGCGGGAGGGGTTATGGAAAACACCTTCGATATATATTTGACGGGACAGCTATTGGAGGGCCACTCGAGAGAAGCCGTTGTGGCCGGCCTGACCGAGCTTTTTACGCTTAAAGCTGCAGATGCCTTACGGCTTGTTGACGGAACCCGTCGCCGCGTCAAGACCTCTTGTGACCGCACGACCGCTCTGAACTACCGAGAACGCTTGCTCGCCATTGGGATGGATGTGGCGATAGAGCGGCATCAGCCCGCGCCCAGCGCTGGCAAGGTGAGCAGCCCCCCGACGCAAGCCGAGTTAGGAAGCAAAGCCGTGTCTAGGGATCTCGGCCATGTCGCGCAGTTTGACGCGCGGGATGTTGGGGATAAGACCGTTGTATTTGAAGCGCAACCCAAGCAACCCCAGCACGTTCAAACGAAACCCACTGAATTCTCGCTGGCGCCCGTAGGATCGCTGCTCGCGGAGTCCCGCACTGAAGTCACTCCCGTAAGAGAACATACTGAGTTTTCATTAGCCGCCCATGGAGAAATTATCCCAACCCTGCAGAAAAAGGTTGATGCCCTCAATCCTGCGACAGATCATCTGGCGCTTGAAGGCGACTCTGCAGTAGAGAGTCATGATGGCTAACCACGCACCGCTTTGGCGGCATCTATTGGCAATGGTTTACGATACCTTCTTGGTTGCCCCGCTTCTTATGGCAAATGCCTTTGTCTGGGTCAGTTTATTTGGCCCAACCGATACCGTGACTCGACCAGCGGTACCGGCTTGGGTAATGCAGTTGAGCTCGCTCTGCGTCATTGCACTTTTCTTCTCCATTTTCTGGTGTAAAAGCGGGCAGACACTCGGCATGCAAGCCTGGCGAATAAAAGTAGTTACCGCCGACGGGGGACCCCTGACGCCCGGAACGGCAGTACTGCGCTGCATGTATGCGCTGCTGAGCCTGCTCCCGATGGGGCTTGGGTACTTTTGGAGTATTCTCGATCGTAGTCACCGCACTTGGCACGACCGCCTAAGCGCCACCCACCTGGTGCTCCTGCCAAAAGAATAGTAACCGGTGTCAGGATTTTCGCCCAAGCAGCCAGAGTCCGCAGAGCCAACACAGCGCAATTGGCGTGACCGCTGACAAGATCGAGGGAAAGCCATAAATCAAGCTTATCGGCCCAAAGAAATCCTCTGAAATACGAAACACGATCCCCACGATGACGCCTGCAAAAATGCGTGCTCCCATGGTGCCGCTGCGGAGCGGCCCGAAAATAAACGACATGGCGACGAGAACCAATCCCCCGATCGCCAGCGGTTGGAGCAGCTTGCGCCAAAACGCCAACTCGATATCGCGAAAAAGTAGCCCCTGACTTTCGAGATAGCGCGCATAAGGCCACAGCTGGCGCGTCGGCAGGCTCGCGGAGTCGACCGCTTCCAATGCCAGCAGCTGAGGGGTGATTTCGGTCTCCCATCGAGACGTAGTCTCCCGTTCAACTCGGGTTGAAGTTGGGCTAAACAGGGTCTTTTCTACCTGCTCAAGCAGCCAGTATCCCTCTTGGAAACTACCACGCTCAGCTCTTACTGATTGCGTCAGCTGCCTCTCTGGATCGAAGCTCAACAGCTGCACGCCATAAATAACCCCTTGACGCTGAACTGCCTCAACGTGAACAAAAGTATCGCCATCGCGACTCCAAACCCCCGCCGCGCCAACAAAACCTTGCTCTTGACGTTGGGCAAGGGCTCTGTGACTGACCGCCAATTGCTCTGACAGCGGGGTGACGAACTCCCCCAAGGCGAATCCACCCGCGGCCAGAAACAGTGCCGGCTGCAACACCATCATGCTGATCTGGCGCAATGACAGTCCCGACGTCTGAGCCACTGTCAGTTCGCTGCTACTGGCAAGCTTGCCAAGACCGATCAGTGCGCCAATCAGCGCCGCAAAGGGCACAAACTCGTGAGCGCGCCTGGGCAAGGTAAAGCCGACGTAAACGAGAAGGTCAATAAAGGTATATGTGTCCGATATGTCCTCGAGCTCATCGATGACTGCACTCAACGCGTCGAGCCCCACGATAAGCATGAGGACCCCAAGCATAGCCACCAATAGCTGCCCGCCAATATAGCGCTGCAATTTACCCACGCTTACCTCTCCTAAGCTGACAAGCCAAGTCCTCCCAGTAGATCAACACCAGCGCCAGCGCTGCAAATGCCGCATGAGATAGCAACATGGGTACAGGAGAGCCGCCGGCCTCAATGACCGTGCGACTTTGCGTAAGCGCGACAAAATAGACCAGAAAAATCAGTAATGCGGGGCCTATCCTTGCGTAGCGCCCGCGTCGAGCATCAGTTTTGCTCAATGCCACGGCAATGAGAGCGAGGATGGGTACGATCACCGGTAGCGACACCCGCCACCACAATGTCCCTCTCGCCTTGGGATCGTCCCTGCCCAGCAGTTCCGCGGTTGGAATGCCATCGGTGCGAGGTGTGCTCCGAGCACTGCCCTCCTCCTCGGGTATTAACTCGCCCAGGCGCCTAAAGGTGACGATTTCATAATTGGCTGCGCCGGGCTGACCTCGGTGGCGGGTTCCATTTCGAAGCTCTAGATAACGACGTCCTGTAGCGGGATCCAATACAATTTCACCCGACTCCGCCAGCGTGATGATCATCTCCGGGTCATCATGATCCCGCTCGGCAACAAATACGTTTTGCATGACCCCCTGCTCATCAATATTCTCCGCGTAGCTCACCAAACGACCGCCCCGCTGCTTCTTGAAACGCCCGCTCGCGAGCAGCTGAAGACTGTCGGCCGTTTTTGGCGTTTCCAGTAGTGCCCGCGCGCGCGCCGATCCCTCTGGCGCTAGACTCAAGGAGAGCACTCCTACAATAAACGCTATAAACAGCGCTGGAACCAGAATATAGCTACCCAGCCGCTGTGGGCTGGTGCCACAGGCCTTAAGCACAACCATTTCGCTCTCGGAATACAGCCGGCCAAATGCCAGAAGAATGCCGATAAATAGGGATAGTGGGAGGATCAGTTCAAAAAAGCTTGGAAGGCGATAGAGCATAACGGGGAGCAAGATATCAGCGGTAATGTCCCCTACCGCCGCCTCAGCCAGATAGCGTATAAACCGGCCACTGAAAACAACGACGAAAAGCACTAGCGCCACCGCAAGGGTGTGGGTCAAGACATCGCTGGTCAGATAACGAAAAACTCTCATGACAGATTGCTGCTCTCGACATGGAAATCACGGGCTGCCGGTTTTGTTATCGCCCGAGGCATCATACACTACGCGCTTTTGAGCGATCACTGTCAGTCAGGAGTTAAAATGACCAAGATTTCCTTCACGGCCAAGACCACACTGGACCTCGCGCGCAGTAAGACAGAATGCCTGGTCGTGCCGGTCTTTCAGAATAAAGCGGCGAAACCCACGACCCCGGCGTCCGATCAGGCCCTCGGCAAAAAAATCGCGAGCTATTTGGATCTTGGGGACTTCTCTGCCGCCCTTGGAACCAGCGCCACCCTTCCGGGCACTCAGGGCATAAAGCGCTTATTGCTTATCGGTTGTGGCAATAAAAATCAGTTTTCTCGAACGGCGCAGCGTCGATTTGCAGAAGTGGCAAGCCGTGAGCTGGCGAAGGGAAAAGCCAAAGATGCACTTATTCAGCTCGATGAACTAACGCTGGAGGCGGCGGATTTCAGTGCAACACTAGAAGATCTCGCCAGACACATCGTCACGGCGTGCTATGTCTACACCGAGACCCTGTCCAAGCCTCCGGAGCCCCCAGCATTAAAACGTGTTTGCATCCATGTCGCCGGCAAGCTCAGCGCGGTGAAA
>Ga0181588_10002524_pt1 | contig 15780 bp, 3 predicted proteins | sample 071ome_26_FD_148607 | JGI IMG/M metagenome (GOLD analysis project Ga0181588, IMG submission 148607) | Coastal salt marsh microbial communities from the Groves Creek Marsh, Skidaway Island, Georgia - 071409BT metaG (spades assembly) | ecosystem: Environmental > Aquatic > Marine > Intertidal zone...
GAGGTAGGGAATACGAAGGGGTTCGCGCAATTCATAATGCGCATCGACGTACGAAAAGATGGTGTGTCGCGACCGGCGTCGATCGCGTGCGACGAGCGCACGGGATTGTCGTCGGGGGCCAAGAACGTTTATTACAAAATGTTTATTACAAAATGTTTGATTCAACGCGACCGTCACACGGTGGAACCGTACGACTTTTTCAACGCGAGAAGCGCGGTGGAAGCGTCGGTCGATGCGTCGAGCCGAGGACGACGTCGCGAGACCGAGGCGGCGACCGCGGTGAGGGTGAGAAGGACCAAGGCGAAGCACGCGAGCGCGTTGGAGGCCCACAGAGGACGGGCGCGCGACGCGCGCGCAGAGGTGGGCGCGCGACCGAGTTTGCTCGTTCCGAGCGAAGACGATGCGTGATGACAGTGCGCGTCGACGGTGATCGAGACTGTCTCGGCGGCGTTGCCCGCCGCGTCGCGAATGCCGTCGACGGTCACTTCGTACCTACCCGATTCGTTTGGTGGGAACTTTACGATCCATCTGCCTTCGGAAGAGTCGCCGGTGCACTTGAAGACGAACGTACCCGCCAGGGCTTCATCGCTGACTCGATGGTTCACGGCGGCTCCAGCGCTTCCACACGTCTCGCGCGTTTTTATAATCGTCACGGATTGCTGAGAACATTCGACGGATTCGTCAAAGACCACGCCAAAAAATTGTTCTCTCGAAGAGATGGTACCAGTCTCCATGGGTTGCTTTGTATCCACCGCCAACGTGAGCCTTTGCTCGCCGACGAATTCGTGCACGGAAGGTTCGGCGAGAGATGGACCGCCGGCGCAGAACGTCTTGAGACGAAGCTCGTACACGTTATCCTTGAATCCACTCAAGAGTTTTTCAAACTGATTGTTGATTTTCCAATCGAAAGCGCACCCCTCCGTTCGTGAATCGCCGCAAAGAAGGTTAAACTTTTTGTCCATACTCGTGGCGGCAGGGTCTTTCGCGGTGATCCACTCACCGCCAGTGACGGGACGGTACTGAAGACGAACATATTTCAGATGCTCGTTCATGAGAGAGCTCGTCAGGTTCGCATCCGGCCATAAAACGTACTGGTCGGGGTTGTTGACTTTCAAGTAGAGCACGCCTGATGACGTCGGAGATTGCTTCGACGATAGGTACCGCGCTACCGTGCTCTCGTCGAACTGAACTTTGGGACAAGACTGAAGCCAACTCATCGGTTCGATATTTTGCGTGTACGCAATCGGATCGCGGTACAAGTTGACGTCTTCCCAAATTTCAGTCTCGCACAAGCTCTGCAAACGAAGCTGCAGGTATCTGATTTGTCGAGTTGAGAATCCTGGCTCAATCGCAAGGTTCAAGTATTGCTGGGAGATGAATTTCTGCCTCTCCAGGGAATCGCCACCGACAAATTTGAACGGCATGTAGTCTCCGATAGACATTCTGTTGCCATTGATTCTGAACGCACTATCTCCAAACTCTTTCGATTCTTGCGGCGCGGTGCTCGCTGCGCGGTAAACCGCCTCCGCAACACTGCGTGCATTCGGGCTCGAGGCGTCTAGCGACGCAATGACTCGCTGCATATCCTCAGAATCTTTGGCGATGGTCGAAGTTGCGACGTTTGTCACCTCTTGAATAACCGTTGATGCGGTTGCGCCTTGTTGCGCCGCCGCCGCGTACGCCGCAGACACCACGGCGTTGAGAGATTCTTGACGACCGTCGACGAGCCGCAGAGCGAACGCGCTCGCTTCTCGGTACGGGGACTCGTTTTTAATGACAACCTCGTAAATGGCCCGCTGTCCCGGGTTGAGATTCGCCGTGTTCATCTTAGTTTTCAGAGGAATCTCAAGACTCACCCCGGACTCTCGGAAAACTGTTCCGAGCTCGCCGGGGCACATGCTCCTGCCCCCTTGCGTGATGAATATCGGTGTGCCAAATCTCTTGTCTGCGCCAATACTGACAACAAACTTATCTCCATACTGCGGATCTCCCAGAGAATACGTCGTCGACATGTGACCATACTTGTTCCACATAAACACACGATCGTGGGAAACTTCGCGCGCCCACCCATACGCGAGGCCGGCGGCAAACTCGAACTCAGGGCCACCAGCCGCTGTTGTCAACTCGGCTTTGGAGGAATATCCTCCTTTCATCGACGCTTCACCGTCAATCTTAAAGGTCACATGCGACACGTACTCCTCGAGTGCTTCGTTTGAAGAAAACGTGAAATCCAAAGCTTGCCCCCCGCCGCTGAAGGAAAGGAGGATGTGTTCATCCGGTGGATTCTGGTTTGCACCGTTATCCATGCCAATCGAGCCCTTCGAGCCTGTGAGAGACGAAAGGATACGAGTCGTGTCGCCCGGATCCAGTGTTTGCGCACCCTCGCCAACGTTTGTCGAAGTGGCGATGAATGTTTCGCCATCTGATCCAACCCAGCGATCCATATCGTTTGACGCTGCATCGTTCATACCAAACGAAGAAAGGACTTCGACGTCGTTCACATCCTTGATCACAGCGCCATAGTCTGGTTGCATTTTTGTTTGGTCTTTTGCGAGAGGATGGACGATACCACCACTGTACGGTAAACGCCCTGGTTGAGTTGATGCAGATGCTGGAGTACCGTACGGACCAGTGCTTGCCAGCACCCTTGGAGTTTGCAACTGAGCGGCGCTGAAAAGCCCGAGTTGACCGAAGAAAACGTGAGGCACTAAGGGAAACACCCTCCCTGTCATTGCCAGGATGTAGAGAGCCGTTAAAATGGGACTTGCTTGAGTGACATCCATCCCAAATCCACTCGACCATTCTTGCGCTAGATCTCCTGCAATGTCAGAGTAGCGCTGATCGAAGAGCTCATTATAGGATGCGCCATTGTTGTTCTTCATCTTTGTGGCAAGATTCGATCCAAACACAGATTCGCTGCCCGTCAGCGACACTTGCACGCTCGAGCCATCTGCAGGGGACGCCCACGCGAGTGTACGTTCCCAAGAGGCAACCTTACCGCCCAAATATACTTCCCATTCTTGGTTGGGCGGTTTCCCAGAATTATCCGTGGCGCTGACACCTCCCGGAACCTGCACCGTCGCGAGCAAGAATTCCAAATTGGGTAAAATCTGAGCCTCAATGGAGTGTACAGACAAAAGATACGTCGTCGGCCTCCTCGGTAGCCATGTCACAACGGACTGCACACCTAGACATGTTTGACCTTGCCCGACATCGACACTGAGATCGAGAATATCGGATAGCTTGTACACGAGCTCGATACCGCCGCCAAGAATCGTGTCGCCCGCCCTACCAGGCAAAGCTGGATCTTGGCTACTTCTTATGGCACGATCGGTGGTGATTGTTAGATCCCAAGTCGATGTACTTTCGGATTCCACTGAAACGTTTGGCCCATCAAATGCTATTTCCCCGAAACCCCCGCTCGATACTTCATAGTTTGCCACATCGGTGGACCCTTCAGCGGTATATCCAAGGTTCAGTCCAACCTTGCCTTTTGCTTTGATCCCCGCTGTTGATTCGATAACGTTCCCTGCTTTGACGGTCAACGCATGAGTCGAGGCCAGTGCCCACTCAATCTTCACGTCGGTGCCAGAAATGAGCTCTGCATACGAGTTACCACCTGGCGGGTCGTGCACGACAGTGTAAACGAGTCCGTCGAGCGGCACGGTGGCCCAAAATGTGTCATCGCTCAAACCGTCGCCGCCTCTTGGCTTCACGCCGAGTGGAATCAACTCGCGAACGAGAACAGCAGTTACAGATCTAAATAGATCGTTTCTTTCCACTTCGACCCGAATCGTCCTCCGGTGATTACCAGCGAGATTGGGCTCACCGGGCGCGACGACGTATGCTGACGCTCCGCCAGGAAATTTGAGGTACCCATCGCTATCCATTTCGGCTTGAAAGTCGCACTTTTCGCCGCCACCTTTGTCTGGGTGACAGTCGGCGTTTGTACCGCTCACGTCTTGACGGATCTTCACTTCTGTGCTGCCCGTACGTTTCTGTACGTTTGGCAGCGCTTGATAGCAACGCGCGTAACGACGACCGTTCATGATGTGTAATTCAAACACCTTCAGTTTGACTATTCTCTCCACAATCTGATTATTAGCGAACTCCGAAGCCAGCGGATTTGAACCCGATGAGGATGTCCCAATGAAATGTGCTTTTTTCAAACCTCCATCATTCTCCTCTCCTTTGTAGCAAGTCTCGTGATCGTCTGTAATTTTCGGAATGATGGATTGTGGGATCTCCACGCAAATGTAGCCGTGATACTTGTAACGGATTTGCTGCCAGTCGTTGTACTCGCGCATCAAAACAAGTCTCTCGAGCGCATTTCTCCGCCTGAAAAACGTCACCACGTCACCGTCTTCGGTGGCACATCCGTCTTTCCACGGTTCGTTTGCAATCAAGTCTCCGATCCCACCGACGGATGGGCCAGAGTGAAGCAGTACCGAATAGTCCATAGCCGCGAAAGGCCACGCTCGCGCGTTTATAGGAATGGGCTCTTCTTCACTAAACGCCTCACTCGGAATGTTTTCCATGTTTCTCATCCACCCAGAAACCTCTTCGGAAGTGACGAGGACGGGTGGATGGCAACCATTGATGGGGGTTATTTTGAACACGGCGCCTGAATACAACGCCTCGCATTGTCCCTGGTACAGTCCAAGGTCGATGTTTCCTCTCGTCGTGTCTGTGAAAAAGATATACGTACCATCCATGATGCGACTGAGTGTCACAGTCTGCGAGTAGTCAGCACAGTCAATGACATCCGCGGCGTCAGCGATCGTCCTTCCCGTGTAACAGAGTGTGTGTTTTGGAAAGGACGCGTTGAACATGAACGACTTGCCACGAGTGAGTGAAATTTCGAACCAACCAGACTCATCCGTCTTGTACTCTTCTGGCTCACCCGAACTACCTATCTCGGAGACTTGAATGGTGCCGTCAAACAACCCACACGTTGTAACTCCACTTGTGAACTGTTTAGGGAAAAGTATAGCGCCCCTCACGACGACCGTCGTCTCGTCTGCGAAATTCTTCATGGCGACTCCTCTATGTCGGATTTCCAATTCGTTTGCAGCGATATCGGCAGAGTCAGAAAACAAGTTGCCCGGTAGTTTATTAGATAAACTCTGTCGAGTGGATTTGTCGAAAATGTGCACAATGTCATGATAACGCTGTGATGCGAATAGAGATACGCCTGTAGAATGGGCGACTCTTCCGTAGACGTCATCTTCACTGCGAGCATTATTCACTGCAGCATCCAAAGTGATGGTCTCAGCGACGCTTAATAACGGAAGAAGCTTTGTCATGTTTACGTCACCGACGACGCGAGGGCTCATCGCGTCGGTACAAGTAGATGGAAAGGCGTCGCGCACGGAGGCGGCGTAATACTCATTCCATGTAGTCGAGTTGGAGGGTAACACTGTTGAATTTCCCCTGATGAGTGAGAACATGACACATAGGTTACCACCGGTGCGTTTCGCTTCAAAGTTTGACAGATACTTGCCATCGATGATGGGATAAACAAGTATCGGCTGTGCCACTAAAACGTGTCTTTGGAGTTTATCGACAAGGCGCGTGAATTCACCCGCAGAAAGTATACCGTCCGAATCAACGTCGAATTGATTCCAGACAGACTCTGGCACGATGGCGTGTCCTTTATTTGGAAACCCAGCTCTAGATTCAATGAAACGCTGCAATTCCAGTCGAGAGATTGCCGCGTCTTGGTCGGCGTCCGCAAGGTTGAGCGCGCTGCCTAATTCTTCACTAGAAGTCGTCGTAGGCGAATCATCTTCAGAGGTTGATTTCAACACGAGCAGCACCTTGGCGGGTTGTGAAGACGCATCGCTTTGGCGTGCGCTCGAGGAATCGATCAATGACTCACGTGTCTCAGGGAAAACTTCTTCTTTGTATGCGCCAGCCAAAACCTTAGCAGTCACTGGAAGTGTACCGCTCGTATCTTTGAGAGTGATTTCATATTCGCCATTCAATCCAGTCACCGCCGAAAACGCGCAGTTCGATCTCGATCCGTACGCCGCGACTTCCGTCACGCGCGCGCTGCCTACTTTAGCGAGGTGATCTGATACTTTAAGCATTTCGTCATCGCTTAAGGCGCGATTCCACGTGATAATCTCGGCGACGGCCCAATCGGAGACTTCACCGTCACAGCAACCACCGTTTGGCGCATAATTGATACCGATGTGCTTGTTGCCGGAACCGCCCCTGCGATCTGCAGTGGCTACATTCACGCCGTCCACGTACGCGCGTCGACCGTTGTTCGTGCTGCACATGACGAGCCAATCCGTCAGGGTTCCTTGTGAATGGTAGCTCGTAACCCACGCATCGTAACTCGCCACGCCACGACGTCCGCCCCAGTGTCCGTGCAGAAAGTTTCCATTCCCGCCGATGAGAATGCGACCCTTGGACGACCCGGTATACCTCGAGAGGGAACAAAGTGTCCACGTCGCGGGCAAAATCGCGCCAAAGGTGACTCGCGAATCTTTATCACCGGTGAGGGTCTTCACTTCGCCAGCCAACCCGTGACCGTTCTGGAACTCAACATTAACGGTTCCACCGATGACTTGCATCTCAAAATCACCGACGGCGCTCTTCCACGAAGTCGTAATCTCTGAGCTCTTGAACCACGCGTACAACCCGTCTGATGGTACGTCCGTTTCAGGCATGACTGCCGTTATGAATCTACCATGGAAAGACGACAGATGGGTACCAATACAATCGTAAAAGAAGCAGGAATGCGACGTAGCCGTGTGCGTCTTCGACGGATTCAAGGAGCACTCATTCCCATGGTATCCCGAGTCGGCGGAATCAAAATCACAAACGTATGCCTTGATGGGAGTCACCGTCGCAGAGCCTCGAACGCATACTTCAACAACCTCAACCGCGCTCCAAACGGCAAGTTCAGTGCGCAAATATTCACCGCGCTCAACTGTGGAGTAACCTGTATCAGACGATGGCGCCGACTCACCATCTGTGATGATGTATGTGCTCTGCGCAGCTGTCCTCACGAGGTCACTCGTGTGCTCTGCACGCATGTGTAGAGCTAAATTAGCTGAATCATACACTCGCCTTCTCGATACGAGTGTATGGTTTGGCCATGCAAAACCTGCACAAATACGGACATAAGGTACTGGCGTCGTGGACGAGCCGGCAGTCACAACGCCTTCAAGAGCTGCCATCCATGGCGCCTTGAAGTAATGTGTAGTCGATACCAAATCGACTGCGTTTGATGATACTTTTGTACGAACCTTGTAGTACCACTCCAAATTTGGTTTAGCTCCAGCTTCACGGTCAAGATACGTGATTGAGCTAAATTTGTTGACGCATCCTTTCAGATCACCATCCATCTGAATTATGGTATCGTAACTCGCCGCCGCGACATCGCGACCAGTGGGCTTGCGTAGCATTTCAAACGAAGCTTCGTTCCAAGATGTATCCCTGTAAGTGAATGTCACACCACTCATATCGAGTATAGCTTGTACATCGATGGCTGATCCGTCGTAATACATCCCGACGGCGCAAAAGTATTCAGAAGCCAATTGTGGATCATCTTGATTGTGCGCAACGATAGACGCGCACACTACGCGCCGTGACGACGGTTTGGCGTGCGCCCGAGCGGCACAAAGTGGCCTATGTCCGCAACGATATGCATCCAAAAACGTCGCACGGCTGACTTGTCCGGTATATATGCGCACATCATCAAACTCCACATCAGCGCGCGCAAAGAGCTCAAAGCTTTGCATAAGCCTTAAAATTGTCTGCGGTTGCGTGGATCGCATTGACCGTTCCATTTTATACATCGACGAATCCGACGACTCAGTAACAGCGCCAGTCGGATTTGCAAACACGACGAATTTATCTCTTCGATTGATGGAGAAGCCAACATAGTTCCACTTTCTGCATTCAATACCAGAAAGTGTCAACGAGTACTCGACCGCGTCATTTTGACTGTAATCCAAAACGAGATCCTGTGCGGCGGTGTTCGACGCAGATGTTTTCAGATAAAAACGCAACGCGTGCTCGACTCCACCATTTTCACCGCTGATGTACGCCAGAGACGCGCGACGAGGTTCCGTCTCGCCATTATTGTCACATTTTCCGTAGATCCACATACTGACGGCGACGTCGTTCGCAAAAGCTTCGCCATGGTACCGGTACGCGTACGAAGCTGTTGTGACGGGTTGCGCGACAGCCGAAAGGCACATGGCTCCGTCTCCTCCCGAACACCGAGACAGCGTCCGAGGAGAAGCCATGGGAGATAGCGTGGGTTTCAATCCGAGTTGTCCATCCACAAGCGGCGCGGCCGATGTGATTACTCGTCCATCATCCACACCCTCGAAAAGGAAATTCGCCACCAAAGACTGCTGCACATCCTCGTACATTCCAGACACAGGTCTTTCATCAATGAGTCGAGTTGCTGCGAATGATCTATCACTGATTCTCTCGTATAATTGATCATTCGGATTTTCGTTGTATACGGAAAGCTTGTCGTATAGCGTTCCATCGACGTAAAGGCAAGTATAATCACCGGCGTGTAAATCAATGGCGTACTTCCATCTAAGATCCATCATGGACGAGAGCTCCGAGCATTCATTTGAACCTACGTCTTCCGTCACGCGCCCGGGGTCGTTGGATGGATACACCGTCTGGGTGAATACCACTGCGCCTGTCCCGCAAGTGAAATCATTCGTCTTGGCGCGCATAACTTGCGATGGTTTGAGAACGAGCTCTTCTCCCAGTTGCTGATTCCAGATGTCGATGACACGAGCATCAGCGCTCTGTTTGATGAGCGCGGCGATGATTTCTTCTCGAGAGAGCACACCATCTTCAGGATTGTTGTCATGTCTACGAAACACAGCTTCTTTTGCGCGGTAAATTTCAGTCTCGTTGCGACAATCGGCGACGTTGAACTCGTCGGCGGTAAGAAGGAGCAGTCTGGCGACGTGCTCCATATCGTTTGACGAGCTCAACGACCCCAAAGGCATCGTAGCCGCACAGCCTTCACGCAAGTAAAACCTGTGCAATTTCGTGCGCGGACCCAAAGGATTGGGAACTCTCTCTCCGCTCGCCGTCACAAAGTAGCACGAGTACCAAACGTCGTAAAACCCTTCCAAGATCACACCGTTAGAATCTGACATCTCGAGCGTTCGAGGAATAAAATCGTCCCAACTTCTGCACGGCATGTAATCTCCAAATCCTTCCGAGCACGTCGAACCTTCTCTCTGCACTTGAACGGCGCATCGCAAACCAGACAAGTGCTCGTTCGCTTCAGCGTCGCTCGATGAACCGAAACAGTCGTTTACGGCTTCGCACGACGGGTGTTTCACCTTGACCTCAAAGTTGAACGAATACGCCGAGACGAGGTCAACTTTGTTATCCATGATGACGTTGACGTCGATAAACTTGCCAGGCGGTGGTGGCGACGGTGGTGGCGACGGTGGAGGGCTCGGCGGCGGTGGTGGCGGATAGACGTGATTCGGACGAACGAGCGTCTCGAGGTCGATCGCGAAACGAAAGCGCTCCGCCGTCATCCATGTTCTCAATTGATTGTAAGCCACCGAGTTGCCGACCAATTCACCTCCACTCCCCATATGTACGAACGCATTCATGCGAACGGCGTGCAGCGCAATCTCTCCGGCACCGGCGTCGACGACACGGAAACGATAGTACGAGTACTCATCGCTCGTTGGAAGCCGATTGTAGTCCAGCTCGGCGTGTCCTCGCTGAAGCCTGTAGTTGTGATCCATGTAGACGAACCGCCTGTGCCACATGGACCACAGGGCGATTTCACCACTGCTCCCCTCCACGTGTATGATTCTGAACCGTTCCCAGATGGCATCATCACCGAGCTCGTCCCACTCCTTTGCCTCCATCAGCGTCCCCATACCGTTATTGGTCATATGGACGAAGCGATTGTACAACGGGTTGTGAATCGCGACCGTCACGCCGTACGGTGGCCTATGCATGACGATTCGCCATTGTACGTCTCTGCGAGACCGGTCCCACAAACCATTCGGCATGTGCTCGGTGCCAGTGACACGGAATCCATTCATTCCGTTGCTGTCGCGCACCATGCGCAAGTATCGCATGTGGAACTGATTATACAGACGCACCGTGCCGTCTGGCCCCTCTTCGATGCGAAACTTTTCCCACGTCCACCAATCCGGCATGGCGTTTACATTCATACCTACGCTGCCATCAGCCAGGTAGCCATGATTGGGAGTTAATCGCAGAAAGTTGTTGAAATACGGACAGTGAAAACCAAACTCACCGCGTCCAGCATCCACGATGGTGAGCGGCTCGTTCGTCCACCAGTCACCCATAATCGGCGACCCCGGTCCGTTGTTGCCCAAACCGCCGGAACCGCCAACCCAGTAACCGTTTGCCCCAGTCATCATCAGAAACCTCCCACTTTCGGGATGATACAGACCGACCAACGCGTTGTTTTGAACCCTCTTTGAAGCATCAGCGACGACGAAACGAAAGCGCTCCGCCGTCATCCATGTTCTCAATTGATTGTAAGCCACCGAGTTGCCGACCAATTCACCTCCACTCCCCATACGTACGAACGCATTCATGCGAACGGCGTGCAGCGCAATCTCTCCGGCACCGGCGTCGACGACACGGAAACGATAGTACGAGTACTCATCGCTCGTTGGAAGCCGATTGTAGTCCAGCTCGGCGTGTCCTCGCTGAAGCCTGTAGTTGTGATCCATGTAGACGAACCGCCTGTGCCACATGGACCACAGGGCGATTTCACCACTGCTCCCCTCCACGTGTATGATTCTGAACCGTTCCCAGATGGCATCATCACCGAGCTCGTCCCACTCCTTTGCCTCCATCAGCGTCCCCATACCGTTATTGGTCATATGGACGAAGCGATTGTACAACGGGTTGTGAATCGCGACCGTCACGCCGTACGGTGGCCTATGCATGACGATTCGCCATTGTACGTCTCTGCGAGACCGGTCCCACAAACCATTCGGCATGTGCTCGGTGCCAGTGACACGGAATCCATTCATTCCGTTGCTGTCGCGCACCATGCGCAAGTATCGCATGTGGAACTGATTATACAGACGCACCGTGCCGTCTGGCCCCTCTTCGATGCGAAACTTTTCCCACGTCCACCAATCCGGCATGGCGTTTACATTCATACCTACGCTGCCATCAGCCAGGTAGCCATGATTGGGAGTTAATCGCAGAAAGTTGTTGAAATACGGACAGTGAAAACCAAACTCACCGCGTCCAGCATCCACGATGGTGAGCGGCTCGTTCGTCCACCAGTCACCCATAATCGGCGACCCCGGTCCGTTGTTGCCCAAACCGCCGGAACCGCCAACCCAGTAACCGTTTGCCCCAGTCATCATCAGAAACCTCCCACTTTCGGGATGATACAGACCGACCAACGCGTTGATGTACATCCTATCCAGCGCGTGCACCCCGCGCGCACCCAAAAGCGCCCCCACGACCCCGCACATCGCGACGACGAACGCCCATCTCGCCCGCCCGCCCGCGCCGGCGTCTCCTCGCCGTCGTCGCTCGAATCCGCGCGACGACGACGACGACGACGACGACGACGACGACGCGCCACCACGACCCCGCGCGTCACATTCGCCTCTCATCGCCCGTCTCCGTCGTCGTTGTCTTTATCCTTCGTCTGTTCGATGCGAACGAATTCCAAAATTAAATCGCCACCCACAAACCGTTACGTCGTTTCAGACGGATAACTGTGTGAATCCCCGTCGGGCGTCTCCGGAACGGTCGATCGCGAAAACAAAAAAAACACCCCGCAACGGGGGCGCGGGGGGATTTCTTCGTCCTTCCACGCGTCGAGCGTCCTTCCCGGCGGCGTCTATCGACGGACGGACGGACGGGTGCGCGCGCGCCCGCGGGAACCGACGTTTCATTCAAAAGTGGATATTTCGACATTCTCACTGTATACACATACAACATGGACTATATGAGACTTTTCAAAAACGGGAAACGAACGTTTAGAAATCACTATCTGGTCGGTCCGTGCGCGCGTCTTCTTCTTCTTCTACTTTTCAAAGTTACAACGGGCGAAACTTTCGAGCCGCCTTTAATCGAGCGATGCGCAGTTTGTCTTGTTCAAACTTCGCTTGCAACTCCATGATTTCCGTGCGTTTCTTCTCCTTGCTCTGATGACGATAAAACTCTTCGCCGGCAATCTTCTTGATTGCTTTGCGACGACCGTCCGCCGTCGCCGCGCGGATACCGCCCACCGTCGTTCCCGTGGCGTCATCCGTCGTCTTTTTTCGCCCGCGTTTCGTCTGAACAACCGTCCAGCCGTCACCGACCGTCGTGTTCGCCGCCTCCGCCTCGGCCGCGCGCTCTTCGTCCTCTTTGCGCTCAAACCAAGAGTCGATGCGCGACTTGACGGCTTCGATGCCCGGTCGCGCCCTGCGGTGCGAAGCGACCCAGTCGTTCAACCCAGACGCGGTGGCCTCGTCATCCACGCTGATTGTGTCTCTCGATATCGCTGTCGTCATCGGTGCTTGTACGGGTTCTTCGTCCGTAAGCTTGGCCGCTCGGGATAGAAACACGTCGGCGATCGACGACTTTGACTGGGCGCTCTTTTTGCTCCTAGCGCCGCCAGACGCCGCGCCGTCATCCGCGAGTCTAACGACGCACGCGCTCAGCGCGGGAACCGTGCTGAGGGAAATTTTTTCGTGCGATTCCAACCCGAAACCGAGCGCGTTGACGACGTGTTCAATCTCTCTTCGTTCCCAACGCGCAGGGAAACCGGCGAAAAACACACACGCGGCGTCAAAAGTAGTTCTACTCGTCATGACGTGCAACACGTGCGGAGAATCTCTTCTCGCCCGCACGGGTATCCGCACCGCGTCGCTCAACATCCCTCCATCGTCGCGTTCGTCGTCCCTTTCCCTCGACGTCGACGCGTTCAGCGCCATGAGGTCGCGCTCTTTCCTCGCGGCCGCCGCAGCAGCCGCAGCCGCCGCTTCTTCATCAGCGGCGATGCCTCTCTTTTTCCGCGCCGTCTCGTCGTCGTCGAGCGCTCGCTCCCACGCCGCGCGTTTTTCATTTTCACGCTTTCTCTTCCGTCTCGCCGCCCCGGACGCCATCTCTCTCTGAACGCTCGCGCAGAGCTAGCTGCACGGGCGAGGAGTGGCGTTTTTCGTTACCAACAGGTCTCGTCTCGTCTCGCATCGTCTCGCGTCGCATCGTCTGCACGCGGACGGCGCTCCTTCACTCTGAAGTCTGCGCGACGACGACCGAGCGGACGAACGAAAGAGAGAGAGAGAGCAAGCAAAAGTAAATCCGATAACGCAGCCATGTCGACGCCGACGCTGGCGTTTTTAAAAGTGGATGCGCGAAGACCGCTGGACGACGAACAGAACGTCCCGATCGGGGATGCCAAGTCGCGCGGTTTCGTCAAGCTCACCGCGCGATGTGCGCCGGGGTTCTCGAGCGGAAGCGAAGAGAGACGATACGTGATCGAGATTCCCTCGGGGGCGACGCACGTGAACGTCATGGCGAGTACTTTCGCGCCGGGCGTGTCCGTGTCCATCGACGGGACTCCGGGGAACATGGCGCTTCGACCGGCGACGGCGGGCAAAGCCATCTCGGTGACGCTCGTCAAGGCGGCTGACGGTGCGACGGCGACCGAGTACGAACTCGTTCCCGAGGTTGTGGCGGACATGTCCAACGACGGTGAAATCGTGATGAAAGAGAAGCCCAAGGTGGAGGACGACGAAGCCGAACATGGGCACTCGCACGACGGCGTTCCGTGCGACGGAACGCATCATTCGCACTCGCACGGAGACGCCAAAAAGGCAAAGTGTGATCATGGACATGAACACGGCCACGGTGAGGAGTGTCACGGCCACGGACACGGCGAGGAAAAGAAACACGACCACGGACACGGACACGGTGGTCACGATCACGGACACGACCACGGTCACGGACACGGCGAGGAAAAGAAGCACGACCACGGTCACGGACACGGCGAGGAAAAGAAGCACGACCACGGACACGGACACGGTGGACACGATCACGGACACGGACACGATTAATTTTAGCTTTTTTTAAGTGACATGACATCCTCTAGTGTAAGTGTAGTAGTCATGGCGACGACGGAACGACGAATCAAATTTCATTTATATGTCGCCGTAATCGATGACGACGCGTTCGCCCACGGACGCATCCAAGTCTGTGTACCTCTTCATTTGAATCGCTTTGGCTCCTTCAACCATGGCGCCAGCCGGAACAGGGACGAATGGCGCGTTTTCACTGGCGCCTGGCATTTGCATCATCATCATCACGTTGCCTCCAAAACGTTTTTTGTTCTTTCTGTTAGCCTTTCTGTTCTGCTCGAGCTTGAGGAACTCGATGACGTTTCGACGGTACTGGTCGTCGAGGAGACGCTCACGCATGTCTTCAACGTGGTGAGCTTGCTTCGTCTTGATGTGCTTGATCACAAACTCCTCGGCGATGAAGAGCTTGGAGCTCAACGTCGTACCAAAGCGTTGTTCGTCGTGCTTGACGACGCAAGACTGAATCCATTCTTCCAACTTGCGCTCGATTTCCTCCGTACCGAGCTTCTTCACTTGCGGATCACCTTCGGCGATGCGGCGCTTGACGTTTCCATCGAGCGCGGCGCTCCATCGAACGGCGTAGGGGTTCTCAGCCATCGCGGCGACGCCGGATTCCGGCTTGGCGTCTCGTTGCGTAAACGAGCTTTGCATCGTCACATTCTCCAAGAAAGTGACCGGGTTCATCTCGCTGCAACGCTTGTAGTAGTCGAGACCGTGCACGCGTAAAAGATAGCAGAGCCGTTCGTCGAGACGAGTCGCGGCGCCTTCTTCGTTGCCCAAAGCCTCGAGCGTCGCCGCGTCCTCCGCCGCCGCGTCCTCGACGTCCATGCCCGCGTCTTCGCCTTCGACGAGTGGGTTACCCTCGATGCCCTTCTCCGCATCGAGACGCAGGATGAGCTTGGCCGATTGCTTGAGATCGTGTCCAAGGCGCGACGGTTGCCACGCCTCTATCGGCACGAGCGAACGTCTCTTGTGTTGTTGTTGCTGTTGCTGTCCCGCGTCTTCGCCGCCGTCGGCGACCTCCATCTCCGCGTCTTCGTCACCATCGCCGCCGACGCCGGCGCCCGCCGAGGCATAAACGTCCAAAACGCCGCTCGCACGCGCGGCAAAGAATTCACCGGCGCGTTTCACCGAAACCTCGTCCCGGCGTCTTAAAGTTTCCACCAAAACTCGCGGATCGTTCCTCGCGCGTTCATTCTCGTCGTGCCGGTGATCTCTAAAGTACCGATCAAAGAACGCCTCTTGGTTTTCCTTTTGGTACTCCTCGTACCGCCGTTCCGCCTCGGCCGGCGTCGCGTCTTCGCGCAGGTACTTGTAGCAAAAGTCGCGAAACGACAGCGCTCCGTCGTCCCTTCTTCCGCGACCTCTTCCCCCGCCTCGACCTCCTCCTCCCCTGTTGTGACCCGCGTCGTCTCGGCGTCTCCCTCCTCTCTCGTCGTTTCCGTACGGGTGGTGACGCGCCCCGCCCCCGCCTCGGTTACCTCCTCGTCGTCCTCTCCCACCGTCGTCGTAGTATCCGCGGTCTTCGTCCACGTCCATCTCTCCCCTCACCCGCGACGTCGCGAATCTCGAGCGCGAGCGAATGAGAATGAATCCCGCCGCGAAGCCGCTGGAGAGGTCGAGGACGAGGGCGGGGTTTTGTGTGTGTGCGTGTGTGTGTGTGTGTACATACAGGTACCGGTATGAATAA
>Ga0181588_10002542_pt1 | contig 15741 bp, 9 predicted proteins | sample 071ome_26_FD_148607 | JGI IMG/M metagenome (GOLD analysis project Ga0181588, IMG submission 148607) | Coastal salt marsh microbial communities from the Groves Creek Marsh, Skidaway Island, Georgia - 071409BT metaG (spades assembly) | ecosystem: Environmental > Aquatic > Marine > Intertidal zone...
AAGACTCCGATTCCGTGTTCGATTGACGTTACGCCTTTCACGTTTAACGTAACCGGTTACGCGCAGGAGTATCGTCGCGCCACTGGGGTATCGTCAACCGCACGCGTCGACATTAATTATGCAGACTGCGATTGCGGGTCGCAGGTCGCAAGTCGTGATGAGCGCGTGCGATCGTGCGTGCGTGCGTGCGTGCGTGCGTGCGTGCGACTGATGGGTCGACGGGACCAACACCCTTCTTCATACATTTCGCTCAGTGCATCAAACAGTCTGTTTGCGAGAATGTTTCATTTTACCCGCTCTTTTGTAAAAAAAACGGTGGAAATATCTCAGCTGGTGAAGGGATGATGTGTCTGGTTTGTTGTTTGCGTTTCATCGTGTGCGCGCGCGCGCTACCGTCTATCGATTCACAGAGCGCGCACTCATGGAGTCACTACTACAAGTCTTGGAGGAAAAGGAGGAGCTTCATCGCATCCGTGGGTCCTCGAGCAGAGTCGGCGGCGCACGCATGACAAGGATTACCCGATCGATCTCGCGCGGATTCCACTGAAAACGTCACGTCCTCGCGATCCGCGTCTAGTACTGGCGATATTTCAATGTATCCGTAGAACGCGTTGCCGTGCACGCTCGCCAAGCTGACGTGCGCGTCTCGACCGTTCATCTGGATCTTTGGTAGAAATCTGAGCGGCTCTGAAAACGCGACGTACAAGACGGCGATGTCGCCCGCGCCCACGGCGTTCGGGTTCTCTGACATCGCGCGCCGCGCATACGGTCGAAGGAACGCATCCGTGATGTGAGGAGCCGTGGCGTCGAAGACGACGGTCGTGCCTCGTGTCACACCGTCCTTGAAGACGTACGTTCTGGGGCCATCGCGCGTTTCGACGCGAACCGTCGCCTTAAATTTCATCGGTCCTTCGTCAACGTAAATCCCGGATTCACCAAGGAACCGTGTGGCGCCGAACGTGATGTGGAATTGTTCTCTGTGCGGCGAGCCAGGACTCGCGTGCAAATCGATCCTTTTCATGTTTATCACGGTCATCGCGCTCTGAACGGCGGCGAAATCCAGTGAGATTTCAACATCGCCAAGCGCGACGACGTCAATCTCCAATGCGACATAGTCGCCGTACGTTGCGTGTGCTTCGTACTCGTTACTAGAGAGCATACGACATTCGACAATTCGCATCAACGAGGTATCAGCTTCGACGAGCTCGGCGTCGAGATCATCTCCGGCGTCAAAAGGAAACTCTACGACGACATCTTGGTCTTCGCCGCTGTCATCGCCGCCTCCGTGTTCGTCGGGAAAAGTAACATCCGTCGTTTCGGACGAGATGTTTTGAAGTAATCGATTGACGTCTTCACGGACGATTGAGAGCGTGGATGCGTCCCCCGTGTACACGGTGAAGCCGTCGTAATCGTTTACGCTCGTCGGACTCAGCAACCAAAACAAGCAACCGACGCTCGGAGTACTAGGACGACGGCGCTCTTCACTCGCGAGTGTGAAAACTCTCGTGAAGAATTGATCACGCACCGACACTGGTTTGCGTTTCCCAAACTCCTCGATGATCAATGGTTTCGTTCCGGCTGTCTCCAAGTGCGCGCGAATCCACCGGTCCAAAAATCGTAATTTCGACTCGTCGTCAGAGTCCATCCAATCATCCGTCCAAATGTGCACGGCGATCCAGTCGAGATTTCCAATTTCTCGAAGTGATTCGATATCCACGCCCTGTCTCTCTGCCCCGGCAAAGGGGTTGAATCCAACTTTATCCGAACGCATAAAGAAACCTTCCGTCCCACAACTCACGAGGTGACGAGAATCGTCCAACTGCTTTACGAAAGCCGCCGTACGAGTCGCCCACTCGTCGAATGTATCACTCGTCGTTGAACCGGCGAGTCGCGGCTCGTTGATGAGCTGATAAGAAAATATCACGGGGTCATCCTTGTATGCAATGCCTGAAACGCTGTTGACGCGCGTGACGAGCGCTCGAACGAAACGTTCGAAGGAATGAGAACAACGCGTCGACGAAAAGAAATCCTCTCGCCGATACACGGATAGATCCCCGGCAGCCCTCGCCCACTCGACGTAGCGCTGAATCCCACCGTAATCGGGCCAAAAGTTTGTCAACGTGAGAATCACTCGTATCCGTCTCTTCGCGCACATGATTAAAAGTTGATCTAGACCGACGAATGCCTTTTCGTTGAAAACGCCCTCCCGAGGCTGCATCGCTCTGCCGTCAAAGGACTCGTCGTCTCCATCCATGAACGCCCACGTTCGAACGACGTCGAGACCGAGATTTTGCATCGCATCAAGCGTTACCTCGACTCGTTCGCGTTCCTGTTCGTTACCGAGAAGCGAATAGCGCAGCCAATACACATTGGCGCCTCGAGCGCGCACGGGCGCTTCCGTCCGAGACTCCACAAACTGACCATTTCGAATGCGCACGAATCCGAGTTCCGAGTTTCGTTGAACACCGCTGACCGCGAGGACGTATTGGGCGATGATTAAGCATTGAGTGAGCGCGAGAACGCGCACACTCGAGAGGCGCAAGTCACAGGACGCGCGCGACATGTTGTGAAGGGGGCGACCCCGGTTCGGCGTCGACAAATGTATCACAATACGTACGGTAGGCACGTCCTAAGGTGACGCGAAATCTCCCGGATCGTCCGAGAAGACGTTTTCATAGTAGTTTTCTGGCTCTTCGCTCTCTCTCTCAGAGTGGTGCGCGCTCCCCTCTTCTGCGCCGGGATCGTCGCTTCGAACGCTGGCATCGTCGATTCGGCCGACTCGTCGTCGGCGATCGCGCAGGTTCGAGATGAGACGTGCGAGACGATATCCGAGCGTTTCAATCTGCAAAGGCGTGCAAACATCAGATGCGAGTCGCACGAAGTGATCGGCGTCACTGCGTAGAATCGGTGTGTTGTGATTCATGAGATGGAACGCCATTCGCAAGTCGCGTCTCTCCAAGGCGAATTTGTAATGTTGTTCAGACAGGTACGCGGCGTGTTCCTCGACGAGATACGAAACCAGCTCGATCGCGCCGCTTGAAACGCTGTTATTGATGAGTTCTTCCATGGATTCTTGGCGTAAACGGACATCGTTTGTACAGTACTCAATGACATACCGAACCGACGTAACGCACCCGAAGTACGCCGCGCTATACAAATCTGACATCTTTACGCGCTCGCCTTCTTCACATCGCAAGCGATGCGCCTCGTGCACGTCGTCGCGAACGAGAGCCTTCAGCATGCATGAATCCAACGGATTGTACAGCGCTTCTTTCATAAAACAGCTCGTCTGCCCGGTCCATTCGGTGGGCGGTCGATAGTTTCGTCGTGGTTTCACCGTTTCCATCTCGGTATCATCGCATGTCGGCACCGTGGTCGTCGTGTGCATAGCCTGTCGCTCGTCTCGCGCGAGGGATATCGCAACGTTGAATCGCGAAGAAGGCATCGAGTTTGCGCGCGAAGAGGGGCGATTCCTCGGACGATAATCTCTGCGTCAAACTGTGTGATGTCACATCGCGCGATTCCGAGGATGTCATGGGCAAAAGGAAGGACGCAAAGGTTGGCGAAGAATGCGTGGTATTCTTTATTACAGCGCTTCGCGATTCGTAAATTATCATCTGGTCTTTTTAAACGACTCTTTTCTTTATTCCGCGTGAATGTGTTTCGATTCAAACGCAAAAGAGCGCTCGTCTCATTTGCTCACGTCGACATTCTTAAACGTCTTCCAAGCGTCCAAGCTGACGCGCTTCGTCATGCTCTTAATCTGTGCATTCGGTCCGAGCTCGTAAAACTTCTTTTTACCGTCACTCATGAGTTGTTTCAGAGTTTGCTCCCACTTGACCGGAGACACGAGCTGCTTGGCCAAGAGCTCTCGAATTTCGTCGGCGGGCGTATCGAGCGGAATCGGCGCGCCAGTGACGTTTGAGTAAATGCTCACGCGCGGTTTGTTAAACGTCGCCTGATCGAGCGCTTCCCGAAGCTTTTGGGACGCAGATTCCATTCTCGACGTGTGGAAAGCGCCGGATACCGCCAAAGTTGCGACTTTGATGGCGCCAGCCGCTTGAGCAGCCTCTTGCACGACTTCGAGCGCAGACTTGTCGCCAGAGACGACGCGTCCTTGCGGAAAGAGAAAGTTTGTGATTTCGCACACGACGTCGCCGCCGCCGCCACCCGTCTTGACTTTTTGTAACGCATCCGAAACGATTTTCTCGAGCTTGGCGTCGTCGAGGCCGACGATGGAGAGCATGCCGTGGGTGCCGACGGCGGCGGCGGCGCTCATGCCTTCGGCGCGCGCCCTGACCACTTTGAACGCATCTTCGTACGACAGAATGCCGGCGAATACGAGCGCGGCATACTCGCCGAGAGAAAGCCCGGCGCACGCGTCGCACGAAGCGACCGCTTGGGGATCTTCATCCCTGAGTTTCTCCAGAGCGACGAGATTCGCGAGCAAGAGGGCGGGTTGGGCGTACACGGTGTCGTCCAATTTCTCCTTGGGTCCCTCGACGCACACCGCGCGCAGGTCGTATCCCAAAACTTTTTCGGCCACTCGACACATCTCCGAAACCGCTGGAAGTTCCATGAGTTTATCGTCTTTGAGCATGCCGACGACTTGCGAGCCTTGACCCGGAAACAGAAAGGCAGAGTCTTTTCCTTTCTCCGTTCCAGGTCCCTTGGAGTGCTCCATCGAGTGCGGCTTGGTAAATTCGACGGCGTTTGCCAAAATCGAGGCGTTCTCGCTACCGAGAGTGAGATCGGGCTTTTCAACCGCGCGTCTTTCCGCAATCTCGGCTTCGATCTCGGCCTCGATCTGCGCCCGCTTGACGCGGCGGCGCGCCTTGAATTCCTCCTTGTCCCGGCGGGCTCGCGCGCGTCGACGATCCTCTGGGTATTCCTTGACAAAGTCCTTTGGCCAGGTGCGCACCTCGTCGTAACCGTAGTCGTACAGCGCCCACCAATCGCTCAGCGATGGGTTCGGCTGCGGCTTTTTCTCCACGCGCGCGTATTGCTCCACCAATTCAACCAGTCGCGCGTGCACCTCGGGGTCGTTCTCCACCAGCTGCAGCGGCGTCTTTGGTCCCGGGTTGAGGTACGGGTCGTAGTCCTCCGTCTGAATGGACGGATCAGCGCCTTCGCTGAGAAGATACTCGAACATCTCGAGGTACCCATCGAATTGGGCGAGATAGGCGGCGCGATGTAACGGCGTAAACCCCTTTGGATCTCGCAGGTTGATGCTCTCCGGAGCGTTGCGCAAGATGTGATGCGCCATGTCCAGCTGCTTGTACGTCGTCGCAAAGTGAATGGGAGCGCCCGCCCCGTTGTCTTGCGTCCAAAAGTACGGATCCGTCGACATGATGAGCTCGAGCTGTTCCGGGTCGCCCAGTCGCACCGCCGAGTAAAACGCGAACGGCTGAAACTTTGGCTGCGGCGGGTACCGCCCCGTCGCCGTCATGTCTCTTCCTCGAACCGTCGGGTACACCATTCCGCTCGGTTTCGACGAGACGTTTTCCGCGCTCGCTCGCCCGCCGAGCGTTCCTCAGTCACTGCGTCGCGTTGAACCGTTTAAGAACGCGCGAGGATCGTCGCCGTCGATCGATCGATATCGATCGTTCGCGCGTTCGCGTCCTCTTCGAACCGCCGTCGGCGCGTTCGCGTCCTTCTCTGGCGCGCGTCCGTCGAGACAAAAAAAACGCACGCACGCTCCTTCTCGGGAAACGCATCGATCGATCGCGTCGAGACAAAAAAACGCACGAATGACGACACGTGTGCGCGACGTACACCATACATGTATGATGGTATTATATTGTATATAGTATGTATATCTAGTATCGTAGTGTAACGTGTAGTACACCCAAGTGGGTGGTCCCCGACCCTATCGATCGCCCCGGGTCCCGGTCCCGAACGCGCGAGCGCGATGGATATGTCACGTAATCCAACCAGATGGCGGACTGGACGACGACGACGACGACGAAACCGACGACGAAACCGACGACGGTACTTTGAGACGCTCGCGCCGACGCACACGCATCGGACGACGACGAGACGACGACGACGACGTGACGTAGAGAGGCGATAAAGATGCACGCGACGACGACGACGGTGACGCGACAGCTCGCGATCGATAACAAGGGTTTATCCACTCGCGGGGCGACGCGAAAGACGACGCGGGCGGTGAGATTGGCCGCGGCGCCGCGCGCCGCGGTCGCGGGACCGGCGTTGAACACGACCAAGTCTGAAGCCATCTTTAAGGCGGCGCAAGACATCCTCCCGGGTGGGGTGAACTCGCCGGTGCGGGCGTTCAAGTCGGTCGGCGGTCAACCGATTGTGTTTGAGAGCGTCAAGGATGCGTACGCGTTCGACGTGGACGGTAACAAGTACATCGATTACGTCGGGTCTTGGGGTCCGGCCATCTGCGGACACGCGAACGAGCGCGTGAACGCCAAGCTCAAGGCTCAAATCGACAAGGGCACCTCCTTCGGTGCGCCGTGCGAGTTGGAAAACATCCTCGGCCAGATGGTCATCGACCGCGTTCCGTCCGTCGAGATGGTGCGCTTCTGCAACTCTGGTACCGAAGCCTGCCTCTCCGCGCTTCGCGTGATGCGCGCTTACACCGGCCGCGACAAGATCATCAAGTTCGAAGGCTGCTACCACGGTCACGCCGACCCGTTCCTCGTCAAGGCGGGTTCCGGTGTCATCACCCTCGGCTTGCCGGATTCCCCGGGCGTTCCGACGGCGGCGACGGCGACCACCCTCTGCGCCACGTACAACAACCTCGATGAAGTCAAGGCGCTCTTCGAAGCCAACAAGGGCGAAATCGCCGGTGTCATCCTCGAACCGGTTGTCGGTAACTCTGGTTTCATCGTGCCGGATAAGGAGTTCTTGCAAGGCTTGCGCGAAATCACCCAAGCCGAGGGCGCCGTCCTCTGCTTTGACGAAGTCATGACGGGCTTCCGCATCGCCAAGGGTTGCGCCCAAGAATACTGGGGCGTCACTCCGGACTTGACCACCATGGGCAAGGTTATCGGTGGTGGCATGCCGGTCGGTGCGTACGGTGGTAAGAAGGAGATCATGAGCATGGTTGCCCCGGCCGGTCCGATGTACCAAGCGGGTACCCTCTCTGGTAACCCGCTCGCCATGGTGGCCGGTATCGAAACCTTGAGCATCTTGGGCGAACCGGGTCAGTACGAAAAGTTGGACAAGATGACCAAGCGTTTGATCGAAGGCATCTTGAAGGCGGGTAGAGACAACGGCCACGCCGTCTGCGGTGGCTCCATCTCTGGTATGTTTGGCTTCTTCTTCACCGAAGGTCCGGTGAAGAACTTTTCTGACGCCTCCAAGAGCGACACGGAAAAGTTCGGTCGCTGGCACCGCGCCATGCTCGAGGAAGGCGTGTACTTGGCCCCGTCCCAATACGAGGCTGGTTTCACCTCCTTGGCGCACACCGAAGCCGACATCGATGCCACCATCGCCGCGGCGCAACGCGCCATGGCTCGCATTTAAGCGAGCGAGAGGCGCGCGCCGCGTTGATTTTTACAAGCATTCTGTTTTTTCTTTGAAATGATAAATAATCTTTACGACTTTACCACTACCCGCGCGAGCACAGCTCGTACAATGTCACTATTAATTACACTACAACGCGCTACGCCGCGTGAGCTCGATGACGTCGACGTCGGTGCATTGATACAAAGGATCGCACTCGTCGCGCGGCACTTCGGCGACGTCAAACTTGCCCTCGACGAGACGCAAAAACTTCCCGAGCGCTTGTCTATTACGTCCGTACGAAAACAGGATTCTCGTCTTTTTCGGCTCGGATATCTTTTCGAGCGTCGCCACGAGATCTTCCATGGCGTCCTCGTAGTACACCACGTCCGTGGCGACGACGAGATCAAAAAAAGGCGCCGCTCCGAGCGAATCGACGTCTTCTTCGTCGCCCCACTTTAACTTTTTACACTCGATGCGAGACGCCACATCGTCCGGTAATCTCGAACAGTTTTCTCTCAGTAGCTCTAAATTGTCTTCGTTCAGTTCCGTGGCGACGACTCGATCGATCCCGCACGACAGCGCCAGGACGCACGTCGCCACGCCGCACCCGGCGCCGATTTCGCACGCGCTCTTCGCCGTCTTCCCCAACGCCTCGCGGTGTCGCTCTAGATACTTCGCCATGACGATGGAGCTATCCCAAACCGTAGACGCGAACCCATGGGCGTCAAATTTGCTCTGTCTGAACCGCAACTCGCGTCGTTCTCCGTTCGCGTCGACGCACTCGTGTTCGTAATCGAGCTCGAACCGTTCCTCATCCGTCTTCATCTCCCTCTTCCACGCCCACTGTCGTATGAACATGGACGCGTTCGCGCCCCCGGTAAATTTACGTCCGATGAGCGCCGGGTTTTTCACCCCGCCTTTTCTTTGCCTCTTCACCGCCGGAGCCGGAGCCGCGTCGTCGTCGCGTTCCGTCACCGCGTCCGGGGTCGCCCCCGCCGCCGACGCTTCATCCGGTTCCTCGCTTTTCCCTCGAGCTCGCTTCATGTCTTAAAATCGAGCGCGAAGAGCGACGCGTCGGTGTGTCTGTCTGTCGGTCGGTCGGTGCGTCTGTCGTCCGCGACGTCGAGTGACGCCGAGGTCGTCGTCGCGCTCGCTCGCTCGCTCGCTCGCTCGCACGAGGCGAGAGAAATCTTTACTCCTTTTGGGCCCGACGCGTGTCCATCGTTCCGCCCATCCGCCCGTAACACAAGCTCCACGAATACGTCGAGGAATATGGACGGCGATATACCATCGCACCGCGTGGAAGCACGTAGTTTGTGCACCCGAAGGGCTATTAGCTCAGTTGGAAGAGCGTCAGACTTCGATCACACATCGTAGTAGAGTGAATACATCTGAATGTCGCAGGTTCGAGCCCTGTATAGCTCATATATCAACTTTTTTAAGCGTATGAAGTATTTTCTATTCAAACGTTATAAACTTTTTAGGGTTTAGTACATCGCACTCTATGAACGCCTGGAAGAAGTGTCCATTCGTCCCGCGCTCCAGGGTACAACGCGGATGCACACGGAGTACAACCGTACTACACTGTTTATCCATAATAATACATGGACGGACGGACGGACGGACGATGCGATGCGATGCGATGCGTTCGCCTCTGTCGTGGAGACGAACCAGCCGTCGTCACATCATGGGCGCCCCCGCCGGCGCCCCGTTGGCGGCGTTGCGACGAAAAATCGTCTTCGGCGGGGCGAAACGAGCGGTGAAAGCGGAAGCGATGCGACGCGCGTCGAACGCGGCGGAAGGAACGGCGAAGAGCGCGGTGCAACAGGCTGGAAAAGAACTCGTCGAGCGATTGGCCGAGATGGCGAGGGAGACGAACGCCAAGGTGTTGTCGATGCGGTGGATGGATTTCGTGCACAGTAAAGAGTTTGAGGAGGAGGTCCTCGGGGTGTTTCAGAGCGCGTCCGCGGCGAGAATAGCGGACGGGGTTCTGGACGTCACTGAGCTTCAGTTGGCGATCGATTTATTGCACGAACGGTTAAACGCGCACGCCAACGGGTGCTTGCCGAAACCAAAGGAAAGCGCGGCGTCGTTGATGAAGGAATTCGATGACGACAAGAGCGGGTCGCTGGACGAGGGTGAGTTTCTGCGTTTTGCGATGCGTTACTTTAGCAGATTGGAGTGGCCGATGTGGAGAGTGATGGCGCGCGGAGCGGCGATCGGTTTGGGCGCGTACGTGGCGCACGAAATCTGGATCAACCCGCTCTTCCAAAGGTTCATCAACGTCATGATACCGAAGATGATCGCAAAGATTAAAAAAGACATCGAGCGTGATCTCGGAGGATCCGTCTCTGACTTTTTCGAGCGCATCAAAATCAAATTGAGCGACGGAAACGTCTTTGTCGACGGAGAAGAAGAGAAGAAGAGTCTCCAAGCTCTGGAGAGACGGGCGCGCCGCAGGAAGAAGATTGGACGAGTCAAGGCGTTTGGCGTCGCTGCCGTCATCGGTGGAACGAGCGCCGCCGCTGGTCTCATGTGAATGAAGTGTATACCACGCGTATACTTCTTACGCACCCACGCATCGTCGAACCGTCGGCTGATGAAAGCACGCGCGCGCGCAGGCTGTTATACTTTTCCGCCCCAAATGTAATTCAAATAAGGAAGAAAACACCGTCATCGTTTATCAGTTCTACTAAACGTTGATTTTATAACAAGTGACGAGATGGAGGAGACTTTTTCCAGATCTGAAAGAATTGTCATTTTTTTCTAAGATTTTAAAAGAATTCATCGCGTGCGTCGTGTCGTCTCCGAGCGGCGCGCATCCGGGCGAGCGTCCACCCATTCCCGGATTTTCTCACTTGGCGCTCGACTTGCCTTTTTGAGGCGACGCTGTTGTTTTACCCTTGGCCTTGGAGGTCTTGGACGCCGGTTTGCGTTCCGGCGACGCCGCCTTGCCGATTTGCATCTCCTTGACCATCTCCGTCATCTCGTCGCTGTCTAAAAAGCTAAGCGAGAGCTGACGCTCTAACGCAGAGTTGGATCGATCGAGGAGCGAGCTCACAAAAGCCTCGTCTCCCTCATCAAACTTTGCGGCGTCGAGCTCGCCTTCGTACGACATGTCCTCCACCATGCTTCGCAGGCTCTCGTTTGTCGGCGAGGCGAGAAATTCGTGCCACGGAAGAGAGTTGAGTCTACTCGGCGTGAGCGCTGTGAGTGCCTCGTCGTCAATCTCTTCTAGCGAGAGCGGTGAAGGGGGAACTATGCCTGGCGTGTCTGGAAGAGCGCCCGTCGTCGTCTGTTGCTTTCCAGTCGAGCCCTCGAGGGTGGGCAAATATCTCGGCGCTCCCCGACGCTTCCTGGGTCCGAGCGCCGCGTCGGCGTCAAAGCCCGCCAATCCGCTCTCCCGAAGTGCGGCGTTTATGTTCTCGCCATCGTGCACCGCCTGCACAAAGTGACGCATTTGTGTCTGAAAATTTTCCGTCGCCTCAAGTCTACTCGTCAGACGCGTCACCTCGTCTCTCTGCGCGTGCTGCGTCTCGCGCAGACGCATCACCTCTTTGAGGAGTAACAAACGGTCTCTCTTGAGTTGCTCCACCTCGGACGCCAGTCCCCCGTACGCACCGAGTTCTAAACTCTCCTGCGTGTTTTGTAACGCCAACGACGCGTCCGTCTTGCTCCCTTTTTTCACCGGGTTCGACCGCTTCGTCCTCGGCGCGTCGTGTCTCTTGAGCTTCGTCAACAGCTCGGGCTTATTCCTCTCAAAAGCCTCAACCCCAAACTCGTACCGATCGCTGTGACACTTCCTGAACCCGTAGTTATTCAACTGTCGCACAAAACTCGCAAAGTTGGAGTGCTTAAACGTCTTTGGCAGGTACTCGCTCTCCAACACGTCTGGCTTCCACACCGTGAACGTTCTTCCGTTGTCGTTCCACGAGATGACGTCGTCGCTCGAAGCATCGCTCACCAAATTCCACGTCTTCCTGCGCGTCATTCATAAGCCACGAACGAGTAGGAACAGTCAGTCAGTAAGTCGTCGTAATCGTAATCGTCGCTTTTCCCCCCTCAAGCTTAAAGATCCTCCGCTGAGACGGTAAACGAGCCCGTCTTTCTTCCTTCCCCGCCGCCTCCTCCGCCTCCTCCGCGTCGTCGTCGTTCCCCTCGTCGTCATCCTTTCCCTCGTCGCCTCACGCACCACAAAAACGGGCTCACGTTCACCGTCGCGAACGGTGTCGACGTCGTCGTCGTCGCGCTTCCAGGTTGTGCGGACGCCATGCGTGACGACGTCGACGTCCCGTCCCGTCTCGTCCCGCGCCGTCCACCCCGCGCGCTCCACCCCGGAAGTCAGTTTCCGCTCCGCCGCTTCGTTCGTCTCGTTCGCGTCCGCGATGTTCGCCGGGGCGCGCCGGGGAGTGCGGGCGGCGACGTTGGAGTCGTGGGTGAGTCCTCGACGCTGCAGCTGGGCACTCAGAGGCGATTGATTGATCGATTGCGATTACACTCGCACTCGCGATGAAAAGCGTCGTATAAAGAGAGGGATGGAAACGTAAAATTTATTAAACTACTAGCGCTCGCGCGGTCGTGAAAGCTCGGTCGTCGCTGGTCGAACGCGCGTCCGTCCGTCCGTCCGGCCGGCTCGCGGGAACCTTCTCGAGCGGAAGCCTCTCTAAGCGGAAGCCTTCTCGGCGTTGGCGGCGCGGTATTCGCGCACGTGCGCGAGAACGCTCGACGTCACTTCCTCTTCCGTGGTGTTTTTCCCGTAAAAAGTGACGAAATCACCGTCGGGGTTGATGAGATAGGTTATGATGGAGTGGTCGACGAGGTAATCTTTCGTCGCGCGCTCGTCGCCCGTCTTTCGATAGTACACTCGGTACTTTCTCGCCGCCTCCCCGCACGTCTTATCGGTCCCGGTGAGACCTATCATCTCCGGGTGAAACTCTTTGACGTATTCCCTCGTTCGTTTTGCGTCGTCCCGGGCCGGATCGATCGTGATGAACACCGGAACCAACGCGTCCTCGGCTTTGGCGGCGCCGAGCGCCTCGCGCGTCGCCTCCGTCACCTTTGCGACTTTTTCCAGCTCATCCGGGCAAATGTCCGGGCAGTGCGTGAACCCAAAGTACAACAGCGCGAATTTCCCTCGCAAGTTTTCGTCCGTGAACCTCTTCCCAGTCTTCGCGTCGACGAGGGCGAACGGTCCGCCCACCGCCGCTTTCCCGCCCGCGACGCGCGTCTGAAACCCGTTCCCCGTGGTCTTCGCCGCTCGCACCGCCTCCACCCGTCTCGCGCGCTCTCGGTCGTACAGAACCAAACACGCCCCGCCCGTGGCGCTGACGAGGGCGAGGGAGACCCAGCCCACGGGGCCTTTGTTCGCCGCGGCGCGCCCGCCCGATGAGGTTGAGTACGAAGTGGACGTCGTCGTCGTCGCACCGAAGCCGCGACCGTCGCGAACGGCCGCGAAGACGCGTCCGCACGGCGCGTCGCTCGGCGACGACGCGCGAAGGGCGAGCGCGCGCGCGCGACGGCGGGTGAAAGCGCGAAACATTACACCGATGAGACGTGATCGACTGAATGAAATGAAATGCAACGCGACGCAGCGCGTTGTGCGGATTGGTCGCGAGGCGCGGTTCGGAACGGAACGGCGACTTTGACGACGGGGCGTTGACGACGGGGAGGTGTGAAATCGCGGACGGATGTAAATGAATTGACTGATTACGATTGACACTCTAATGAGAGCGAGAGACGCGTCGAGCGAAATGGGAAACCGTCTACGCGAGCTCGCTCAGGGAGAGCTTGGAGAGCCATTCGGCGACGGTTTCGTCGACGCCCGGTTCACCCGCGGCGAATTCACCGAGGTTGAGCGCGCCGGGTTTGAGCCCTGGGTAGCCCGCCGACTTGAGCTCGACGAGGCAGGCGCCGGCAAATTCGCGGCGGTACGAGACGTCTTCGACGCACCCTCCGGCGGCGGTGATGAAATCGAGCGCCACGGCGTTGGCGTTGACGACGGCGGCAACCACCTTGGCCATGAGTTTGGGGGCCATGGGGACGTCGATGGCGATATCATCCATCATGGCGACGACGTCGCCGACGGCGGCTTCGATGGTAGAGGTGGAGAAACCACCCCGGGCGTTGCACGCGGCGAGAAGCTCGCCGACGAGCTCCGCCGCCTTGGCGGTGGAAACGTTGACGACGTAGTCGACGAGCGACTTGGCAATCTCACCCTTGGTCGCCTCTCCGTCGGGAGTGCGCGCGACGAGATCGGCGACGCACAAGAGCGCCTCGGAGACGTCGCCAACGGTGGCGTATTCGTCGATGAAGGATTTAATCTTTTGTTCAACTTGCTCCTCGGTGTAATCAGACGTCGACGCGCCGCCGGCGGCGGCGTTCATGGCGGCGTCAGCCTTGGCTTCCGCGCGAGCCTTGGCCTGGGCGCGAAGGCTCGCGTCGAGTGCCGCGCGGTTCGCTTGCGTCGGCAAGACGATGTCGTGCGTCGGCGCTCTGTACGGTCCAGAGAGAGGACCAGAAGAGGTGGAGCGCGCCGCCGCCAGTCCTTGCGGGAAGAGCAACTCGTCAGAGACAATCGGAGACGCATTCTCGGCGTCGGCGGCACCCTTACCGCCAGGGTACGTCTTCTTATCACCGGAAGTCGCGCTCTTCTTGGACGTCCAACCGCTCGCCGCGAGGTCGATGACGTCGCGGCACATGAAGCGCGAGCGCGCTTCCAATTGCTCCGACTCGGCGAGAACGTTGACGCGAGCGAGGTAGGCATTCACAACCTTTTTAGCTCCCGCCTCGAGCTCCTTGCCGCAAGCCGTCAACAACGCGCACAAAGCCTCGACGTAATCCTCGCCCGGGACGGAGCGAGCCTCTCCCAAGAGCTCATCCGCGACGGCGTGCGCGACGGCGGCGCCGACGACGCCGCGAGCGACGAGTTCGCCAATCAAGCGAACGGTACCGACGGTGCGAAGCTTGATGCGCTTACCCTGCGCCTCGCGATCGCTTCGATCGGCGTACGCGGACAATCCCTCGCGCTGGGAGTCGAGAGATTCGAAGTCGTCTTGGCACGCCGCCAAGAGAAGCTTCTTGAAGGACCGCGCCGGCGCGCCCTCGCGATCGGCGTACGCCGGAAGACTCGTCGCGAGACGCGCGCACACATCCGCGTACACCCCGACGTTGTTCCCGTCGAACGCGCACTTGTCCAAAATCATAGACACGAGCGTCTTCGCCGCGGACGCATCGGAATCGAGGCGGCACTCGGACAAGAGTTGTTCGGTGAGTTTATCCGCCGTCTCCGCCGTCATTTTATTCAAAACGCCCTTCATAGTTCTCTTCGCCTTTTCCGCGTCGACGACGACGACGCCACCGTCGCCGCCATCCCGCGTCGAAGCCGAAACCGCCGCCGTGGTCACCGCCGCCGTCGTCGTCGTAGTAGTAGCGGTTTTACCCCCGCCAGTCGATTTACCGCTCGCCGGCGCGGCCACCGGCGCGACTTCGGGCGTCGCCGCTTCGCCCCGTTCGCCCTCGACCCCACTTTTCGGTTTCGCATCCTCCTTGACGTGTCGTCCCCAAACCGACCCCTCCCTCTTCTCAATCTCCGCGTTGATCTCGTTCTTCACGATCTCCAGCGTCGACGTCGCCAATTCCACCGGCATCTCCGCCCGAAAGCTCTCCGCGTCTCGCATCGCCGTCAGCTCGTCTCGCGCGTACCGGATCGTCGGCCCATCCGTCGCGTCCGTCGTCCGGGCGGTCGTCTTCGTCGAAGAGTGCGTTGAATCGTTCCCGCCCCGACCCGCCGTCGACTCCGCCCCAGTGGTCTTCACGGAGGACGACGACGACGACGAGTTAAACGCGGATCCGTGGGAGAACGCCGCCAAGACCCCGCTCGGGGGGCGCAGGTCCAGCTGCGTCATGATGCGATGCGGTGCGGTGCGTTCGCCTCGTTCCGTAGGTAAGCACGTAAGTAAGTCCGTAAGTGCGTCGGTCGCGTTCCCGTCCGAGCGTCGTCCGAGGTGTGACGCGCGTCGACGCCCTCGACGACGTCGACGACGGGGGAAACCCATGGGAGGATCCGATCGTGACACACACTGTGTGATCCATAGTCACTCTGATGGTATATAAATGTAACAGAGTACGCGTGTATGGGTAATACGCAGTGTGCGTTTCATACCAGTACAACCGCATACACGTCGTTATCGAGGGGATACGTTGTATTGTGTACTTACTACTATAAACTGTATCTTGTATATGTATGTAAATCACATATATTAG
>Ga0181588_10002545_pt1 | contig 15730 bp, 10 predicted proteins | sample 071ome_26_FD_148607 | JGI IMG/M metagenome (GOLD analysis project Ga0181588, IMG submission 148607) | Coastal salt marsh microbial communities from the Groves Creek Marsh, Skidaway Island, Georgia - 071409BT metaG (spades assembly) | ecosystem: Environmental > Aquatic > Marine > Intertidal zone...
CGATGGTGGCGGAAATCGAAGCCACCGTGGAGGAGAACTGAGGAGGGATCATCATGGCAGGCAAGGAATACCGAACCATCACCGACGTCAAGGGACCGCTTGTGTTCCTGAACAAGACCGAACCCGTGGCGTACGGGGAGATCGTCTCCCTGCGGCTCTCCAATGGGGACATCAAAAACGGGCAAGTGCTCGACACCTCCGACGACATGGTCGTCGTTCAGGTCTTCGAAGGCACCGCTAAAGTGGACCGCGAAGCGGGCGTCACCTTCCTTGGTGACGTGTTCAAGCTCCCCGTCAGCACCGACCTCGTCGGGCGCATTCTCGACGGTGCTGGGCGACCCCGGGACGGCGGCCCTGAGATTGTGGCTGACGAAAAGGCGGACATCATCGGTGCGGCCATCAACCCGTACAGCCGTCAGAGCCCCCACGACTTCATTCAGACCGGCATCTCGGCCATCGACTGCTGCACCACCCTTGTTCGCGGACAGAAACTTCCGATTTTCTCCGCCTCAGGTCTGCCGCACAACGACATCGCACTGCAGATTGCCCGTCAGGCCAAGCTCAAGGACTCCGATGAGGAATTCATCGTGGTGTTCTGCGCGATGGGCATCACCGCTGAGGAATACAACTTCTTCCGATCCGACCTTGAGCGCACCGGTGCGCTCGAGAACGCCGTGTTGTTCGTCAACCTCGCCGACGACCCGGCGGTCGAGCGGATCATTACCCCGCGTCTCGCCCTGACGGCAGCGGAATACCTCGCGTTCGAGCAGGACTACCACGTGCTCGTCATCTACACGGACATGACGAACTACTGCGACGCCCTTCGTCAGATTGGCGCAGCGCGTGAAGAAGTTCCCGGACGACGTGGGTACCCTGGTTACATGTACACGGACCTGGCGATGCTCTACGAGCGTGCAGGTATCGTCAAGGGCAAAAAGGGGTCCATCACCCAGTTCCCCATTCTGACCATGCCCGGTGACGACATCACGCACCCCATCCCCGACCTTTCCGGTTACATCACCGAAGGCCAGATCGTGATTTCGCGTGAACTCCACCAGCAAGGCATCTACCCGCCCATCAACGTGCTTCCCTCGCTCTCTCGGCTCATGGGGTCGTGCATTGGCGCAAAGACGACCCGGGACGACCACAAGAAGGTCAGCGACCAAATGTACGCCGCGTACGCTCAAGGTCGAGAACTGCGTGGGCTCGTGGCCATCGTCGGTGAGGACGCCCTCAACGAGCGTGACAAGCAACTCCTGGACTTCTCCGGCGTCTTTGAGGACCGTTTCCTCCGCCAGAGCCGTGACGAAGACCGCACCATCGACAACACGCTGGATTTGTGCTGGGAACTGATGTCGAGCATCGACACGAAGTACCTCGTCCGTCTTGACGACGAACTGATTGCAAAGTACCACCCCGACAACCGGTCCTGAGGCGGAGGCATACCCATGGCGCTCGACATCAAGCCGACCCGAAGCGAGCTCATCAAGCTCAAAGGGCGGATCAAGCAGACCCGAAACGGGTACAAACTGCTGAAGATGAAGCGTGACGGTCTGTTCCATGAGTTCCGTACCCTGTTGACAGAGATGATTGCGGCGAAGCAAGAATTGACCGAAGCCTATCGCCTTGCCAAAACCCGCATCGACCTCGCGAACGCCATCGAAGGTGGCTTGGCGGTTCGTGCTGCGGCGATTGCCAACGCAGCCCACCCCGAGGTGGAGGTCGAACGGCGGAACATCATGGGCGTCGTGGTGCCCAACGTGAGCGGCACCAACCTCCGTTCCACGTTTGAAGAGCGTGGCATCGGGTTCATCGGCTCCAGCCCGTACATCGACGAAGCCAGCGATGCGTTCGGCGACCTGATCGAGAAAATGGTCAAGGCCGCCGAAATGGAAGCCACGCTGAAGCGTCTGCTGGAGGAGATCGAAGCGACCAAGCGGCGTGTGAACGCGCTCGAGTTCAAGGTGATTCCAGAACTCGAAGAGGCGAAGGTGTTCATCCAACTTCGTCTTGAGGAGATGGAGCGCGAAGAGACCTTCCGCCTCAAGCGGTTCAAGAACAAGTGAGCAGGCTCCAGCCCACGGTGCTGGGGGTTGTTTCAAGTCCGAGCCCGAGCGAGCAACGGTTGGGGTGGCCTGCATGACGGACGACGACGTGGTCCGCTTCGAGGACGACGCCCCCGATGCACTACTCGTGCACCGTCGTGCATGGTCGCAGGCTGACCTCCTCGAGCACGTGATGCTTCGGCACCTTCCGCTCGGGACGCGTTTGAACGACCGGCCGCCTGCGTGGGAGGTGAACGAAAAACCGGACGACACGACGTCGTCCGCGCTTCGTCGCTTGAACGACGACCTCGCCCCGCTTGGATGGATGGCACGGCTTCACGACGGTCGTCCCGCCGTGGTGCACGCCATTCCACTCCCACGTGGGCAGTTCACCGGTCTTGGGTGGCGGGCTGTGCTCTGGTCTGTGTCGGTGCTCACCCTGACCCTCGCGAGCCTTGTTGGTACGGCCGCTTCGCGGCCCGAAGGCGGTTACCTGTCGACGTCGGCCTTTGTTGATGCCTTCCTCCTGACGACCTTTCCAGCGGTCGCCTTGCTCGCTGGTGCTTCCTTCGTGCAGGTGCGACTGGCTGCCCGATTTGGGGTGCGGGTTGGGCCGATCGTTCCGGTTCCGGACCCGTCTATTCTGCTTTGGGCGCTTGGCCTTGTTCCCGTCACGTGGCTGGTATGGCCCTTCGGCATCCTTGTGATCCCGACGCTTCCTCGCATGGACGCCCGTCCTTGGCCGGACCGGCAAAGCCTGGGTTGGACCTCACTCAGTGCGCCTTTGGTCCTCATCGTTGGGGGGTTGTCCCTTTGGATGGCCGGCTGGTTGCTCACGCCCGAGGCCAGTTCGGTGACCTCAGCAACGGTGAGCCACGACGCGGGATGGTTGCTCGTCATGCTCGATGGTCTGCTTCGGACGGACCTCGCTGTTCGCGCCGCTTGGGCGCACCCCCTCGTGTGGGCGGGTGCGACCACGGTCTTCCTTGCGTGGGTCTCCCTGCTTCACGTGCCGACCTTCCCCGGGGGGCGCCTCCACGTGGCGCGGCTTGGTACGATGGAGGTGCGCAACACACAAACACAGGTGCTGCTGTTGGTGGCCTTCGCGTTCGGCGCGGTGCTGTTTGACGTGTTCTCAAGCTTCTCGGTGTGGAGCCTCGTCTTGCCCGTGGTCCTCATGTTGACCTTGCTGATGGGGGCCGATCAGCGGTGGCCTGTGGTGCTCGATGAAACGCGGCCCGTCGAGGAGCGTCAGCACATGTGGATGGGCCTCATCTGGGTGGTGTTGTTGCTCCTCGCGTTGCCGTCCGAAACGCCCTTGCTGGCGCACGAGGATTGGGACGCTTCCGTTGAGGGCGGCATCGAGGGTGAAGCCCTGGCCGTTCTCGACGGCGAAACATGGAACCTGTCGCTCACGGTCGTCATCGACAACCCCTCCCTTCTTGACCGAAGCGTCGCCCTGACGGCGTCGATGCCGACGGGGTGGGATGCATCGTGGAAAATTTGCACGACTGGCTCCACGTGCGCTGTTGACGTCGATGCCGGGCGAAGCAAGGCGATTCACCTCTCGGCCTCGTGGTCGGGAGATGGCTCACCCTCTTCGGGCTTCATCCACCTCCTTGGATTGCCTACGTTGATTGACGTGCCGTTGGAGGTCGACCTCGACGCTGTCCCCGTCAACGGAACGTGGACGCTTGAACGCGACACGCTTGGCGCGATGCTGTGCACCGAGGTGCGCATGACGGCAGATGCGCCACCTGCGAACCTCACGTTCACCGACGCAGCGTACGCATCGAACCTCTTGTGGTGGTCCGGAACGGGCGGCGTCAGCACCATGGTTGAGGGTTCTGGACCGGCCTGCCTCCGTTCCGCTGACCCCATGCTCCTTCGCCACCTCCCTCCGTCCGGAGTCGTCTTGAACGGCAGTCAGTTCAACTTGCAGCCGCCAGCGCTGACGTCCCGTTTGAGCATGGACGGAAACGGATGGAACGTCACGTCGGCCGGGTGGGGTGCTGGGCTCGACGCCGGAGGCACGCTCCACCTCGACGGCGACACGTGCCCTTCTGCCGAAGCGCCAATCAGCACCCCTCCTCACGGCGAGGAGGGATGGGTGTGGGACCTCGGGGTACGTGATGCAGGAGCCCTACCGGTCGTGGCCGACGGGGAACGGTTGGTGCTGCGCACCCCCGCCACGGGCCATCTGCTCCACTGCCCCATCGACGGCTCAACGGCCGTCGTTCACACGCTAGAACGCGGGCCCGACGTGGTGCTCTTGACCCCGGAGGTCGAGCGTTCGTGGATTGGCTTTGGAGCCGTGCTTGTGGATGGAGTCGTGCTGCACGGCCCCGACCTGGGCACAAACGGGACGCTCTTGCTCTCCCTTCAGATCGAAGAAAACACCCCCTTCGTCGTCGAGGTGCTTGGCGATGGCGTTGGATGGTCGATCGAAGCCAATGCAACGCTCGTCGCTGGGCAGCATGACCTGTGGCTCCACCCTCCGATGGAAGGGACCGCGAGCGTTGTGTTGGACCATGTTGACGGCAGGATCGTGTTGAGGGCCTCCTCCATGGAGGCCTGAGGCGTGCGCATCGGCATCGTTGGCTTGGGAGCGATTGGTGGCCTGATGGCCACCGCCCTTGCGCCCCATGCAGAGGTGCATGTGTTTGCTCGTGGTGCACGAGGGGCGCACGCGTTGGCCGAAGGCCTTGTGCTGGAGGGTCTGTTCGCACGTCGTCTGCAGCCGGAGGACGTGGTCGTTCACCTACCGGAAATCGATCAGCCCGCACCTTCGGGGTTGGACGTCGTGCTCTTGGCGGTGAAGGCACATCAGGTGAACGCGGCGTTGGAACGTGCCCTGCCCTCGCTCTCGAACGAAGGCGTCGTGGCGTACCTCGGGAACGGCTTGGGCGTCGTCGACTCGCTGCAGCGGCACCACCCCGAGCGTGTCGTTGCCGTGACGTGCACCCATGGGGCGATGGTAGGTGAGGGCGCGCGCACCCGCTGGACGGGACACGGCTCGCTCATGCTTGGTTCGTGGCCTTCAGGGCCGGTGACCCCCACCATCGTGGCGCTTGAAGCACTGCTGCAGCGGGCGAACCTCAACCCCGTCTGCGTCGAGAACGCACGTTCACACGTGTGGCGGAAGGCCTTGCTGAACATCGCCATCAACCCTGTCTGCGCGCTTGCGGGTGTGGAGAACGGCGTCATGCTGGAACGGCACGACCTGTTGGACAGCGGCCTCGAACTGATGCGCGAAGCCATGGCCGTTGGCCACGCCCTTGGCGTCGAGCAACCGAGCCCAGTCGAGGCTGCGACCGACGTCATCGACGTTTTGACGGCGACAGCGACGAACCGCTGCTCCATGTTGGAAGACGTCCGGCGAGGGCGGCGAACGGAAATTGACGCCCTCAACGGCGCCGTGGTTGACCTCGGTGAGGAGGCGGGTGTACCGACCCCGCGAAACGCACAGATCACGGCCCTCGTGCGTGCTGTCGATGCAGATCACTCAAGGTCGGCGTTGTAGTGCAAACCGCGATTTTCGGTCCTTGACATCGCGTCGTCGACCACCAAGCGGCCGACGAGAACCATGTTGCGAAGTTCAACGAGGTCCCTCGTCGGTTTGCAACGCTGCCACGTGGCCTCCACTTCGTCTTCGAGGAGGTCCAACCTTCGGCGTGCACGGGCGAGCCTACGTTGGCGACGCTGGATGCCCACCTCGCGACCCATCGTGGAGCGGAGGGTGTGCAGGTCATGCGCCAGCGCTCCGTGTTCTTCGAGCAGGCTCAGGCCATCCGCACGCCATGCGGGGACATGCTCTGGGTGATGGGTGTCAGGTGCTGAGAGGATGGCATCGGCTGCCCGCTTTGCGAAGACCACGGCTTCCAGCAGGCTGTTTGAAGCCAGCCGGTTTGCACCGTGCATGCCCGTTGAGGCCACCTCGCCGATCGCGTACAAACCCGGGAGGGCTTCGCCCTTTATGCCGATGGCCCGCCCGTCGGTGTCAACGTGCACGCCACCTACCGTGTAATGGGCAGCAGGTCGGACCGGAAGCGGGTCCTCGCCAAGGGTCAAGCCCAGGTCGTCGAGCATGCTCTGGACGTACGGGAACCGTTCCTGAAGGGTGGCGGCATCCAGGTGGGCCGTGACCAACCAGACGTGCGGTCGCCCGGACCGCTTCAACCTCGCATCGATGGCCCGTGCCACGATGTCCCTCGTGGCCAATGAGCCCAACGGGGAAGCGTCCAAGGTGAAGGAAAAGGGAGCAGGGTCGCCCCCTTTGTGTTCCCACGCATCGAGGCCCTCATCGTCGAGCAACACAGCCCCTTCGCCACGCAGGGCTTCGGTGATGAGCAAGGTTCGGTGTGGATGCGCGACCGTGGTTGGATGGAACTGGACGTAGGCCAAGTCCCGAACCGCGGCTCCGAAACGATGCGCCATCGCTAAGCCATCTCCTGTTGACACAGCAGGGTTTGTGGTCGGCTCCCACAATTGTCCCGCACCCCCGGTCGCCAGCACCACTGCCGACGTCTGAACGGTACGCACGGTATTCTCGCCTTCGCGCTGAACCCAGACCCCTGCCACGCCTTCTTCCGGACGAGGGTGAACCCTCCGAATCAGGTCGATCACCACGGCGTCGCTCTCAACCGTGATCCTGGGGTGCGCTTCGGTCGCGGCGACGAGGGCCCGTTCGATCTCTCGACCTGTGGCGTCCTTCGCATGAAGGATGCGTCGAGCGCTATGGCCACCCTCTTTCACCAAATGCCATTCCCCATCTCCGTTTTCCTGGAACCGCACCCCCAACTCCAACAGGTCACGGATACGTTCGCCTGCTTCAAGGACAATCGAACGAACCACCGCTTCGTCGCAGGCGCCGTCTCCGGCCGTAAGCGTGTCCTCGACGTGGGCTTCAATCGCGTTCTTTTCGGTTCGGTCAAGGATGGCTGCGATACCACCTTGGGCCCAGTTGGTCGACGAATCCTCGATGTTTCGCTTGGTGAGCACCACCACGTCGCGTCCTTCCTCGGCCAACCGCAGCGCGCAGAACAGGCCCGCGATGCCACTGCCAACAACCGCAACGGGGAGCTTCACGCTTTGCGACGGGGCCCACTGCCCTTTCACCGCATCGGCGTCGCCGACGGGTTGATGTCCGCGGCCGAAAGAGGACGGCCATGGCGAGCAAGCGGCGCGTGCTGGGGCTCGTCCTCGGCCTCGGCCTGTTCGCCTTCGCATGGCTCAATGTGGAGCAAGGTTCTGTGGCCCCTGCCCTCATCGACGGCGCCCCGGTGGCGAAGTTGGACATCATCCGCATGTCGGACCCCGGGTGCAGCATTCCATCCATCGAAGGGCACCTCGAGTCCTTCGGTCAAAGCCACTGCCTGGGCGAGGTGGGGTCATGGTCCGGTGCAGACCTGATGATGGTCGCGGAAGCGTGTTTGATCGTGCTGGCCGGGGTTGTCCGAATGCCACGATCGCCTGGGTTGGCTCGGCGCCTTCGTCGAGCGATGTTCGCCACCGGTGCCACCTTGTTTGGCGTGGCCATCCTCGACCGGCTCGTCTTGCTCCCCTCATCGATGACCTCGGACGTGGTTGTGGAGATGGTCCCCTTCGTCAACCACGGGTGGCTCCTTCAACTGCTGGTCGCGTTCGTTGGTGTGATGCTGATGCGCGGTCCAAAATACCTCGAGTCCGAGTTTTCGGAAGCCCAACGTACTCGAAGGGAACGCGTGACAACGAACCGTGAGGCCTTCGTCAAGGTGCACCGCTCGGCATCGTCGACACCCGTCAGCCGCCTCGCGAGGGCGCCAACGCGACCACGGATGACGGCGTCGAGCCCCTTGGTGCGAGCCACCTGCCCCTTCTGCGTCGGGGCCGGTTGTGAGCGCTGCGACCGCCTCGGGACCCTGTGAGTCGGCGTTGCTCGAAACAAGAAGGAACGACGGCCGCGCTGTGCCCCGTTCTCGATGTCTTTAAGTCCCCTCGTTCACGCTGTTCGCGTATGGCTTCCTTCGGGGAGTCGGAGGGATGGGATGTACCTCAAGGAACTCGTCATGACGGACTTCAAGTCCTTCAGCGGTGAGGTGGTCATTCCATTTGACCGTGGATTCACGGCCATCACCGGCCCAAACGGCTCAGGGAAGTCCAACAGCGGCGATGCCATTCAATTCGTTCTTGGCCCTCGTTCGGCCAAGACGCTCCGCGCGCAGAGTTCGAAGGACCTGATCTTCAACGGTGGCAAACACGGCAAGCCTGCCCGAGGTTGCAGCGTGACCTTGGTGTTCGCGAATCCGAAGATGGGGGACGGCCGCAGAAGGATCCCCCTCGACATGGACGAGGTGACGATGACGAAGCGGGTGCGGTTGACCCCTGCCGGCAACGTGGTGACGGCCTACGAACTGAACGAAGAAGAAGCGTCGCTCAAGTCCTTTCACCAACTGCTTGGCGCCGCCAACGCGCGGCCCGATGGGTACAACATCGTCCTGCAGGGCGACGTGACGAGCCTGTCAAAGATGAGCCCTGGCGAGCGACGGAAGGTGCTCGATGACGTCGCCGGCGTGACCACGTACGACGACGAGATTCGGAAGGCTGAACGACAGCGCAAGGAGGTGGAAGAATACCTCGAACGCATCGCCCTGATTGAAGAGGAGCAGCGCCGCCACCTCAAGGTCCTCGACGGTGAGCGCAAATCTGCCCAGAAAGCCATTGAAATTCGAGAGGAACTCGTGGCCGCGAAGGCTGTTCTTTGGCGGGCCAAGGTTGCTGGTCAAAAGGCGACGCTGGACCACCAGCGCCGCGAGATTCAGCGCAACCTTAGCGAAGCAGCCGAACTCGAAGTTCAGGTGTCCAGTGCAGCGAAGCAATTGCTCGCACTTGACGACGCCATCGCGGAACTCACCCGGCAAATACAGGACCAACTTGGAGGAGGTGGGGAAGCCCTGCAAGCCGAAATCAACAGGTTGGCTGTCGCCGTGGAAACCGCCGGGGACAGGTTGTCGGATCTTGCGGCCACCGACGAGGAAGCGCTGATTCAGAAAGCACGCCTTGAGGACGATTTGGAAGGCGCAAACAGCGCACTGGATGAGGCGGTTGCCGCACTCGATGCGGCCACAGCCCTGCACGAAGAAGCATCGGCTGCGTTGGCGAAGGCGCTTGAGGAAGAGGCATCGGTCAAAACCCTCCTCGCCACATCCGACAAGGATGTCGCGTTGCTCGCCCGTCACGCCAAGACCGCTGAGGAAGAGGTGGAAAACGCACGTGCGGCCCTCGCCAACGCTCAAACCGACGTCGACCGTTCTGCCACAGCCGGGGAGCTCCTGCTCGACGAACAGCACCGCTTGGAGGATTCCCTTGGTGCAGCTCGGATGAACCTCGCTGAATGCGAACTGCAGGGGGAGGATCTCAAGAACGCGGCCGCAGGCAACGACCGTGAGAGCCTCGGACAGGAACTCATCACCGTGCAGCGCCTTGAGTCACGGTTGACCGAGGAATCGGAAGCCGTTGAATCACGGCTGCGCAACGTCGAGCGGGACCTTGCTCGGGCCAGGGCCGCGGTTGAATCCCGTACGGGCGGCAACGGACTGACCGGTGGAGCAGCAGCAGTCCTGCAGGCACGCGACCGTGGAGAACTCGACGGCGTCTTGGGGACCATCGCCGAACTCTGCGCTCCAAAAGATGACGCGCATACGGTGTCGCTCTCAACCGCGATCGGGAGCGGCATGATGTCCGTGGTCGTCGAGACCGATGAAGTCGCGGCGCGTGCGATTCGCTGGCTGAAGCAAAACAACGCCGGTCGCGCCACCTTCCTGCCCCTCAACAAGATCAACCCGGGTCGGCCTGCGGGTCGAGCGGTGATGGTGGCCCGCCAGTCCGGTGTTGTTGGCTTCGCCCACGACCTGCTCGACCATGATCCTCGCATCGAATCGGCGGTCCGCCTCGTGCTCCGGAACACGCTCATCGTCCAGGACCTTGCCACCGCGCGAGCCAACATGGGGGGCGTCCGCCTCGTCACGTTGGACGGAAGCGTCACGGAGGCAGGAGGTGCCATGACCGGGGGGGCCGCTCGGCGAAGCAGCCTCAGTTTCGGTGGAAAAGTGGAGGGGGCCAGCGAAGTGGATCGCCTCTCCAAGGAGGTCGAGCGCCTCATGTCGATGGCTGAGGACGTCAACGCCAAAGTCCGTGCAGCGAGGCAAACGCAAGCCGACATCCGAAACCGGCTCTCTGAGGTCGCCAACAACGATGCTGCGGCCAACCTTGCGGCGTGGAAGAGCGAACTTGCCTCAGCCAAGGCCAACGTTGCACGGGAGGAAGGCCAATTGGCCGCCCTGCACGCTCGTTTGGAGGAGTTTGAGAGCGATGGCCGGCGCCATCTCGCCCTCCGCGCCCAGGCTCAGCAGCGCCTCGATGCGGCCTTGGCGAGCAAGTCCGAGGCAGACGCCACCCTCCAAGATGCAAGCCCTCAGCACCTTCGCGACCGCCTGCACGCGGCGGAGATGTCGCGGTCCGAAGCGAACGCGACGCTTGAGCGGCAAGCCGAAGCGATCCGCAGTTCCGAGGAGCGCAAGGGCTTCCTCGCATCGCAAACCGATGATTTGGTTTCACGGTTGGACGACACCCTTGCGTCCATGGCGACGAGGGCCGCGCAGCGGGAGCGCCTGAATGAGCAGATGGAGCAGGACCGGACGGCCCTCGCCGCGAAGCAGGAAGAGCGTCGGGCCCTGCTTGAAGAGCACCAAGGCCTCGAGGACGAACGTGTGCGATTGTCGGATGAGCGGGCCACCCTCCGTGCCGCCTCCGAGCAACGCGCGGCACAAGCACGTTCGTGCCGTCATCATGCCGAGGAACTCAACCGGCTTCTTGGGGCCAGCGAGCGCGCCTTGGCAGAACTTCGTGCTGCGATGGTTGAGGAGGGCGTGGACGATGCCGTGGACGACGAAGAGGTCCTGCCCACCGTCGCTGAGGGTGAGCAACACGTCCGTCGGCTTGAACGGCGCATCGACAACCTTGGTTCCGTGAACTGGCTTGCCTTGGAGCAATACGATGCATGCCAGACGCGGTTGGACGACATCAGCAAGGACAACACGAAACTCAAGGCGCGCCGGAAGGACCTCCTTGAGCTTGCGGAACAACTCGATGAACAGCGAACGGTGCGGTTGAAGGACGTCCTCGCTCGCGTAAATGAGAACTTCCAGCGTGTGTACAAGACCCTCTCGAAAGGTGGCGAGGGCGAACTCTTCCTTGAGGACCCTGACCAACCCTTCTCCGGAGGTCTTGACATGTGGGCCCGCCCTCGTGGGAAGTCAAGCCGCTGCCGCTTGCAGGGGCTTTCCGGGGGAGAGCAATCGATGGCTGCATTGGCCCTCATCTTTGCGATTCAGGATTACGATCCAAGCCCCTTCTACTACTTCGACGAGGTCGACCAGAACCTGGATTCGGACAACGCTCGCCTCATCGCTCAGATGTGCCGGACGCGTTCGGAGCGGGCGCAATTCATCATGGTCACCTTGAGGAAGGTGAGCCTCAGCCTCGCTGACCATCATATTGGCGTCACGCACGGCGGTGACGGGTGCAGCCGGCGCATCATGGACTTTGACAGGCAACGTGCGCTGGCGTTGGGTGCGGCGGCAGAGGAGGCAGCGGCAGCCGACGCCGCGAAGAACGCCGACCGGGCGGTCGAGGCCTTCGCCTTCCAGCAAGCCATGCCAACCGTTCCCGAGTCGTTGGAGACCCCCTCCAGCCTTGAGGGCCTGATGTCGCGTGCGGAAGCCTCGTCCGAGGCAAGCGAAGTGTCGTTCGAGGCAGAGCAGTCCGCAGACCAAGCCGACCATCTCGAAGACGCCGCAACCGTTGACCTCGCCGAGGAACCGTGAGGGTCGAGCATGGAGCAAACCCTCCTCGACAGTTGGTTCCTCAGGCAGGATATTGTTGATCGGCTGCTTCATGCGGGGACGGAGGGCGAGGAGGCCACCGCATTCGGTGACCGAATTCTCCGTATCGCTACGTCGGAGGGAGCGGTTCACCAGTCGATGTCGGACCCCGTTGACCGTTCAATTGCGCTGGTGTTGTCGCTCGTTCGTGAGGAAGGCCTGGATGCTTGGGACATCGACCTGGAGGCCTTCTTGGAGATCTTCACCGAACGCGTTCGCGAGGAAGCGGAATCCGTTGACCTCCCCTCCTGTGGTCGCTTGATGAGGCTGGCATGGGAGGTGTTGGGCGAGCAAACCCTGCGGGTCTACACGAAGGCCACGACGCTGGAGGAGGAAGTCGACGAGATGAACTTCGAGTTGGATTTCGGCTGGGAAGTTGACGTCGATGACGACGCGTTCGCGTTCACCACAAGCGTGCTGGAAGGATCTGCCGATGATGTGCTTCCGACGTTGTTCGATGGTCGATTGCGTCGGCCCGAAGGGCGACCCACCACACTCAGCGAGCTACTTGCGGCCTTCAAGGACGCCGCCGACGAAGCCGAGCACCTTCAGCAGCGTGAGCACGCTCGCGCGGCTGCGGAAGCCGAACTCCGTGCCCACCTCGACGACGTCGGGGGGCGAATGCACGACGAAGACCTCGAAGGCGACATCGAGCGGTGTTGGAACGCGCTTCGAAAGGCGTTGAGCGAGCATGGTGGGCACGCTGTACCGATCGAATTCGTGGTTCACCACCTCGAGGCGGACGACCCCGAAGCGGCCGCCACCCTTGGCGGTCGCAGCGAAGGCAACGTGGCGGCCTTCATCGCCAGCCTCTTTCTCGTTCACCGCCGTTTGGTCGATGTCGTTCAAGAGCACGTGCCGGAGGGCCCTGTGCTTGTGCGTGACCTTTGGCCAGGCATGGCGAGGTACGCAGAGGTGCGGTCGCACATTGAGGCCCTCGAAGCGAGCGAGGAAGCATCCCGTGGCCGGCCGGCCATCGTCGGTCGGGCTGCAGCGGCCGCGGAAGCGCAGCACGTTCCCACGGGGGACGCAGAAGCAACGTCGGAAGAGGACGACCCTGCCAATTGGTTGGTCGAGTGAGGTGATGGCATGACGGAAGTTCCTGTAGAGCACCTCGTCGAAGCCATGTTGTTCACTGCAGGCAAATCGTTGTCCCCAGGGGAACTTGCCGAAACGCTGGGGTACGAGCAGGACGAAGTGGAGCAGGTGCTTCAGGCATTGAAGGCGACCATCGGCCGCCGTCGAACACCCCTTCACCTCGTTGACGTGGGCGGGCGTTGGGCCATGGAGGTTCGCCCGGAGGTCGCCACACACCTCCCGAAGGAGACGAAAACCGACCTCCCCCCACGCTTGCTGAAAGCCGCCTCCCTCATCGCCTACCACCAGCCGATGCCCCAGTCTAGGTTGGTGGAGATGCTGGGTCAGCGTGCCTACGATCACGTGCGCGAGTTGGCGCAACGAGGCATGGTGCAGCGCCGTCGTGATGGAAACACGCGACGATTGTCGACGACACGGCGCTTTTCCGAAGCCTTTGGGTGCCCGCATACGGACCGAAAGAAGGTCAGGGAATGGTTTCGTGCCCAGGTGGCTGCCTCTGGTATCCTCGACGACGTGCTTGGCTCGGTTGTCGTGCAGGACGCCTCTCAGGAGGAAGGCACGGTCCAGTCCACGCTGCCGGTGGACGACGAGGCGTGATCAACCCTCGCGCCGGAGCGCGTCGAGGATGTTTTGCGCTGTGGTTTGTGTACGCGGGCCATCCCACGAAGCCAACATCGCAGCAACGCGATCGATTTCTTCTCCCTCAGCGCCCGCGCTGACGGCCATGTTGCGTGCATGGAGACGCATGTGGCCCGCCTGAATGCCGTTCGTGGCCAAGGCCCGCATGGCCCCAAGGTTCTGTGCCAAACCCGCCGCGGCGAGCACGGATGCCAATTGGTCTGCGCCTTCGATGCCCAGCAATTCCAGGCTTGCGCGAGCGGTAGGGTGCACCTTGCTGGCGCCACCGACGGTCCCGACGGCCATTGGGGTTTCCAAACGACCCACCAAGCACCCGTCGGCGTCTTTGTGCCACGTGGTCATCGAGGAGTACGTCCCAGTTCGAACGGCCGCCCATGCGTGGCAGCCAGCCTCGATGGCCCGCCAATCCTGGCCACAGGCAATCGCCACGGCTGAGATCGCATTCATGACGCCTTTGTTGTGGGTTGCAGCGCGGTATGGGTCGGCTGCGGCGAAGGCGTAGGCTTCGAGGATGGCATCGATGACCTTCGCGCCCTCCTCAGCGTCGCCCTTGTCGTCCATCGATTCAGGCGTGAACCGGGCCTCGATGCGGGCCATGCGCTCCGTCGCGAGGTTGGACAGGATGCGTAGCAAGACCCGACCTCCAGTGAGTGCTTCGATCCGCGGAGCGACGAGTTCGGCCATCGTGTTCACCGCATTGGCCCCCATCGCGTCCCTCACGTCGACGTGGAGGTGGACAACGAGCATGGGGCCGGTCTGGGCCTCGATTCGGTGGCATGTGAGCCGTCGAAGCCCACCGCCAAGGCGGATCATCGTCGACGGTCGTTCGTTGCAGAGGCGAAGCAGTTCATCTTCCGCCGCCATGACGGCGTGTTCTGCTGCATCGAAATCCTTCACGTCGAGCACCTGAACCTGAGCCAGCATGACGGGTTGGTCGTTGGAGGAACGGAAACCTCCCGTGTCACGGCACCGTTTGGCCATGTTCGAGGCTGCAGCCACCACGCTCGATTCCTCGATGGCGAACGGAATGAGGTACTGCTCGCCATCGATGAGGAAATTCGTTGCCACCCCGAGCGGAAGGGTGAATCGACCGATGACGTTCTCGATCATGTGGTCCGCAGCATCCTCCGACAGGGTTCCTGCATCTGCGAACGCGTTGAGGGCCTCGTCGCTCAGGTCACACACCTCGAGGAGGGCGTTGCGTCGCTCCTCGACGCTCAGGCGGTAGAGGCCTGCCAGACGGCTTGAGCGCACGGGCATGGTGGCAGGTGGGGCGTCGTACCGATGAATCCACCGGGGTGATTAACGGGTTGCTAACACGTTAGGCATACGTTGGTTGAGCGTTAGGTTGCGTTATCGCGACCCCACATTCGGCTCTCCGCGCCGCGTTCAACGGGTGTTAACGCGTCGAAGGTTTCCCTCTGCCCGATGAAGGATGAAATACCCCGTCGCGGTTGGCCGCGGTCATGGTCGAGTCAATCGGGTTTCCTTCGTTGCCGTCCAACCCGTTCGATCAGAGTCCGCTTGAGGCAGACGACAGGGACTTGCTTGTTGGCCGAAGCGAGGCCGTTGAAGCACTCCATTGGGAACTCAAGGACGCGAGTGGATTCTCCATGGTGCTCTTGACGGGGCCCCCAGGGTCCGGTCGTACCTCGCTCATGCGCGTGCTTGCTGCCGGAGTTCGCCGTTCCACCCACATCGTGAGCGTGGATCAAGGTCCCGGCGAAGTGGCCAACCTCATCCACCAAATTCACCAGGCCTTTGTGAAAGGCGAGGCTCCTGCATCGGTGGACGAAGCCATGCGTCAGATCAAGGCGACCCTTCGACGCGATACGAGCCCGGCCCTTGTGGTGCTTGATTTGCCATCGCTGGATGGCGCGCGCCTGCCGACCTTGCTCAGTACAGCCATGCCGTACCTTGAGCGCCTCCCAGCGGTCTTCGTTGTCGTCACAACGCCCGCACACGCTGCGAGGTTTGGCGACGTGCAGTCCAAATTCAGCGGCGAAATCTCGCTTGGTGATCTCTCCA
>Ga0181588_10002572_pt1 | contig 15622 bp, 11 predicted proteins | sample 071ome_26_FD_148607 | JGI IMG/M metagenome (GOLD analysis project Ga0181588, IMG submission 148607) | Coastal salt marsh microbial communities from the Groves Creek Marsh, Skidaway Island, Georgia - 071409BT metaG (spades assembly) | ecosystem: Environmental > Aquatic > Marine > Intertidal zone...
CGTCCTCGTTGCGGGCGTAACCGTCGTAGGCACCGACCACACCAGCGAGCTCGGCACTGCGCTTATAGGCGGTGCCCGTCATGAGTGAGGTAATGGCTCCGGCGAAGGCGCGCCCAGCATCCGAGTCATAGGGAAGTCCGGTTGCCATCAAGAGTGCACCTAGGTTCGCGTAGCCGATACCGAGCTGCCGGTAGCGACGGGTGGTGTCCCCGATCGCCTCCGTCGGGAAGTCGGCGAAGGAAATCGAGATGTCCATTGCGGTGATGACGAACTCGACGCTCTTGGCGAACCTCTCAGCGTCGAAGGTGTCGTCGTCCTTCAAGAACGTCATCAGGTTCAGCGACGCCAGGTTGCAGGACGAGTTGTCCAGGCTCATGTACTCCGAGCACGGGTTGGACGCATTGATGCGACCGGTCTCGGGGTTGGTGTGCCAATCGTTGATGGTGTCGTCGTATTGGATACCCGGATCGGCGCACGCCCAGGCCGCTTCCGCCATGGTGCGGAAGAGTCCCTTGGCGCTGATCGTCTCGATGACCTCTCCGTCCGTGCGAGCCTTGAGGCCGAAGTCCTCATCTGCCTCGACCGCACGCATGAACTCATCGCTAACGCGAACGGAGTTGTTGGCGTTCTGGTACTGAACGGAGGTGATGTCCTTCCCGCCCAGGTCCATGTCGTAGCCGGCATCGCGCAGGACCCGGATTTTGTCCTCTTCACGAACCTTGGTCTCGATGAACTCCTCGATGTCCGGGTGATCAACATCGAGAACCACCATTTTGGCCGCACGACGAGTAGCGCCACCGGACTTGATGGTTCCGGCGGAAGCGTCGGCTCCACGCATGAAGGACACCGGCCCAGACGCGGTGCCCCCGGAGGAGCGGAGCAGTTCCTTGCTGGAGCGGATGCGCGAGAGGTTCAGGCCTGCACCGGAGCCGCCCTTGAAAATGAAGCCCTCTTCTTTGTACCAGTTGAGGATCGAGTCCATGGTGTCGTCGACGCTCAGGATGAAGCAGGCGCTGACCTGCTGAGGTGCCGTGGTCCCGACGTTGAACCACACCGGTGAGTTGAAGCTGAACACCTGGTGCAGCAGCATGTAGGTGAGTTCATGCTCGAAGATCTCGGCGTCTTCGTCGCTACGGAAGTAGCCGTGCTCCTTACCAGCGCGCACGTAGGTGAGGACCACGCGATCGATCAGCTGCTTGAGGCTCCACTCACGCGCCTCGGTGCCGACCGCGCCACGGAAGTACTTGGTGGTGACGATGGTCGAGGCGTTCACGCTCCAGAAATCCGGGAACTCCACGCCGCGCTGTTCGAAGACGACTTCGCCGGTCTTCCAGTTGTTCTGGACAACGTCCCGGCGCTCCCACGTGACGTCGTCATAGGGATGAACACCGGGGGTGGTGTAGAGCCGCTCGATGGGAAGGCCGGGGCCGTGCAATGTGTTGTGCACGAACTCCGCGGGAGCGCTGATGGTCTGGGACATCGGTGGTGCCTTTCTTTCGCGAGCGGACAGGTATCTGGGAAGTCGGTTGTTGGTGGTGCGTGTTACGTCGGGGAAGTGTGGCTGTGGGGTGTGACGGTCGGTTCGGTAGCGGTTGCTTCACCTTCGGCGCGAAGCAGGGTGATCTCGGCTTCGAAATCTTCGAGGGAATCGAAGCTTCGATACACCGACGCGAATCGCAGGTACGCAACTTCGTCTAGCTCCCGCAAGGGTCCCAAGATCGCGAGCCCTACTTCTTCGGCTGGAATTTCAGCGTTGCCGGTTGCCCGAAGGGCGTCTTCAACCCGCTGGGCCAGGACCGCGATTTGGTCGTCGGCTACCGGGCGGCCCTGACAAGCCTTGCGAACACCTGTCACCACCTTCGCTCGGGCGAAAGGCTCACTGGCACCCGAGCGTTTCGCAACGTTGAGCTGTGCCGTTTCCGCGGTGGTGAACCGGCGACCGCAGGAAGCACATTCCCGACGACGCCGGATCGCACTGCCCTCTTCGGTCGTGCGTGAATCGACGACGCGTGAATCTTCTTCACGGCAGAACGGGCACCTCATGAGCCCCTCCCGTCACTCTCGTCACATCTGTCTCGGCAGTTCGGCCATCTGTGGGGATTCTTGGGGAAACCCTGTGGACGACCTGTGCAGTAGAACCACAACCTGTGGAGGAATCACATCGGTGTGACTACTACATCTAGGGGTAGGACTGTAAGGCCCCCACCGCAGAAGCGCAAGCGCCTCGGTGAAGTCGACTTCGGCGTGTTGCGTCGCCTAGGGGGTTTAGCTGGCCAAGCGCGTCACGTGGCGGGCCACCCGCTGGGCCCAGGTCCGGGTTCCCGAAGACGTGTAGTGCAGCGCATCGGCAAAGGGCACGTTGTTGCGCCGGGCCCAATTCCCCCACACCACGTGGTGCAGATTTGCTCGGTCAGCGGCGAGTCGCTTCACCTGCTGGTTGAACCAGCGTTCCTTGGAGCGGGTGAATCGATCGCCACCGCTGGCGTAGGTATCGACCCACAGAACGGTGCGCTTCTTGCCCAGGATCTTCATAAGCTGTTTCATCCGAGCAGCCGTTGTTCCTCGATCGATCCAACGCATGTCATTGGTGCCGATGGCGATCACCACGGTGTCCGGCAACTGCTGTAGTTCCTTGGCCCGCTTGGCTTGAGCGATCGCCCAGTCCAATCGCTTGCCACCGAAGCACCGGACCGTGGGCGTCCAGCCGTCCTGGCGCAATGCCTTCTTGAGCGGTGTGCGTCCGTTGCGGGTCAGGGAATCTCCGATTACCAGGACGCGTCGACCCTGCCCGGGGCCGGCCGTGGTGTTCAACGACGCTGGCCAGATGGGTCCGGAACAGGCGCGAGCATCGCCTTCGGTTGTCCACTGGGGATCCTTACGCGGCCCGGCTTCGGCGGCGTTCACCCCGATCGGGGTAAGCGACAGGGCCAGCAGCCCGATCACGCAAGCAGCAGCGGCGCGACGAAAGAGCACCCGCCCAGTATTACCCGGCTACCGGAACAACGATCGCCTGCCCCGGCACGATCGGCGCCGTCCCCAGGTCATTCATCTGACGGATCTGCTGCACAACCCCGCGCGGATCGCTGCCCGGGGCTACTTCCTGGGCGATGCCCCACAGGGTCTCCCCTGCCTGAACAACCACGACGCTTGCCTGAGGGCTTTCAGCATCCCCCGAGGCACCGGCTACCTGCCCTGCCCCGACGACCATGGCGACCAGGGCTGCGACGGATGCGGCGAAAGCCACGAGGCGGCCCCGCCTGGTCAGCCGCACCGGACGCGGATCCCTCGAGGGACGACCTGCGGCCCGGCGAGCTCGGCGTACGTCCGGAGCCCGTGTGGCGGACCGGGCTCCGGACGAGTCATGGGAACGGGTGGCTCGGATGGGAGCCTGTGAGTTGGTCCGGATCGACGTGCTGCTGACCGACGTGCTGCTGACCGACGTGGTGCTGACCATGGGGGAAGTCATCGCGCTGCCTTTCGTACGCTTGGTGGGTGTTCGAACGCCTGTACGATCGAACACATGTTCGTTTTCTAGCACGTCTAGCCCGACACACCCGGTATTTATCGAACAGGTGTTTGATTTCGTGTCGCGCGGGGCGTATTTTTCGAACATACGTGCAGGATCGCGTGGGGGTCTGACATCGACCACCACGCCCAGCAGCCCAGGAGGTACGCCCATGGCCAGCACCGTCCACGAACTTCCCGACGGAGCCCCCGATGACTCCGGCCTGACCCCACGTCAGCAGGCGATTCTTCGGGTCATCGAGGAGACCATGGCCGATCGGGGCTACCCACCGAGCGTCCGGGAGATCGGCCAGGGCGTCGGTCTGACCTCACCGAGTTCGGTCGCCCATCAACTGCGCAGTCTTGAAGAGCTCGGCTACCTGCGACGTGACCCGAACAGGCCCCGGGCCCTGGTCGTATCCCGGCCGTCGAATGTCCGCGAACGCGAAAACCACGCTGAGCAGGCTGGAACGCGCGCGGACGTGGTGGATGTGAATTCGGCTTCGGTGCCCGTTCCCTTGGTGGGTCGCATCGCCGCCGGCGGTCCGATTCTGGCCGAACAGCACACCGAAGACGTCCTGCCGCTCCCCCGCGACCTCGTCGGCGATGGAGAGCTGTTCATGCTGACCGTCGTCGGTGATTCGATGATCGACGCCGCCATCTGCGACGGAGACTTCGTCGTTATCCGTAGTCAGCCCACCTGCGAAAACGGCGACATCGTCGCGGCCATGATCGACGACGAAGCCACCGTCAAGACCTTCAAACGACGCGACGGGCACGTGTGGTTAATGCCGCACAACCCCGCCTACGAGCCGATCCTCGGAGACAACGCACAGATCCTCGGCAAGGTGGTCAGCGTCCTTCGACGCGTGCGCTAGTTATCCCTCGTCAGGAGCATTCAGGCGCGCCAGGGCATCCCGAACCACTGCGCCATCCGTGGTGAACCACAGCGGCGGTAGCGAGGCCCGCAGTGCACTGCCATAGCCGGACGTAGCCATGCGCGGATCTAGTACCGCGACGACCCCGCGGTCGCTTTCCGAGCGGATCAAACGCCCCGCCCCCTGGGCCAGTAACAGCGCAGCTCTAGCCAGAGCCACCTGACGAAAACCTGAACCCCCAGCGGCATCCACCGCAGCCTGTCGAGCACTAACGATCGGATCGTCCGGTCGCGGGAACGGAATCCGATCAATCGTCACCAGGACCAACGATTTCCCCGGAACGTCGATGCCCTGCCACAAGGCCACCGTGCCGACCAGCACGCTGGCTGGCTCCTCGGCGAATCGTTGAACCAGCGGCCCGACACTCTCGCCCTTACGTTGCACCAGGATCGGTCCAACAGTGCCGTTGTCAACAGCCGGTGCCAGGCGAACTCGCAAATAGTCGGCTGCTCGCTCCACTCCGTTCCAACTCGAGAACAACGCGAGCGTTCGGCCCCCGGCAGCCTCGACGAGCATCGCCAACTCGTCCAATGCCTCCATGGACGCGCCTTCACGATCCGGTGCTGGAACGTGACGGGCGACGTACAAGATCCCCTGACGCGCGTAGTCGAACCCCGCACCGACATCCACACAGGTCGTGTCCTCCGGCAGTCCCAGCGACGCGAGTACTGGTTCGAAGGAGCCCCCGGCTTTGATCGTCGCGCTGGTCAGGACGACTGGTTGCGCGGGAAACAAGGACTCAGCAAGGGCATCCCCCACGCTCAGCGGGGCAATGCGAACAACCGGTCCGCGACCTCCCTCAGTGCTCCACCACACCACGTCTGCGCCGGACAGTGCCAGGAGTCGTCCCGCGACAGCGAATACTTCTTCTGCTGCCGCCCGCACTCGTTGCAGGGCGCCAGCCTCGGCTGACTCGCTCTCTCGACGGTCCGACAGTGCCGAGGACAGGGACGAGACCAGCGCCCTGGTGGCGTCCCGCACCCGTGTGAGGGCCAGCACCATGGGCTGCGACCATGACGTGACGCGCGCCGTTTGCTGTGGTGAAGAGTCCGCAAGTTCCTGAAGCGCAATCGCGAAATCGTCGACGGCATCGGCAAGTGAGCCTTCATCATCGCTCAGGCGCGCCGCGTCGCCGGCCAACCGCTCGAGCACGGCAACCGACAACTCACCGGTGACCGCGCTGGTGACACGATCCACGAGCTCATGTGCCTCGTCGATGATCAACGCCGACCGTTCCGGCAGTACCGGGACACCCTCGATGGCGTCGATAGCGAGCATTGCGTGATTGGTGACGACGATGTCGGCCTCCATCGCCCTCGCCCGGGCGAGGCCGGAGAAGCACTCGTCCCCAAAGGGGCACCTGCTCTCACCGATGCATTCGGCAGCCGACACCGACACCGCACGCCACACCCGTGAATCGATCTCGGCGTCTAGATCGTCCCTGTCACCAGTGTGGGTGTGGTGGGCCCACTCGTGGACGAGGACCGCCTGCTCTTCGAGGGTTCCGCGTTGCTGGGAACCGGTATCGATGGAAAGGAGGGATTCCTGTCCATCGGCTTCGCCCATTCGCTGTCGACACAGGTAGTTCTGTCGACCTTTGAGGACTGCCCAGGTCAGATCCGGGTCAATGGACGCCAGACGCGGCAGTTCACGCTCGATCAGTTGGCGCTGCAGCGCGAGCGTCGCTGTGGCGATTACCACCGGACCCTTGTCACGGGCCATCCGAGCCGCCGGCACGAGGTAGGCCAGGGACTTTCCGGTTCCCGTTCCAGCCTGGATCACCGCGTGCGATCCGGTGGTGAAGGCGGCCTCCACAGCTTCGGCCATCGCGATCTGGCCGGGGCGACTTCGCCCGCCCATCGCGTCGATGACCACCGCCAGGTTGGCATCGGTGCCGCTCGTGTCACCCATCGGCTAGTCGGACTGCGCAGCGGCACGCAACTCGTCGGCGAGAACAGACGGAACCCGGGCTTTCAGATGCGAACCCGAATCACTGTGATCGACCGAGACCACCTCCCCTTCGCGATATGCGCGCGAAAGCAAATCGCCACGCTCGTACGGGACCACGACGTCGATGTCGGTAAGTCCGTGCGGAAGATCGGCTTCGATGTGGGCAAGGAGTTCGTCGACGCCAGCACCGCTACGCGCTGACACCACGACGGCGTGAGGTTCGGCACGGAGCACCTCGGCAACCGTCTCGGGGTCGGCGATATCGGCCTTGTTGACTGCGATGATCTCCGGAACCTCCCTCGCTCCAATCTCCGCTAGGACCTCGCGCACGGCCGCAATCTGCTCGCGGGGTGCTTCATCCGACCCATCCACCACGTGCACGATCACGTCAGCGTCGCCCACCTCCTCCAGCGTCGAGCGAAAGGCCTCCACGAGTTGATGTGGCAGATGACGCACGAAACCGACGGTGTCCGAGAGCGTGAAGTCCCGTCCCTGGGGGGTGCGCGCCTTGCGCACGGTCGGGTCGAGGGTGGCGAAGAGCGAATCGTCGACCAGAACCCCCGAACCGGTGAGCCGGTTCAGCAGGCTCGACTTTCCGGCATTGGTGTAGCCGGCCAGCGCGACGGTGGGAACACCCGAGCGCCGACGCGCCTTGCGTTGGGTTCGGCGCGTTCCCTCCATGGTCCGCAGTTGAGCCCGGATCTTCGCCATGTGCGATCGGATTCGTCGCCGGTCGGTTTCGATTTTGGTCTCACCAGGACCGCGGGTACCCACGCCGCCTGTCGCGCCACCGGCACGCCCACCGGCCTGTCGTGACAGCGATTCGCCCCAACCACGCAGACGGGGCAACAGGTACTGCATTTGGGCCAGGCTTACCTGCGCCTTTCCCTCCCGGCTACGCGCATGCTGGGCGAAGATGTCGAGGATCAGCCACGTTCGATCGACCACCTTGACCTTCACCACGTCCTCGAGGGTGCGCAGTTGTCCGGGACTCAGTTCGCCGTCGCAGATCACCGTGTCAGCTCCGGAGGCGATGACGAGTTGGCGTAGTTCGCGTGCCTTGCCCGAGCCCACGTAGGTAGCAGGGTCGGGGGCATCCCTTCGTTGAACCACTCCCCCGACGACGACGGACCCGGCGGTTTCAGACAGCTGTGCCAGTTCGCGTAGTGACCGCTCGGCCTGGGCAAGAGTTCCCGAAGTCCACACCCCGACGAGCAGCACTCGTTCCAGGCGCACCTGCCGGTACTCAACCTCGGTGACGTCCTCGAGTTCGGTCGAAAGCCCAGCTACGCGGCGAAGTGCCTGTCGATCGAGCAGTTCCTCTTCACCGAGAGTCGGATCAGGCCCGTTCCCAGGTCGGTTATCGGCGTCCACGGTTCCTCACCGACACTTCACAGACCCCGGGGCCATTGCAGTGTTCCACGCGCCACCAACTCCGCGGGACCACGCAGAGTCAGACGCCCGTCGGATGCAATGTCCACGTACACGGTTCCGCCGGGCACATCGATTTGGTAGGAATCCAGGCTCTCGGCCGGTTCGGCGATCGCAGTAGCCCAGGCCACGGCGCAGGCACCCGTTCCGCACGACATCGTCTCGCCAACACCGCGCTCATGGACGCGCATGCGCAGGTGACCGGGTCCGATCCGTTCGACGAACTCGATATTCACCCCGTCGGGAAAGGCTGCCTCCGGAGTCACGTTCGGTGCGTTGGCAAAGGACCCGATGCTTTCAAGGTCGTCGACGTAGGTGACGGCATGCGGGTTGGGAACGTGCACGCTGACGGCATCCCAGACGCCATTGCCGTGGTGCACAGCGATGGGTAGCGGGGAGCCTTCATCAGTGGCCGCACCCATCCCGATCGCGATCTCCTCAGCCTCGGCTCCGAGAACCTCTGCCTCGATGAGTCCGGCCCGAGTAGCGATCACGGTGGTTCGAGAGGAAAGAGCTCCGGTGGCGTGCAGGTAGCGAACGAATACTCGAGCGCCATTTCCACACATTTCGGCGAGTGAGCCATCCGCGTTGCGGTAATCCATGAAGAACTCCGCCACGTTCTGGAATTCCGCAAACTCAGGATCGCTGGCACAGCGAACTACACGAAGCACTCCGTCGCCGCCGATGCCGATGCGTCGATCGCACAGCCACCGAACTCGTGCCGCTGTGAGATCGAGACGGCCATCGAAGTCTGGGAGAACGACGAAATCGTTTCCCGTTCCGTGCCCCTTGATGAACGGAACGTCGGTGACTCTGGCCATCGGGTCAGCCTAGTCCGCGACGACGGGCTCCCCGGGCTTCGTCATAGGCGCTGTCCACAAGGTCAAGGACGTGCGGCCACGCCTGTTCGGGGGTGACAGAGCCGTTGTGGTCGAGGATCCGCTTCAGTAAATCGTGATCGTTGGCTAGGTCCAACAGCGCGCCGACCAAACCGGCATCGTCCTCCGCCAACAACCCCTCGACTCCATTCGTGACGAAGTCGGCGGTTCCCGACTGGGATCGTGCGACCACCGCCAGCCCAGCCGTCCGAGCTTCCAAGGCCGCGATACCGAAGGACTCTCGAACCGACGCTTGCACGAAGACGTCAGACGTCGCGAACTGCGCCCGAATCCTTGGTCGGGTGAGTCGGCCTGTCACCGTGATGACGTCGGTCAGATCGTGCCTTTCGATGTAGCGATCGACCCTGCCCGATTCCGGGCCATCGCCGATGATCGTCGCTCGAATTCGACCCCCGGATGCCGCAATAGCCCGGTGCAAGACCGTCACCAGCGGCAAGACCCGCTTGCGCGGAGCCAGCCGCAGCACACTGACCACTCTGATCACGTGATCGGGATCGGGGAGATGGGTGACTTTCCACTCGCTGGGCTCGATTCCGTTCGGCAGCACGAGAACGGGTTGCTTGAGGGCTTCCTCGACTCGCTTGGCGGCAGCAGTCCCAACCGCACTCAGGATCACCCCCGACCCCATTCCCCACGCGGTTCGATCGAGGAAACGGTTGCCGCTCCGGGTTACGGCATCCCACATGCTGTGCACCGTGACGACGGTGGGAACGCGTGCCTGACGCGCGGCTCGGATCCCACCCCAGGCGAAGGGAGATGCAGCGCCAGCGTGGACGTGCGCGACATCGATGCGTTCGCGACGTAGGAAGTCAAGGACGTGTGCCCTGGTGTTGGGGTGCACTGGCAGATCGAAGGGCAATCGAGCGGCGACGCGGAGAACCGGAATCCCGGCAACTACGTCGCGTCCAGATCGGTTCTCGTCGACTCCGGGGGTTGCGGTGATAACCCGAACCTCGTGGCCTGCCGCCATTTGGCGTTCCGCAAGCCCTTGAACCTGCGTCTCGATTCCACCGGTTCGGGGTGCGAAACAGTCGGTGATGTGGGCGATTCGCACGGACAGACGGTACGCCACATGGGTAAACAGGGTGCGACACAATGCCACCGTGCCCACTTTGGTTTTCGTCCACGCCCATCCGGACGACGAAGCACTCCTGACGGCCGGCACGATGGCGAAGGCCGCGAGCGAGGGCCATCGCGTGGTTCTCGTGATGGCAACCGACGGTGCCGCAGGGCTTGCGCGCTCGGAGATCACCGATCTCGCTGAGGTTCGCGCAGGTGAACTCGCTGAGTCGACGTCTGTTCTCGGCGTATCCCGAACGGTGAATCTGGGCTATCGGGACTCCGGCCTCGACGGTTCCGTCATCGGAGGGCTGGCATCGACCGCGGTCGAGCAGATCGCGTCGGCCATCGCGGACGTTGTCCGTGAGGAGAACGCCGACATCCTGGTGGGCTACGACCCAAGCGGCGGATACGGACACCCCGACCACGTGCAGGTGCACCGCGCCGTGCGGGCCGCTGCTGCGTGCTTGTTCTCCGAGGACCCGTGCGCACGGCTCAGGGTCTTCGAGGCCACATTGCCTCGCGAACCCATCTCGCGCGGGGTTCATCTGGCGGCCCGGTTACACGCGACACCGGCAGACTTCGATCCCACCGAGTTCGACCGGGCTTGGACCCCGCGGATACAGATCACCCACCGGGTGAACGTTCGCGACCACCTTGCCGCCAAGCGGGCGGCGCAAGCCGCACACGCATCGCAGGCCGGGGCGGACGATGGAGTGCGAACCCTGGAGGTTCTCGGCAGACTTCCGAACCCGCTGGCTCGCCTGATCTTGGGAACCGAGTTCTACGTGGACGTCACCGCTGCGACGATGGATTCGGCCAACGTGACGTCGTTGTAGTCGCGCCAATCGATCCGCCCATCACGCACGAACCATCGCTGTTGCCGCCTTGCGAACCTGCGGGTGTCGTTCACGATTTGCTCTCGAGCCTCGGACTCGGACGTTTCACCCGAAAGAAAACGCAAAACCGGCCCGTATCCGAGCGCCGCAGCGGCCGTCGGGGCGCTGCGGAGTCCGTCGGCTTCGAGTCGGCGAACTTCGTCCACGAAGCCCGCACCCCACATCGCATCTACGCGACGCGTGATTCGCTCGTCCAAGGCCTCGCGATCGATGCGAAGACCAAAGCGTGTCGTCGGGTATCGATCAACGGGATCGGGAAGGCGGGCGATGAAGGGTTCACCAGTGAGCTCGATAACTTCTAGCGCCCGAACGATGCGCCTGCCGTTATTCATCTCGATGTTGGCTGCTGCATCGGGATCGATGTCGGCAAGTTCTGCGTGCAGAGCTGGTGCCCCTAGCTGCTTCAGCCGCTCATCCCAGCGTCGTCGCACCTTCGGATCGGTGGTCGGAAAGTCCATCTCCTCGAGTACGGCGCGAACATAGAGCCCGCTGCCGCCAACCACCACGGGAACCTTGCCCCGATCCAGGATCGAATCGACCGCTTCACGGGCCCGGTCTCGGAACTCCACAACACTCACCGCCTGCGCCACATCCCATACATCGATCATGTGATGGGGCACGCCTTGTTGCTCGTCGACCGTCGGCGAAGCTGTTCCAATATCCATACCGCGATAGGCCTGCATGGAGTCGGTTCCGACCACTTCGCCATCCAGGGCCTTAGCAACCTGAACCGCTAGCGCCGTCTTCCCGGAAGCGGTCGGACCAACGATTGCGATGAGGTTACTCATGCAGAGGGTCGACCCACGCCCGGCATGCCAAGCCCAACGGTCGGCTTCCATTCGGCTTGGTGTCCGCGGCGGTCAATGCTCAAGACGTCGTCGGCCACGAGGTGGTGCGGGGCTGCGTACGTAACCCGGGCAGTAACCAGATCTCCGGGTGACGGTGATTCGCCTTCAGGGACGGCAACGTGCACGAGGCGGTTGTCCCGCGCGCGGCCACTGACCCGCGCCGTTGCCTCGTCCTTGCGCCCTTCCCCCTGGGCCACCAGAACTTCCACTTCGGATCCCTCGAGCATGCGGTTTTCCTCCCATGCAATCTCGTTGACGAGTTCCACCAACCGCGTGTAGCGATCCTGAACGACGCCTGGATCGATCTGATCGGGCAAGGTGGCAGCCGGCGTCCCTGGCCGTTTGGAGTACTGGAAGGTAAACGCACTGGCGAATCGTGCCCGACGAACAACCTCCATCGTGTCCTGGAAATCCCCCTCCGTTTCACCGGGGAAACCGACGATGATGTCCGTCGTGATCGCCGCGTGTGGAATGCGATTCCGAACCCGATCGATGATTCCCAGGTACCGGTCGCTTCGGTACGAACGACGCATGGCCTGAAGGATTCGGTCTGATCCTGACTGCAGCGGCATGTGAAGTTGAGGCATCACGTTCGACGTGGAGGCCATCGCCTCGATGACATCATCAGTGAAGTCCCGCGGGTGCGGACTGGTGAAGCGAACCCGCTCCAGCCCCTCGATCGATCCACACGCACGGAGCAGTTCAGCAAATGCGCTTCGATCTCCGAACTCCACGCCGTAGGCATTCACGTTCTGACCCAACAGGGTGACTTCGACGACGCCGTCGGCCACCAGCGCTTCGATCTCGGCCAGGATCTCCCCGGGCCTGCGGTCCTTCTCACGACCTCGGAGCGAGGGCACGATGCAAAACGTGCACGTGTTGTTGCACCCCACACTGATCGAAACCCAAGCCGAATGCGCTGACTGCCGTCGGGTGGGTAGATCGGACGGGAACGTCTCAAGCGCCTCCTCGATCTCCACCTGAGCCTCGCGCTGAATGCGGGCTCGCTCCAGCAAGATCGGAAGCGACCCGATGTTGTGAGTCCCAAAGACCACGTCCACCCAGGGTGCTTTCTCGACGATCAAGCCCTTGTCCTTCTGCGCCAAACACCCACCCACCGCGATCTGCATATCGGGGTTCTCGCGCTTGATGGGCGCCAGATGGGAGAGGTTGCCGTAGAGACGGTTATCGGCGTTCTCTCGTACTGCACACGTATTGAAGACAACGACGTCAGCCTGTTCTCCATCTACCGCGGGTACGAGCCCGGACTCCTCCAACAATCCGGTCAACCGTTCGGAATCGTGGACGTTCATCTGGCAGCCGTAGGTGCGCACCTGGTAGGTGCGTGCGGGAGCATCGGAACTGGGCACGGGTTCGAGTCTAAGGAAGCACGGATTCCGACGAGGAACCCTACGATCGCGTCATGCCCGCCACGTTGCGCCTTCCAGCGCTGATCGCGTGGTCCATCGCCGTTGTCGTGAGTGTGAACCTGGTCTTCACCCAAGCCCCCGGAGCGGCGGGACTCATCGGGCTCGCCGGCCTGGGCCTGGTGCTGGTAACCCTGACCGCGGGTATTCGCGCAGGTGTCATCGCATCGATCGTGATGGGGGTTCTCGGCGGAATCGCGATTGCCGGAGGGCAAAACGTTCTGATCCAGGTAATCGTGATGGTGCTGGCCGCCGCGTTGCTCGGCCTGACCGCCCGGTGGAAGTGGAACCGCGGGTTCATCCTTCTGCCGATCACCCTTGCCTTCGTCGCCGCGGAGAGCCCGGCACAGGAGCCACTGCAGACCGGCGTTGCTTTCGGTTTGGCCATGACCGGCTACGCGCTGGTCGCAACGCTCGGTACTGCTCTCCTACGGGGTAAACACCACGCGAGCGAGCAGCAGCGTGCGACGTCGTCGTGGTCCAGAACCATCGGTTACGCGATAGTCCTCGGCACCGCTGCGATCGCGACAACGACCATCGCTGTCAGTCTCGACTGGGGTCACACCGGAGGGTGGCTGATTATGACGCCGTTCATCGTGATCTCTCCATACGTCCAGGATGGTTGGCGCAAAGCCATCAACAGAGCGATAGGCACGGTGGGCGGGTTCGCGATCGCTTCCGCGCTCGCGTTCGTCTTGGGATCGGGACCAGCCCTATCGGTGATGGGCGTCGCCTTCGCCGCCTTGACCGCGGTGGCTCTCGTCAAGCAGTGGCACTATGCGATCTATGCCCTGTGCTTGACACCCGCCATTGTGATCTTGGAAAGCATCGGTCGTCCAGTCGAGCAGACTGCGGACAACCGACTACTCGCCACGATCCTCGGGGTGGGCATCTCGCTTGCGGTCATGGCCGTCGCGGTACCGACCTACCGGCGTACCGCGAAAGAAGCCGGCATCGACCACTACTAGTGCTGGGAACTACACGCCAACAGGCTGCTTCTCGGAGTCCGGATCGACGTCGTCGGCCACCTCGTCCTCGCCCGGCTCGATGGTGACGGTTGGCAGGATCTTGTCGAGCCATCCGGGAAGCCACCAGTTCGCTTTGCCGAAGATCGTCATCAGGCTCGGAATAAGAACCAGACGAACGACGAACGCGTCGATGAGAACAGCCGAAGCCAAGGCGACACCGAAGAGTTTGATGATGGCTTCGGTGCTGGGCACGAACGCCAGGAAGACGCTCGACATGATCAGCGCGGCAATCACAACGACACGTCCTGATCCGCCGAGTCCACGGCGGATACTGGTGAGGTTGTCACCGGTGCGGACCCACTCCTCCTGCATCCGGGAAACGAGGAAGACCTGATAGTCCATCGACAGCCCGAACAAGATGGCGAACACCATGATCGGCACGAACGGGAAAATCGGTCCGGTCGAAGCGACGCCCAGGAGATCGGCGAACCACCCCCACTGGAACACGGCAACAGAGATGCCCATGGCAGCGGCGAGGCTGAGCAGTGAGGTGATCGCACCCGTGAGCGGAACCAAGAGCGAATGGAACAAGATCACCAAAGCGACGAATCCGAGTCCGACGACGACGGCCAAGAAGACCGGCAGGGCGTCGGACAGCACCGTGGTGAAGTCCTGGGTGATCGCCTGGGTGCCACCCACATACAACTGTGCGCCGGTGGCTTCCTCGAGTGCTGGGTTGACCTGATCACGCAACGTGGTGAGCAACTCAGCTGTTGCCTCGTCCTGCGGAGCGCTGTCCGGATAGACGGCGATCGCTTGGACCGTTGCCTGCGGAGCCTGCGCTCCACCCGCCTGAGCCGAAGCAGCCGCGAGCTTTCCGAGGATCGGCAGCGTTTCGACCGACGGCGATGTCCCCGCGACGCCCGGCGCGTCAGCCAGGCCAGCGACGATCGCTCCATAGGCCTGAGGATCGGTCACACCCTCCAGATCCGCGACGACCAGGAAGGGCCCGTTCGAGCCAGGACCGAAGCCCTCGGCACGCAGGTCGTAGGCGGTACGAGCCGTCGAGCCCACGGGCTTACCCGAATCGTCGGAGAATCCCTGGCGAAGGCTCAGCGCAGGGATCGCAAGAATCAGAACGAAAGCAAGCGAGACCAAGGCGGTAAGCCACGGATACTTCTGCAGGCCGCGCCCGTAGTGCGCCCAGCCGCGCCCCTCGGCATGGCCGGTTCCGGGCTTCTTCCCCCACGGCAGACGCAACGCCAGAGCCTTGGTGCCCATCAGCGAGAGCAAAGCCGGCAGGAACCACACCGCCGAGAGCATGACCATCACGACGGTCATCGCCGCACCGATGGACAGGCCGGTGAAGAAGTTGATGCCCAACACCAGCAGACCCAAGAGGCCGATGATGACGGCCGATCCGGCGAAGACGACCGCGCGGCCAGCGGTCTCAACGGCTTCCATCGCGGCTTTCTTCGGCTCGTGGCCGACAAGGATCGCCTGTCGGTAGCGGTTGATGACGAACAGGGCGTAGTCGATACCGACACCGAGACCGATCATGGCGGCCAGGGTCGGGGCGAACGTCGCGACGTCCAGGAAGTTAGCGACGAAGGTGATGAACAACAGGCCACCACCGAGTCCGACGATCGCAGTGATGATGGGCAGGCCCGCCGCCACAATCGAACCGAAGGCAATGAGC
>Ga0181588_10002581_pt1 | contig 15597 bp, 9 predicted proteins | sample 071ome_26_FD_148607 | JGI IMG/M metagenome (GOLD analysis project Ga0181588, IMG submission 148607) | Coastal salt marsh microbial communities from the Groves Creek Marsh, Skidaway Island, Georgia - 071409BT metaG (spades assembly) | ecosystem: Environmental > Aquatic > Marine > Intertidal zone...
CTGGTCCTGGCCGGTAGCGCCTGTCATTTTGTGTCGGTTTATTATTATGTGCTGCCGGAGAGGATATAGCGCCGGGGAAAAGGATATTGGTCACAGCCAGGCTGTTGGCTACAGGCGAAGCCAGCGCAGTAAAACGGGAATCAGGCGACGCTGACCACCTTGATCATGTAACGTCACCTGCAGGTCGACAGGTTTTTAAACCCAGATGGAAAACAAGTGCCCGGCAAGGCCGGGCACTTGACGTCAATCACTCGTGCAACTCAGCATCTTCCTCTGCCTGCTCGGGTTCAGGCGCCGGCGCGGGTGCTGGTGGCCTGCCGAAGGCCGGTGGTGGGTTCTCTTTCAGGTCATTGGCCAGGCTCACGACATACGCGCGCAGCGCTTGCGTATCTTCCTCATCCAGAAACTCACTGAACGATACCATGCCGTTGTTTTGTAGCGCACCGTCGATGACGATGGCGTTGAACAAGGCCTGGTTACCGATGGCTGCTGCATACCGCAGGTCAGGAAACAGGCTGCTGACCCGGCCGTTGTTGCCATGACAGCTGGCGCAATGGTCGTTGTAATGGGTTTCACCCAGGGCCAGCATGTCGGCATCGCCGAAGTTCGCCGGCGGATTGAGTTCCGGCGGAGTATAGGTGATAGGTTCAGGCAGCATGGCATCACCGCCGAGTTTGTACACCAGCAGGCGCGCATAATTGGGCGCCCAGTAGCCGCCGCGGCTGTTCTGGCCGGCGACTGCGGCGATATATTGTTCACCATCTATCTCGTAACTTACCGCCCCGCCGACAACACCGGCCTGGGTTTCCGTGCTCCAGACTTCCTCGCCGTTATCGGCACGGAAAGCTGTGAAGGTCGATCCCGAGGCCTGGAACACCAGGTTGCCCGCTGTAGTCATCACACCGGCGCGGGAGCTGCCCATGCGCTGCTCCCAGACCGGTTCGCGTTTGACCGGATCCCACGCCAGCAGGTAGGAACCCGAGCCCTCCAGTTCCGGTGCCGGCATCTGCGGGCGCTTGCCTACATTGATGGACAGCAGCTGGTTGCCCATTTTCGCACCGGCCTCGGCCACCAGCGGGAAGCTGCCGTAATTGGTGGGGATGTACATCAGGCCCGTATCCGGGTTGAAAGCCATCGGGTGCCAGCTGTGGGCGCCACCGGCTGATGGCACCACATGAAAGCCGCGATCGCCAAAGGCGCCATAGTTTGCCTCGGGATTGATAATGGGGCGGAAGTTTTCATCGAACCCCAGCATCCAGTTGGCGGTGGGCACAAACAAATCCGCTGACAACACTTCTCCGGTCGCCACATCAATGACATAGAACACGCCGTTTTTCGGCGCCTGCATCACCACGTGGCGCATCTCGCCATCGATCATGAGATCGGCGGTGGTCAGCTGCTGGGTATTGTCGAAATCCCAGCTGTCTTCAGGGGTAGCCTGGTAATGCCAGTGGTATTCGCCAGTCGTGGCATCGAGTGCGACGATGGACGCCGTAAACAGGTTGTCGCCGCCACCGGGTGAGCGGATCTCTGCCGGCCAGGGCGCGCCGTTGCCGGTGCCGATAATCACCTGGTCAGTTTCCGGATCATACAAAATGCCATCCCAGGGGGTGCCACCGCCACCGGTTTCCCACCATTCACCGTTCCAGGTTTCTGCAGCCCATTCCAGCTCGGGTTGCTCGAATCCCAGTTCAGGATTGCCGGGTACCGCCCACCAGCGCCACAGTTCCTCGCCGTTGTCGGCATCATAGGCTGCCAGGTAGCCACGCATGTGGAACTCGGAACCGGCCTCGCCGATGAATATCCTGCCGTTGGCAATGCGCGGGGCCCCGGTTATGGACAACTGTTTCGAGCGGTCCGTGGCCTGGACTTCCCAGTCCAGCTCGCCGGTTTCGGCATCTACTGCCACCAGGCGCCCATCCAGCGTGCCCCAGATGATCTTGCCTTCCCACAGGGCGACACCACGATTGACGATGCCGCAGCACAGGTTTACCGCCCATTCACCCGGTACCTTGGGATCATATTTCCACAGGGCCTCGCCGGTTTTGGCATCAAAGGCATAGACCTTGCTCCAGGGGGAGGACACATAGATGCGGCCATCGGCCACCAATGGGGTAGTTTCGTAATTGCCGCCGCGTTCAGCCAGGTCGGCGAACCAGGCCAGGCCAAGCTGATCGATATTGTCCGGGGTGATCTGGTCGAGCGGGCTGAAGCGCTGCTCACTGTAATCCTGGCCGTAATTGGTCCACTGGGTGGCGGGATCGGCGGCAGCCGGTGCCGGCGCCGGTGCCGAAGCCTCGACGGCCGATGACGTTGTCACCGTATCATTGGCGGCGTCCCCACCGCATCCGGTCAGTATGACCGCCAGGGCCATCGAGATATAAAAAGCGGAAATGCGCATAACAGGGTCCCCCTGAACAAAGTACTGAAAAGATAGCCATCCTACAGGATCAAAGCGCAAATCGGCCAACGTTATCACAGGGTTGAACCGGCACTTTTTGTCGCGGACAGTCTGTTGGTATTTCCTTGAATCGATAGTGAAAGCCCCGGGACAGGACAGGCAAGACTGCCTGGTTTTACTGCAGCCGATATAACCCTGCCATTATATTGCTCGATTCAGATGCCATGTTATTCACGGTTCAGGCGCTCGCTCCAGTCACGGAAGAGGTAGGGCGGGCAGCCCGGCAGGTTCCTGCCGCGTTCTTCATATTCTTCACAGCGGGCTATGGCGTTCGGTACGCCCTCGGCTATCCAGGCCAGGGTTTCCTCATGGGTCATCGGCCGGTTGACGTGCTGGGGTGACACCATCTTCACCTCCAGACCATAGTGCTCGAGGTTGTCTTCGTAGGCTTCCGCCCAGAACGAGAACTGGTTGGCCGGCGTGGCCAGGTCGGCCTCGATGAAGGTCTGGCTCTCCGGCGCATAGGCAAACACGGCATTGGCCATGTGGTTGTGCTTCACCACGGGATAGATGTCGAGGGTCATGAGGTCGTCCTGTAGGCGCAGGCGACCATCGACCGGCATGAAATCCAGGTACCCACCATCAGGCAGCAGCACCATGTCGGCAAAGTTCGGTGCCGGCCGCGAGGCCATCTCATTGAGAATACCGTAGTTGCCGCGATGGGAAATTACAGTCAGGCCGGCTTCGATGGCAGCACGAAAACCGCGGGTGTGATCAAAGTGGTGGTGGGACACGATCAGGTGCGTCAGTGGTTTGCCCGGCACCAGGGTATTCACGAAATCGATGGTGGCTTTGGCGCTGGCGGTGTCGCCGCTGAGTTCAAACAGCAACACGTGGTCGGCAAACTCCACGACGGTATTGCTGCCCGGGTTCAGGTGCCAGATGTGGTCTGCCACCCGGGTAGCCGTGATCTGTGGTGGATTGTTCGGCCGGGGTAACTGCCGGGTCAGCACCGCTGCCGGAGCGGCAATATCCGGGGTGCTGTCCGCATTCACGTAGTAGGCATCGAGCAGTCGCGTCTTGATCTGCGTGTCACGCCAGTCGATTTTTGATGACCAGGCAAAGGGCAGCTGTACGCCGTCCCAGTCCTGGTAGCCGGCAAAGGTGGTGGTCATGACCAGTTGCCCCAGGTTCTGGTGGGGCAGTGTCCAGCGCACCCAGCGCGGCAAACCCGATTGCGGCTCGATGGCCATGGATACCTGGCCGGCCGCAATCACGAGGTCGACCACCTGCAGGCCGTCTTCGACACGCAGGTTTTGGGCTGTTGCCAGACCCGAGAGCACGGCGCGCACCGCGGCTAGCGGATGGCTCAGGGATTCATAGCGGCGAAACACATAGCCGTCCGGTTTGAACCAGGCGCCGGCGGTGGTCCAGTCCGCCAGGCGCTGGGCGTTGCCGTTTTCCGTCACGGTGTAGCCAACCTCGCCGTCAAAGCCCCAGCCTGACAGGGCAAAGCTGTGGCCGAAGATGCCGCCAAAGGGAAACAGGAAATTATGGCGATAGCGGGTCAGGTAACGGTCGTTGTCGAAATCCCAGATTGCCGACATGTTGGGGTTTTCTGCCCACTTCTGCGGTGCCATGGGATCGCCGGTGACGTTGCCGCCGCCCCAGAAATACGCCTCCATCCCGTAACCATCAGCCTGCAGGGTATGCACGTCCATGATGGCCTGCTCACCGCCCATGGCGTCTGCCACTCGCGCCATGAGGGTGTTGACGGCGCTGTCCTGGGCCAGGGCAGGGGTACCGGCCATCAGCGTGGTCAGTATCAACAGGAAACGCAGGCTTGGGCGTACAGGATGCATGGCAAACTCCTTCAGGAAAGGTGGTCGGCAGGGATCGGGTTATGAATGCTGGGCATTCAGCCATTTCACCATGCCGATCACAAGCACGCTAATCCAAAGTATTGATGTGTTTGTATTGACCGGTGTTATGGCAGTGGGTGAAGTGCTGGGCAGCACGGCATGCCACAAAGCGCTAGAGGAATGACGGCGCATTCACTATAGTCTGTGGGTAATGCCATTACCCGGAGTTGTGCCCATGCGCCAAATGTTGACTGCCACCGTTTTTCTCCTGGCCCTGTTCCTGCAGGGTACTGCCAGTGCCCAGAACCCGGCCTGGACCAATCCATTTCCGCCGTTCCGTGTCATCGGACCGTTATACGGCGTGGGCACCGAAGACCTGATGGCCTTCCTGATTGCCACCGACGAAGGCCACATTCTCATCAATACCGGCCTGGAGGATTCCCTCGACATCATCCGGGACAACATGAACACGCTGGGTTTCCGCATGGAGGATATTCGCATCCTGCTCACCCAGCAGGCGCATTTTGACCACACGGCTGCCCTGGCGGATATCCAGGCCATTTCCGGGGCGCAGATGTGGGCCACCGAAAAGGATGCGCGCGTGCTGGGCGATGGTGGTTTCAGTGATCCGCATTTCGGCGGCGAGGTGAGCTTCAAGCCGATCCAGACCGACCGCATCATCAGGCAGGGTGATCTCATTACGCTGGGAGATGTGAGCCTGAAAGTCCACGAGCATCCGGGACACACCGAAGGCAGTACCAGTTATACCCTGGTGGTGAACGAGAACGGTCGCGATTACCGTGTCGGCATCATGAACATGGGCAGCATCAACGACGGCAAGCGCCTGGTGGATGCACCGACCTATCCCGGCGTGGCAAGGGATTTCGCCTACACGTACGCCAGCCAGAAAACACTGCCGGTGGATGTCTGGGTGGCCGCGCACGCCGCGCAGTTCAAACTGCATGACAAGTACACACCCGGCCAGGCCTACAGTCCGGACACGTTCGTCGATCCGGACGGGCTCGTTTCCGCCTTGGAAGACCTGGAGCGCAATTACCTGCGCCAGATGGCGGCAGAACAGAATGCTTCGGCGTATCCGGAATAAGAGGCAAACCAAGCATTGGTGAAGCGTCATTCGGGGCTAAAGCCCTTCCCACAGGGTTCAGGATATCTATGTCATATTGTTGAGCCGTGCAGGAGGGGCTTTAGCCCCGAATAGCCTGCAGGTTTATGAGGTAGGTGAAAAAAAGCTGTCCAATGTGGGAGGGGCTTCAGCCCCGAATAACCCGCGCAGGCACACAATAATAACAAGCCAGCGGTGACCCCGTAGGAGCGGCTTTAGCCGCGAAAGGCTTCACACACTGGCATGAACTAAAGGAGGGGGACGCCTTGATTATCACTTCAACCCGTTGTGCCATCCTGCTGGGCGCGATGCTAATCACCATAACCGCCTGTGCCCAGGATGAACCCCGCAGCGTCGGCATGGGCTGGCCGGTTCCATATCCCGATCCCGGCTTTGTCGGCGGCGGGGTCGAAGGCGAGGGCACACAGGTCGCCAGTGAAGGCGCCGTCCCGCCGGGCATCACACCACTGCCCATCGACCTGTTTACCACCAGAGACTTTTACCAGGACCGTGAGCTCTGGTCTGACCCGCGTTACTTCCGCTGCAACAGCCCGTCCACCCTGCAGGCCATGTGGGGTGCCAACGGCGCCAGCGACGGCAGGCTGATAGGCAGCAATCCCCCGGACAGCGCGTCCTGGGGTAACTGCGATGTGGATTTCGCCCGCGAGGGCATCGTGTCCCCGTATGGATTTACGTCAGCGCAGGCCCACTATGAAGCCCTGCTGGCAGAATCACGGCAAAACGGCGGCCCGGTGCAGTATTCAAGAGACAACATGCCGCCGGACTGGGACGGGCGCTACACCCGCGCCGTGTCCATGCGCTTCGTTGCCGCCCGCGATGGTTTGCCGTTTTCCCTGCCGGCACACCTGGAAGAACCGCCGCAGTGGTTTTTCACCTCCATCAACCAGACCGCCACGATCCTGTCGCTGCTTACACCCGAGTACCAGCAGCGTACGGTGCAGATGCACTACCACCAGTCCGTGAACAACGCGCCGCTATGGCCGGCGCAATTCTGCTGGCCGGACGGTTTCATGCGCCTGTTCTCACGCCAGGCGCATCTGTCCATGGACTTCATGGTGATGCCTGAACGCCTGCAACTCATGGCCAGCAGCGCGGAAAACTTCATCCGCCATTTCAATGTCGGGCGTGAATTTGTGCATGAGGGCGAGGTGCCGCGGCTGGGCGACGATGTGCCGCGCTGGTTCGGCGAAAGTGTGGCCTTCTGGTATGACGATGAAACCCTGGTGACCTGGACATCCAACATCGTGCCCTGGGTCACCCACGGCGTGTTCGAGTTTTCCGGCAACATGCAGACCGTGGAAATCTTCTCGCCCCGGTATGACCCGCAAGGTGAGCTGGCCGGCCTTGAACATGAAATCATCTTCTATGATTCCGAGGCTTTCGTGGAGCCATTGCGCCTGGTGCAGGTGCATATCAAGACCGATGAACTGGAAGACGTGCCGCCCTATATCTACGGTCGCTGTATCCAGACCATCTTCCCCGTCGATGGCCGTGCACAACCGGTCAGCCCCGGTGTCGTCATCGACTTCAAGGTACCGGACATGTACGGCCGCCCGTGGGCGCAGATCTGGGAGGAATACTGGGAAGACGGCATGCAACGGCCGTCGAATGACTCGATTTTTGATTTTTCAGAATGAGACGGGGAAAACCCCGCGTAGAACTCAGCTCACTTCTGCCTGGCGATTCAGCAAGTCGTAGAGTGTTTCCGGTGCGATATCCGTACCATTGGGCCAGGCGATGGTGCCACCTTCAATCAGGGCTTGCTGGAAAAAGGCGGGGTCCTTGAGAGGGGTGAAGACTGGCCCTTTGTCCAGATAGGGTGAGAAATCAATGCTGCCGGACAGGCCGTCATCAAAGGTGACGCGAAACATATAGTCTTTCACATATTGGATACTGATCACGTCGTTCATATTCCACATGACCGTTTCCTGTTATTGGAGCGGTGCAATTTTTCGAATCTCCAGACCATTTTTTGCCAATTGCCAGTCAAGTTCAGGTTCCGGCAGATGCAGGTCTAATCATTCACGTATCAGGTGTAGCGCCGTTCTCGAAGCCAGAGAGCCTCTGATGACATTGCCTTAAAAGTCGATCACAGCTTTATTGTCAGCGTATTCGACATGAATATGAGGGGGCTCGTGATCACCATAGTACATCCTGACCACGATCCTGAAGAAGCGTGATATTTCCGGCACAACGAACCTCCATGTTCGATGTGGATAACAGCTTCAATATAGGTGACAAATGTTCCAGGCGCGAAGTGATGAAGGGCCAGGAGATCAGTTCTCTTCCGACTCTTCGCAGAACTCGGTCTGGCTGTCGTTGAAGGAAATTGCCACGGACAGGCACTCGTCCTCTTCCACCTGCAGGCCGGTGGTCTTGGTGAGGCTTTCGACCTGGTGGCCGGTTTGCAGGGCGCGGGCTTCGGCGATGCGCTGGGGGGTGACGGCGCGCGGGTCCATGTCCACGTAGGAGCAGGTGAAGCCACGCAGGGTGCACTCTGAGGTGGTGTGGGCGATGCCGCGTTTGGCCATTTCGGCCTGCATCAGGTCCACAGCGTCCTGGTTGAGCACGATGGCATTGTTGGGGCGGAAGGTGCCGACACCGATGGCGTAGTCGATAGGCATCAGCGGTTCGATGCTGGCGCCGAACATGCCGTCGTTTTTCTTGCCGAGGTCATAGTCACCAAGGTCGGCACCGGCATCGATCAGGTACTGGATGATGGGCACATCGCCCAGGTTGCCGGCGACCATCAGCGGCGTGATGCCATAGTCGTCATGCCAGTTCACATCCATGTCGTATTCCTCCACCAGCAGTTTGATCAACTCAAGGCGTTCGCTGTAGGGATGCTGGAAATGATAGCCATGGATAAAGCCCAGGCCTGATGCAGCGCCAAGGGTGGTTTCATTGTCGCTGGATTTGATGTGCGGGTCGGCACCGTAGTCGAGCAACAGCTGGGTCAGTTCAAGGTCGCCGGAAAAAGCCGCGCGCATGATGGCGGTAGAAAACACGATGCGCGGGGAGCCACCGCGCATGCGGGCACGCGGGGTGTCGTTGACCAGGGCGTTGGGATCAGCACCGTTGTCGAGCAGTTTCCTGATCAGCGGCAGGGGATCGTCGGTGATGACCCAGGGGAAGTTAGGGGCAGTTTCCATGTTGCGGCGATCCACGGCCCAGAACAGCGGCGTGAAGCCACGGGCGTCAGCAATGTTGAGATCGCTGCCGCGGTCGATGAGCATGGAGGCCATGTCATAGTGACCGTTGAAAATGGCCAGGCTCAGTGCATTCTTGCCATCGGCCACCAGAGCGTTGATGTCGGCACCCGCATCCAGCAGCAGCTCGGCGGTGTCGATGTAGCCGTCACGGGCAGCAAAGTGCAGGGCGGTGAGTTCGCCACTGGCATGCTGGACCGGGCCGTTCTCGGTGGCCAGTCGGTCACGCGGCGGTGAACCCTCAAAGCCGCGGGTGGTATCCGGTGGCACAAAGATGGTCTGTGCTTCCAGCTCCGCGCCGTGTTCAAGCAGCAGCGCTGCCACCTCGGTATGGCCTTCGGCCACGGCCCACATCAGCGGTGTGGTGCGGCCCCATTCCTCGCGCACATTCACTTCGGCACCGTGATCGATGAGTACCTGTACAGCGGCAGGTATACCGGTCTTGGCAGCCAGCATGAGCGGGGTATCAGCGGTTATGGTCACCCGGGCGTTGGGGTCGGCGCCGGCGTCCAGCAGGACTGCCAGCATCTCGGCACTGCCATTGATGGCCGCCAGCTCCAGCGGGGTGGCGTCAGTTCGGTTGCTGGCATTCGGGTTGGCGCCTGCATCCAGCAGCAGCCTGGCGCTCTGCACGTCATTCCATTGCGCGGCCCAGTGCAGGGCGGTAGCGCCGTCGATCTGCGGTTCGTTTACATCCGCGCCCTCGCGCACCAGGGTTTGCACGCGGCTGAAATCGCCGGCCTGCATGGCATTGGCGACGTCCGAGGCGTGAGCCGGCAACATGGCAACCAGGCCAGCCAGGAGCAACGACAGGGTCAGCGAGAAGACGATTTCCCGGGAGGATTTTTTCAGGCGCATAAACAGGTCCTGGTGTTTTTCAGTATTAATGGTCTGCGCCGGATGACGGCCCTTCGGGCCTCTTCCGGCCTACAACATGCTTTTATTCAAACAAATTCACACCGCGTGCTCGGCCGAGCCACTCAGTGAGTTTTTCCAGTTCTTCATCGTTTAACTGCGCTCCGCGTTCGCGCTCATTGACCAGTGCCACGCGCCAGCCTTCCTCGCTGCGACGGATGCTGTAAATCGGGTCCAGGGTATGGCAGGCGGTGCAGCGCACCTCCATGAAAATGCGGGCATCGGCATTGGTGAAAAAGTCGTCGATTTCCGGCGGCACGTAGTCGCGCGGGAACGGAATCGATTCCGGGCCGAAGTTGCCGACCAGGTAATCCAGCAGCACGGCGCGGTCGGCGGTGCTGATGCCGGTCGCGTAGTCGCCTTGGTGCTTGTCATCGATCAGGGAATCCCAGCCGTGACGGTCTAGCGCATAGAAGGCATAGTCATCAATGCCATGGCAGGCGGTGCAATTGTCGAGAATGACGTTGCGCACTTCGCCACCCGGCAGCGGAATGTCTGGCCATGTGGGTGGACGACGGATTTGTGCCGAGACAGCTCCCACCGCCAACAACATGGCTAATGTGCCCAGGAGCCTGAGTGATAAAAAACGACTTGCCAAAATAAACCTCAAAATGTCACCAAACCTTACGTTGCAGAGAACCCTGGACTTCAATGTCCTTGCCTCTTGCCTCTTGCCTCTTGCCTCTAGCCTCAGGCAATCGGCAACAGATGCGTACTGCCACCAATACTGTTCCGCTCGATGCCGTAAAGATGCAGCAGGCTGAGCAGCATGTTGGCGTGCTTTTCCGTGTTGTCCGGGAACACCATGTGGCGGTTGCCCTGGAAGGTGCCGTCGATCTTGCCGATCAGTGCCACCGGAATCTTCTCGTGGGCATGGCGGTGCGAGTTGCCCATGTTGCTGCCGATGTAGGTCAGCGAGTGATCCAGCACGTTGCCGTCGCCTTCCTCGATGTTGTGCAGTTTTTCCAGGAACTCGGCAACGAGGCTGTAATGGTAACGGTTCATCTTGGCGTAGTTGGCGATGTTGTCAGGCTTGTCACCATGGTGACTGGAGCCGTGCCAGGCGCCGGTGGAACCGGAGGCCGGGAAGTTGAAGCCGGACAGGTCGCGGCCGAGCATCATGGTGGCCGAACGCGTGATGTCGCCCTCAAAGGCCAGCGCGATGAGATCGAACATCAGCCGGAAGTGCACGTCCCGGTCCTGCGGAATGCCAAAGGGCACTTCCTCGGTGGGTTCAGCCACGGCGTTGTTCAGCGCAATCTGGATGCGGCGCTCGAGTTCGCGGATGTTGTCGAGGTAATTGTCCAGGCGTATCTGGTCACCGGCGCCAATCTCCCGCTTCAGTTCGGGAATCTTTTCCGCCACCGAATCCAGGATGGAGGCATCCAGGGTGCGGCCACGGCGACGCTCCTCGACACTGCCGCCACTGCCAAACAGACGCTCAAAGGCCACGCGCGGATTGATCTCGGTGGGCAGCGGTTCGGTGGGCGAGGTCCAGGACATGGAATTGGTGTAGGCGCAGTTGTAGCCCCAGTTGCAGTTACCGTAATTACCGGCATCTTCCACGCCCAGCTGCAACGACGACAGGATGGTGTCGCGGCCGTATTCCTGCGCGATGAGCTGGTCGATGGTCACGCCGAGGTAGGGTGCCACGGCGTTGCGACGCGGACGGGCGCCGGAGAAGATGGCCGCGCCACGGGCGTGGTTGCCGCCGGGTTCTTCTTCAGTGGAATAGCATTCGGGAATATCCAGACCGCTGATCAGGGTCACATACTCCCGCAGGTTTTCCAGCGGTTTGGTGACATAGGAGAACTCAAAGTCGGCACCGACCTTCGTTGGGCTCCAGTAACCCGGCGCGACCCCGTGCGGATGCCAGACACCGACAAAGCGGTGCGGTGGCGCGTCCGGTGCGTTCTGCGCGAAGGCGGGAATCATGGCGTCCAGGAATGGCAGGCCGACGCTGATGCCAGCGGATTTTAGGAAGGTCCGGCGGGGCAGGTATTTCTTGGTGATCAGTTTCATAGTTATCTCCTTTAACGGCAGGCGTCAGTTGCTCGCCAGCTCGTCCAGGTTTTCCTCGACTTTCGTGCGCATCTGGAACTGCGGGCTGTTAACCACACCCAGTACCAGGGCTGAAAAACGGTAATCATCGGCTTCGGCGTCAGCCACGATCTCCCGTACCTGCGGCATGTCGTAATACTCGGTGCCGCGGCCCAATCCATAGGTCATGAGTTTTTCCACGGCAAAACGCACGAACTGCGGCGAATACTTGAGCAGCTGGTTGCGCAGGCCGGACGGCCCGGTGACGGTGGTGCCGTCCCACAGGTTCACCGTGGCATCGATGGGCGCGGAGACGCCGCCGAACTGGCGCGGATGACCGGCCATGGTGCGGTACTTGCCGTCGGCGTTGAAATTCTCGAGCGCAAAGCCGATACCGTCCATGATGGCGTGGCAGGTGGCGCAGGGCTCATTGGCGCGGTGCAGGGTGAGCTGGTCGCGCAGGTTGCTGATGCGGTTCTCTCCGGTTTCCTCCAGCGCAGGCACGTTGGCGGGCGGTGCCGGCGGTGGGGTGCCGAGCAGGTTTTCCAGTACCCAGACACCGCGCTTGACCGGCGAGGTGCGGAAGTTTTCCGCCCAGGTCAGGGACAGGAAGCTGCCCTGGCCGAGAATGCCGCGGCGATAGTCCAGTTCGGGGCCCAGTTCGACCCGGCGGAAGTGCGCGCCGTAAATGTTGGGAATGCCGTAATGCTTGGCCAGGCGCTCGTTGACGAAGGTGTAGTCGGCATCGAGCAGGGTGGTGATGGGGCGGTCCTCGCGCAGGATGCTTTCAAACACCAGTTCGGTTTCTTCCTGGAAGGCATGGCGCAGTTCGGCGTCCCAGTCCGGGAAGAAGATGCCGTCCGGCGAAGTGGTCGGCAGGTTGCGCAGGTACAGCCACTGCTGGCCGAAGTTCTGCACTAGGGCGCTGGCCCGCGGATCGTCGAGCATCCGGCGCACTTGGGCCTCCAGCACGGTCGGCTCGTTGAGGCGGTCGGCGGCGGCGAGATCAATCAGTTCCGCGTCGGGAATGCTGCTCCACAAAAAGAAGGACAGGCGCGAAGCCAGTTCCAGGTCGGAGATCCGGTAGGTTTCACCCGGCGCAACATCGGCCGGTTCGGCTTCACGGCGCACGAGAAATTCCGGGTCGGCCAGCAGGCGGCGCAGGCCAAGTTCGATGCCATCAACAAAGGTGCCGCCGGCACGACCTTCTTCATAGAAGGTCATCATGGGCGCGATGTCGGCTTCATTGACCGGACGCCGGAACGCCTTCTTGCCCAGGGTCAGGAAAATCTGCTGGGCGCATTCGGGTTCCTGGTCGGCATTGGCGGGGTTGCAGACAAACACCTTCTGCTGACCGATGGAGTCTTCGGACGGCGTGGCGTTGAACGGGCCGGAAATTTTCAGCATGCCAATGGCCGGGTGGTAGTGCACCTGCGGCAGGTCGTTGTTTTCGATCGACTTGCGGTCGTACTGCTGGATCAGGCCGATGTCCGGGCGGAAGTTGGTGGCCAGGAAAGTGGCACCGACCAGGCGCGTACCGGCTTTTACGGTCACGGTGGCATCCAGGGAGCCGTCCTGCCCACCGCCCATGCCGGTGAAGACACCCACGCCGGTGTAGTCGAACAAGTGCACGCGTTCACCGTCGATGCTCAGCTCCAGCTTTTCGCCGGGAATGAAGCTACCGAGGCCGAAGTTCTGCATGGAAAAGCTGTATTCGCCGTCTTCCGGAAACACGTGCTCTACCGCCATGCCACCGCGGGTATTAAAGGGCATGCCGGGCAGCTGCACGTTCTGTGAGTTGTCGGCTTCCACAATGTAGGTGTATTCGGTGGGTGATTCCCAGAAGCCGACGGCCATCTTGGCCAGGCGTGCGGCAGCCTTGGTATAGGCTTCCAGCAGGGTCGGGGAAATAGTCAGGGAACCGGCCTGGTTGTCGAAGCCGCGGGCGCTGGAATCGGCAGGCAGGTACTGCGACGGATCAATGCGAATGCCCAGCAGTTCCTCGATGGCATTGGCATATTCACTCTGGTTGAGACGGTGCAGGGTTTTTGTGCCCGGGTTGAGCGGAGCGTTGTCATCGATCTGGTGTTCCAGCCACTCGGTGAGGGCCAGGTACTGCTCGGGATCAGGGCGGTCCTGACCCGGTGGCGGCATCATGCCGGCACGCAGTTTACGAATGGCGCGCTCCCACTGGTCGGCATGGGCAACGATGTCATCATCAAAAATGGTTTCCAGCTCGAAACTGCCGGCATAGTCCTCGAAGTTGTGGCAACCCACGCAGTATTCCTGGATGTCGTCCATGTACCCGGCATCAGACTGAGCAAGCACTTGTGAAGAGACAGCCAGGGCCAGTGCGTAACACACGGGCAAGGCGATTCGAGACGTGAAATTGTGTGATTTGAGTTTTTTGGTGGTCGGCAAGCGACCGGTGTGAAGGCCGGACTGATCCGGCTGTTTCCCCTGCATGGCATCCCCCGAAGCCCGGACAAACGCGCAACGACTGTCCGTAATATAGCTGCCTTTATTATTACTTTTTCATTCTTGATCGGACCCGGTGGGTCCGGTGTGATCCTGCTAATCATTCCACTAAGGCACGTGTTTGACGTGTCAGGTCACTTTTTATTCATCGCTGAAAAGCTACTCCGCTTTGGGGCTGAATGCAAATACCGAATTGGCGGCGGGCCACGCCAATTGCGGGTTACGGCGTGGGCTCGAGGGAGAGTTCCACAATTTTTCCTTTATCTGAGAAGTGCAGTTGATGTAAGCCAGCGGCGAAGTCGACCATGAGCGTGGCGCGCTCCTCGCCCTGCTGCCAGCCCATGTGCAGGATGCTGTCACCGGAGGTCAGCAGGCTGAATTCACCCTGAAAGGCGGGGTGCGTATTGCGCAGCCGGATCAGTTCACAGAGCTTGCGCACGACCGGTGTGTCCAGCGCCGCCAACACTTCGTCCGGGGTGTAAAAGTGACGGTTGATGTCGCGACCGACGCTGGTGCGGGCCAGCAACGCCATGTCGTTGCGCCCGGCCAGCAGGCCGGTGTAGTAGACCTGGGGAATCCCGGGGGTGAAGAACTGGATGGCGCGGGCGAGCAGGTAGTTCAGGTCATCGCCGCCAAGGGCGTCATAGTAGGTGCAATTGACCTGGTACAGGTCGAGGTTGGAGGCAGCGGCGCCGGTAGCCAGGCGGCTCTGGCCCTGGCTGTTCTCGTGCATGATCTCCACCAGCTGGTCGAGTTCCTCTGACGGCACCAGCCCGGGCTTTTCCCGGCTGCCATCCGGGCCGATGTCGATGACGCCGATGCCGTCGTGGGTGTCGAGCACGGTCAGTGCATTGGTCGGGCGCACCTGCAGCCAGTGTTTCAGCGGCGCCGCGGTCTTGAAAGCAAAGGCATGCAGCAACAGCGGCGGCAGGGCAAAATCGTAGACCCAGTCCACCTGTTTGGCGATGGCAATCTGCTGCTGGTAGTACGAGTGGATCTCGACCAGCACTGCCATGCCCAGTTCGCGCACGCGGGCTGACAGTCTGTCGATGTAGGCAAAGGTTTCCGGCAGCATGAAGCAGCTGGTGCCGGGTTTCTTGATGCAGTAGCCCACGGCGTCCAGGCGCACCATGGTCACGCCATTGGCGGCGAAAGTCTGCAGGATGCCGTCCAGGTACTTTTCGCCCAGCGGGTGGGTGACATCGATGTCGACCTGGTCCGGCGTGAAGGTGGTCCACAGCTGCACGGTTTCGCCGCTGCCCAGCGTGGCCTCGCTGAAGGGCAGGCCGGGACGCGGACGGTAGATGGCTTTCAGGGCGGCCTCATCGGGGGCCGTGCCGAAGACACTCTCCCTGGTCAGCAGCAAGCCATGCCAGTCAGAGGCCGGGCCTTGCGCCAGCCAGTCCTGCGCCTGCGGTGACTGCCGCGAGATGTGATTGGCGATGAGGTCGGCCATGACGCCGGTGGTGTGCGAGAGCGCCTTGATGTCGGCCCAGTCACCCAGGCGGGGATCGACACGGGTGTGATCCACCGGATCAAACCCGGCAT
>Ga0181588_10002582_pt1 | contig 15597 bp, 17 predicted proteins | sample 071ome_26_FD_148607 | JGI IMG/M metagenome (GOLD analysis project Ga0181588, IMG submission 148607) | Coastal salt marsh microbial communities from the Groves Creek Marsh, Skidaway Island, Georgia - 071409BT metaG (spades assembly) | ecosystem: Environmental > Aquatic > Marine > Intertidal zone...
AAGGAGGACGTATGTCCAAAAAACTGGGAATAGGCGCTTCCTTCCCCGACATTACGCTCAATCTTGTCGGCGGCGGAACGCTGGACCTGCCGGGAGGCCTTGATACCAAGTACAAGGTCATCCTGTTTTACCGGGGTCACTGGTGACCCTTCTGTCGCCGGCAGTTGGTCGGTTTCGCAGAACACAAGGCAGAGCTTGATAAGCTGGGCGTGTCCGTCGTTGCGGCAAGCATCGACACCGGAGACAAATCGAAGGAGGTTGCCGACGAGGTCAACTTCCCGATTGGCGAAGGTGTAACCCGCGACATCGCAGACGCGCTCGGATCATGGTGGGAAGACCGCCGCAGCATCATCCAGCCGTCCGAATTCATCCTCGGACCCGACAACAAAGTCGTCGCGTCCAGCTATGCGGACGGCCCCCTGGGCCGGCTCGAAGCCGGGGATGTGGTCAAGCTGATCAATTTCTACGAATCCCAGTGAACCGGGACGCGTAGATACCTGTCTTCAGGGGCGGGCGGAGAAGAATCTCTGCCCGCCCTTTTCAATGAGGTGTGATTTGCGCCTGCAGGCGGGCCTCGCTAGCATCGCCGATGAAATCCCCGAGCGGAGGCGCAGATGCCCAATCCGGCATACGAACACTTTGCGAATTTTTCCTCGAACGGCATGTCGTTTCAGGAAAAGAAAAAGGTCTGGCTGGAAATCTCCGACATGACCGAAGAAGAATTCGACGCCATGATGGCGGCGGAAAAGAGCCGGGAATCGAAGGTTCCGCAGGCCGGCGACACGGCGCCGGACTTCACCGCCGAGCGGCTGGGCGAAAACCGCAGCCGTACCGGCAAATTCGTCACGTTATCGAACCTGAGAGGAAGACCCGTGGCGCTTGCCTTCGGGTCGTATACCTGACCGCCATTTCGCAATCAGACCGTGCGTCTGAACGAAATCTACGACACCTACCGGAACGACATCGATTTCTTCCTGATCTACATCCGCGAGGCGCACCCGTCGGACGGATGGCAGACGCCGCAGAACCTGTACGACGACGTAATCTTTGAGGCGCCTGACTCCGACGACGAGCGCGCCAATATCGCCGGCGTCTGCCAGATTGCGCAGGACATTAAACTGCCGATGCTGCTGGACGGGATCGATAACGGCATTGAGAACAAATACGTTTCCGCCCCCATCCGTCTTTTTGTTATCGATCGGGACGGCACGATCACGTTCAACGGCGCACCCGGCCCGCAGGGTTTCGATCCCGAAGCCTGGGTGGAGGCGATCGAAGCGCAGTTAGGCTAGCGCAAGGCCAAAGCTCTCTATAACGGCCAGAAAATCAGGATCGTGGGCACGCCGACCGCCACCACCAGAATTTCCAGCGGCAGGCCCATGCGCCAGTAATCGCCGAACCGGTAGCCGCCGGGCCCCATGATCAAGGTATTGTTCTTGTGCCCGATAGGCGTCAGGAAGGCGCAACTTGCCGCGACCGCCACAGCCATCAAAAACGGGTCGGGACTGACCTGCAGCCGGGACGCGATATCGATGGCGATGGGCGCGGCGATCACCGCCGTCGCGGTGTTGTTCATCACGTCCGACAGGGTCATCGTCACAATCATCAGCAATGTGAGAACGACGACGGCCGAATACCCCGCCGCCAGCGATACCACCGTCCCAGCGATCAATGCGGTGCCGCCGCTGGTTTCCAGCGCAGTGCCGATGGGGATGAGCGCGCCCAGCAGGACGATCACGCTCCATTCCACCGAGGTGTAGATTTCGCGCAGCGGCACGATACCGAACAACACGTAAAGCGCGACGACACAGCCGAGCGCGACGGTGAGATACAGCACGCCGAAACTGGCCAGCAGAATGGCGCCCGCGAAAATCCCGGTGGCGAGCAATGCTTTTTCCCGTTGCAGCACGGATAGTCCCCGTTCCGCGAGGGGCAGCACGCCAAGACGCTGAGTGACTTCCGTCAGCGAGTCCGCCGATCCCAAAAGCAGCATCACGTCGCCAGGTTCGATCCGCTGCCGCCGCAGACGTTCGCGAAACCGTTCACCCTGCCGCGACACGCCAAGAAGACTGACGCCGTTCTGCTTGAGGAGACTGAGCACACCGGCGCTGCGCCCCGTCGCCCGCGCGCCGTCCGGCACGACGACTTCGCGCATTTCCAGATCGGATTTGTTCAACAGATCTTCGCCGGGTTCGCTGGTCACGAAGTCCAGCTTCAGCGCGGCGGCAAGCTTCTCGATGCCTTCGGGCTTGGCTTCGACGACCAGAACGTCGCCTTCCTGCAGGACCGTACGACGGGCCAGACCGGGCAGGCGCTGTCCATGGCGGAATACGCCGAGAAACTGCGCGTCGAACTCGTCCGCGGCGGAATCGAGATCGCCAAGCTTTTGCCCAATCGCTTCGGAGTTCTCCGTGATCGCCATTTCGGCGATGTAGCCCTCGAGATCGAACAGTTCCTTGCCGGTGTCATGTTCGCCCCGCGCCGCCGGTATCAGCCGCCATCCGATGGTGGCGATGAAAATGACTCCGAGGATCGCGCAGGCGGCGCCGACTGGGGCGAAATCGAACATTGCGTAGGGTTCTCCCAGCGCTTTTTCCCGGAACGCGGAAATGATGATGTTGGGCGGGGTGCCGATCAGGGTAATCATGCCGCCGAGGATGGAGGCGAAGGAGAGCGGCATAAGCGTCAGCGCCGGGCTGCGCTTTTCCTTGTCCGCCGCCTGCAGATCAACCGGCATCAGCAAGGCCAATGCGGCCACATTGTTCATGATCGCCGACAGCGCCGCGGACACGCCGGACATGAGACCAATATGAACGAACAGCGGCCGTCCGGCGCTGATCACCTTGCCGGCGACGTATTCGACCACGCCTGAATTGGACAACCCGCGGCTGATGATCAGCACGAAGGTGATCACTACGGTCGCCGGATGACCGAACCCCGAAAATGCCTGATCTGTAGGGACAACTCCCAGGATAAGCGCAATCAGCAGGGCCGAAAAGGCGACAAGATCGTAGCGGAACCGTCCCCAGATCAGCATCGCGAACAGCAGACCCATCAGGCCGAACAGAATTATCTGGGGTGTTGTCATGCCGGGAACGCCTACACTTTTGAAAGGGCAGTGTAGTAGAGGTCCGCGCACGAATGAACCGAATCGCGTGTCGGTTTGTGTTCGGTGATGCTCTGCTTCAAAATGGAACTTGTCCTAATTTCGGGAAGACGGGTCATGTCTGCAGACGAAGATCAGAACGAAAAAATCCGCGTCCGGTTCAGCCATCTTGGCCTTGTCGTGTCTGATATCGAGATGATGGAGGATTTCTACACCCGGGTTGTCGGTTTCGAGAAAACCGACAACGGGACCGCCAGCCAGGTGGTCACCATGACGTTCATGACCCTCGATCCGTCGGAGCATCACCAGGTTTTTCTGGTGGAGGGAAAACCCGACGATTTGCCAAGCAACAAGCTGATTCCCGATGGACCACCGGTCTTGCATCATCTGTCGTTTCGGCTCGACTCCTTGTCCGATCTGCAAAAAATGTACAAGCGCCTGCAACCGGAAGTGAAAGACGACCCCTGGACGGTGACGCACGGCGTCTGCTGGGCAATGTATGCGAAAGACCCCGAAGGCAACGCCATCGAATTCTTCGCGGATACCCCGTGGTACGTACATCAGCCATTCCTGAAACCGATGGATTTCAACATCGATTCCGACACGCTGTTCGCCGAAACCGAGGCTCTGCTGCGGGACGCCCCGGGTTTCCAGCCACTGGACGATTTCCACAAGAATCTCGAAAAACGCGTTCCCGCGAAAGAACAGGCTTAACGACCACACAGGAAACCCCGTCATGAAGACAAGCCCCGAAACCCTCCGCGACATCGTGATCGCAAACCACATTCTTGCCCATGAAGAAGTGGTCGATGCATACGGCCATATCAGTTTCCGCCACCCGGACGATCCGGAAAAATACCTGCTGTCGCAAGCCCGCGCGCCGGAACTGATCGAAACGGATGACATCGTCACCTACCGGCTGGACGGCGAGGCGATCGACGCCGGCGACCGTCGGCCGTATAGCGAGCGCATGATTCACGGCGCGATCTACGAACAGCGGCCCGACGTGAACGTCGTCATCCACAATCATTCCTACGAGGTAATCCCCTTTGCCTCGACCGGTACGCCGCTGCGACCGGTGACCCATACCTGCGCGCCCATCGGTAAGGACATTCCGGTGTGGGACATGCGCGACAAATTCGGCGAGACCAATCACCTGGTGGTCACCATGGAACAGGGCCGCGACCTGGCCGGCACATTGGGAGACGGCACCATCGCGCTGATGAAACGTCACGGCTGCGTCGTCACCGGCGCAACGGTCGAGGAAACGGTGATGAAGGCAATCTATCTGCAGGTTAACGCCAAGCTGCAGCTGCAGACCATGATGATCGGCGAGCCGGATTACCTGACCGACACCGAGATCGAGGAATGTACGGCCATGCAGCAGGCGCCGATCAGCCTCGACCGCGCGTGGGAAGTCTGGTGCCGCCGCGCCGCCAAAAATTCGTAAACAGGAGAACACGCACATGTCTTCAATGGGACCCGAAACCGTCAAAGCGAGAACCGGCAGCGGGGGCGGCGGACTGCCGCTGAGCATCGCGCTGACGCCGAACCTGCGGACGCGGCCGATCCTGGACGGCATGTTCCATGCCGACGGCATAGACATGACGCCGCTGGAACTGCACCCGTCCGAACTTTTCTGGCGCCAGTTGAAATTCGCCGAGTTCGACGTGTCGGAGATGTCGATGTCGTCTTTGCTGATGCTGATCGCCAGCGGCGACGACCGGTTCATCGGCCTGCCGATCTTCTCGACGCATTATTTCTTCCAGAACTGGATTTTGATCCGAAAGGACGCCGGCATCGATAAGCCGGAAGATCTCGCGGGCAAACGCGTCGGCGTGCCGGAATACCAGCAGACCGCGGCGCTGTGGTCACGCGGCATTCTGGAACACGAGTTCGGCGTCGCGCCGAAAGACATGGAATTCTGGATGGAACGCACGCCGGATATCAGCCATGGCGGGTCTACCGGGTTCGAACCGCCCGACGGCGTCACCGTCCATCGCATCCCCGCCGAAACGAACATGGGCGAAATGCTGCTGGCGAAGGAACTGGATGCGACGCTGCTGTACCTGCCAGGCGGCAACCTGGTCGATCGCAGCACGGCAGATCTGCACAACCACCCTGATTTCGGACCACTGTTCCCCGACCCCTATGCCGAGGGCAAACGGTACTACGCGAAAAACAACCTGTATCCGATCAACCACGGCATGGTCATCAAGCGCGAGGTGGCGGAGAAGCACCCTTGGGCGATCCTGAACATCTTCAAGGCGTTCGAGGACGCAACCAACTACGTCGAACAGCAGCGCATGGCGATGGTGGTGAACCATCTGGAAACCGGTCTACTGCCGCCGGAGGCCGAGGCCGCGCTGCGCACCCCGCTGGTACAGCAGGGCGTCATCGCCAACCGCGAGGAACTGGAGGCGATCACGCTGTATTCCTACGAACAGGGCCTGACGCCGCGCAAGCTGGAACTGAGCGAAGTGTTTTCACCGAACACACTGGACAAGTGACGAAAGACGAAGAAATCGAAATACAGGTCTTTCGTCATCCCCGGAACAAGTCCGGGGGAATAAAGGTTGAGATGGCGGGACGCGACTTTCCCACCAAAACACTCAATAAAGCCTCCGCCCCCGCGCCATTTGCCGCACCAGCACGAGCACGCCTTCCGACACCGGCATGGGCGTACCGGTCGCGCGGCCGAGTTCGACCACCGCGGCGACGATGGCGTCGATTTCAGGCGGGCGGCCGCGGTCGAAATCCTGCAGCATCGACGTGCGGAAGCCTGTCATCCCGGCACCGAGATCTATGCGTTCGTCGGCCGTCATGCCGGGATCGAGACCGATCCTGCGGCCCGCCGCTGCGGCTTCCTCGAACATATCGAAACAGAGTTTGCGGAGACCGGCGTCGCTGCCGAGCACGTCGTTGGTCGCCCCGGTCAGGGCCGAGACCGGCGCGAAGTTGAAATTCCCGAGCAGTTTCAGCCAGATCTCCTGGCGCAGGTTGTCGGTCACGGTCACGTCCATCAACGTATCGTCGAACAGGGCGGCAAAGGCTTGCAGCCGATCGGATATTCCACCCGACGCCTCGCCAAGGATGAGCCGGTTGTCGGTGACCCGCCTGATCACCCCCGGTTCGGGCACCATCGCCCCCATGTGCACGACCCCGCCAATCACCCGGTCGGTCGCAATGGCGTCCGCAATCGCGTTATCAGGATCGAGGGCCGGGACGGAAATGTCGGGACCGTCTTCGGGAAAGCCGTCGAAAAACCACCAAGGTAGCCCGTTCATCGCAGGCACTACCGTCGTATCCGGCCCCAGCAGAGCCGCGATTCCGGCGGCGACCGACTGCATGGCCGGCGCTTTTACCGTGACGATGACGAAATCCTGCGGACCGAAATCCGCCGGGTCATCGGAACAGTCGGGGCGGACGTTAAACCGGTCGTCGCCGCTTTCGAGCGTGCAACCATCCGCTTTCAAGGCCACAAGGTGATCGCCGCGCGCGATCAGGCTGACGTCATGACCTTTGTCTGCGAGAACGGCGCCCAGAACCCCGCCCACGGCGCCTGCGCCATAGACGCATATTTTGGCCATCAATCGTCCGCATAGGGACTGATGGTGCGTTCCCTGATTTCGCCTTCGCCGATGGGCGGCGTCGGCTTGTAATGATCCGGCGTCGGGCCGGCGGCGGCGACGCGCGCGCGGGCGACAGCGGGCGTTTCCAGAAGCTCTTTGGCCTTCAGCGCGGTTTTCCGGTCGACGGGGAACGGTTCCGGCTGGTCGGGCGGCGGCATCATGCTGGCATGGTAGTAGGCGATCTTCTGGCCTTCGATATCGACCTTCCTGTCCGGTTCGATATCACGCTGGTTGGTCGCCTTGGCATCGGTTGCGACACCATCGATGATTTCATGGTCGAACCACCACTTCTTGACCGGGTTGCGCATGCCGTTGCCGAGCTTGTCGTCGAGCCAGGCGGCGACCGGCACCATCAGCGGTTTCAGGAACATCGCATTGACGCCCATCCAGCTGGCCGCGCGGGTCAGCAGCGCACCGTCCAGATCGATCACCTTGTTCAAAGGGCAGGTCTTCATGCACCGCCCGCAGGCCGATCCCTTGGAGTTCGTCAGCCGGTAGCGGGTACACCGTTCGACATCCGGCTTCCACATCTCGTAACCGTTGAACATCACCTTGTCGCCATGCGGGATGGCGTCGCACGGACATTCGCGGTCGCATTTGTGACAGCTGGAACAGAACGTCTGCAGGCCGAAATCGATCGGTTTGTCGACCTCGAGCGGCATGTCGGTGGTCAGCACCACGGATTTGAACCGCGGACCGACGAACGGGTTCAGCACCAGTTCGCCGATGCGACTGAGTTCGCCCAGACCGGCCCACAGGATGAGCGGGATGTGCAGGACGTCGCTTGCGGCGTTGGTCTGCGACCGGGCCGGGAACCCCATGTCGCGCATTGCTTCACCCATAACGCCGGCGATTTCCGCACCGCGCAGATAGCCGCGCATCGATTGTACGCCCGACATCCAGTCGTCGCCGCTGGCACCTTCCATGGTCTCGTAGCCCTGGTCGATCAGCATGACGACGGCGTATTTGTGATACATCTCGATCGGCGTGCCGTCTTCCTTGTGCGAATTCCACGCATAGCGCGGAATCTCGCAAATGCCGGTCAGATCGGATCCGAGGAAATACGACAGCGCCTTGATTGCCTTTGCGTTGGCGGCGGGATCGCCGTAGGCCGACGTGTCCGCCTGTTCGTTCACCTCGCCGCCCTGGTGCGGCACCATCGAGCGGATCACCTTCAGAAGGCTCATCCCCAGCGGGTGCTTGAACGAAAACCGCGCGCGTTCGCGCTGGGATTTTTCGCCGAGATCGCCCTGCAGGGCGCGCTCGAAAAAGGCGGCGCGTTTCGGTACGCGCGGCACTTCATCGTCGAGGATCAGCGTCGTCGGCCTGTCGATGCGTTTGACCTGTTCCATCGGATATCGACTGTCGTGCGATTTGCGTTTCGCACGCCGCGCGCGTTCGCGCCCTGACGTCGCGCCGTTGATGCCCTTCCAGTATGCCTTGTTCCGCGCATTCGCCGCCGACGCCGCCAGCGGCACGTCGCAGGCAAGTTCGTAATTGGTCGACACGACAACGATGGTAAACCCGGTGTCGATAAACGGATTGGCAAGGCCTTCGCCCCGGCGCACGCACAGCCCGGCAAGCACCGCCAGCCGATCGAGATCGAGAAGCTGCGCGCCTGGGATATGAATGCGGGTGTCAAAGCCCATCTGGCGCATATGGCCGGACACGCAGGCCGCGATTTCCAGTCCGCGCATTTCGTAGGACGAGTCCACCGCGCCCTCGACCCAGCCGCGGGCGAGATTATCGGCATCGGGCAGGCGGGGATGCTCGAACAGCATGACGACCGCATGGTCGTGCCCGGCAATTGCGTCGGCGCCGTCCAGCCAGGCGTTGTCCGGAATACGGCAGATGCCGACCTGGCTGGCATCCATGAAATAGGCGCAGCCCTTGATGTCGACGGCGCGGCGGTCGAGATCGCGCGGCACGGGCGCCTCTTTCTCCACCGGCTCGCCCTCGATAAAGCGGCTGAACAGTTCGCGGTACTTCACGGCGGCCCGGCCGAGCTCGCCGTTGGCGGGCGCGGGAGCGGCGGCTGTTGTCCTCGGACGTTCGCTCTCTGCCGCCATCACGCTTTCGTCGCGGTCCAGGCTTTCAAGCGGAAACGTACCGAGATGAAAAGGACGGTTCTTTGAATCCGGATACAGAAGCATGCGTCAGGTCTCCGCCTATTCCGCCGCCTGATCCGCCGAGGCGTCCACGCGCCGGTCGAGCCAGTCGGGGGTGTTGTTCTTCTTCCAGGTCAGCACCGGGTGTATCTCCTGAATTTCCATCGAGATATTCAGTGCGCGCTTTGCCGCCAGATCGGCGAGGTGATCGCAGATGACCGCGTAGATCCGGTCGCCGGCCTCTTTCAGCGCGTCTTCGCGGCGGCCGTGGCCGACCCTCAGGATCGTATGGACGAAGGCATTGTCGGGATGACCGTCGGCGATGTGATAGCGGTCGCGCTTTTCGCCCCGGACGCGAATGCCGCTACGCGCGAACACGCCGGTCTCGATGCCTGCATCGCACATTTTCGGGAACAGAACCGCGGTCCGGATTTCGTCTTCGATATTGGCCGAATATTCGACGATCATGTGCGGCATAGGTCCCTCCCGGGATAATTTCGAAATCCGAAGGCGTCGATCATAGCCTCCGGCTATATTGTTGGACCGTCAACAGTCTCGTTTTAGTATCATATGAGACCGCAATCAGGCAACCGCCATTGTCGCCACCGTGCACCCGACCGCATAAATCGGAATCGGCGCGTAGAACCAGACCTCGCCGGTCGCGCCCTCGGTCGCCCCGGCGATGGCGATGAACGTCCGGATCTCGAACCCGCCCTGCCCGCCGTCGCGGTAGGTTTCCTCGTCCGTGTAGGACAGCAATGCGTCGCGGTCGTTGCGGACGAAGCGGTCGAGGAACGCCCGGTCCCAGTCTTCATTGATCTTTCCGGAATCCGGCGTCGCCGGCCAATGCGAGATACCACCCGTGCCGACGACGGCGATCTTCTCTGACACCGTATCACACGCTTTTCGCAAGGCCCGGCCGAACGCCCAGGCGCGGTGCAGCGGCGTCAACGGCGGTCCCTGGCAGTTGATGTTCACCGGGATCACCGGCATGTCGTAGCGCGGCGTCAGGAAATGCAGCGGCACCATGATGCCGTGATCGAACTGCCATTCCTCGGCATAGGCGACGTCGACCGAGTTCATCATATCGACGATCAGCCGCTTCGACAGATCGGACGCGCCGGGGATATCGTGGCGCTTGATGCCGAGCCAGGCCTCGTCCTCGATCGGGCCGCGATAGGTCTCGCCCATGCCGACGCAGAACGCCGGCATGTTGTTCATGAAAAAATTCGCGAAATGCTCAGCCGCCACGACCACCAGCACTTCGGCGCCGGAGTCCTCGATCGCCTGGCGCATTCGGTCGAAGGCGTCATACAGCCCGTCGCGCAGTTCCGGGTCGGCACGGTCTGCCCGACCGGTGATACCGGGCGCATGGCTGCACACGCCTGCGAAGACGAGCGGCATACTTAATCGCCTACCATCGCATAGATCCCCGCCCGCACAGGCCCGTGTTCGGCGACGCCGTCACGCATGGACCGGAGATATTCGTCCCATTCCAGTCCCTTCAGCGCTGCGTAGTGCATCAGCAACTGACCGTTGACCCCCAGCACGTAGAGCAGGCCGATGTCGGGCATCCGGATGGCGGTAATCTCCTCTTCCGTCAGGTCGTAGTCGTCCAGCACCGAACTCATATCGGCCTCGAAGGCAGCACGGGTGCGCTCGTCACGGTTCAGCTGATAAAGCAGTTTCTGGAGGGAATAGAGGCTCATGCCTCCCGCCTTCAGCGCGCCAGCAGGCGTTCGGCGTTGCCGTGCAGGACGGCCTGTCTGTCGGCATCGGCGATATTGGCGTCGCGAATGGCGGCGAGGGTCCAGTCGGTGCTGAAAATCGGACAATCGGTCCCCATGACGATACGGTCCGCGCCGAAGATCGACACAGCCAGTTCCAGCGCCCTTGCGCCCAGCGACGAGCAATCGACATGCAGGCGTTTCGTCTGCGTCATCGGCCGCGCGACGTCGATGCGGCGCGTCTCGACCACCTGTTCCATGCGCTCGATTACCATCGGCAGGGTACCGCCAAGATTGGCCATATGAACGGATACGTTCGAATAGTCGTCGAGAAAATCCGAGAACAGCAGCGTCGCCGTCGCGTGGGCCACGTTGGCCTGTACGTTCAACGCCTGCCGCGCGAAGGCGAGATCGGGAAAAGGGTCGTCCGTGTCCGTTGCGCCGGGCGGCGGCACCTCGTCGGGCCGGCGTCCGGGATGGATGAAAAAATGCACGCCGATGTCGTTCCCTGCCTCGAAAACAGGCCGCAGTTTCTCGGCTTCCGCAATCGTCAGAAACGCATTGTTCGGCAGGATCGCCCCGGCCAGTCCCAGCTCGGTACAGCCCCGGCGCAGTTCGGCCGCAGCCATCTCCATGTCGGCGAAGGGCAGCGCGGCGAGCCCGGTAAAGCGGTCCGGATACGCCTTCGACAGTGCGGCGACTTCGTCGTTGAAAAGGCGCAGCAACGGCGCGCATTCCGCAGCCGGCAAACTGTCGAGACCGAACAGACCGGGAAACGACAGCACCTGCCGGTCGACGCCCCGCGCATCCATGAACGCGATCCGTGCCGCCATGTCGGAATAGTCGTCTCCGAAATCCAGAACGCCGATCGGCAGGTGAATGCGTTCCGACCCGTCGGGCATGGCCTCGATCCAGGGTGGCTCTGTCCGTTGCCGCAGCGCGTCGGCCATCTGCGCGGGCACGAAATGGGTATGCATGTCTATTGTCATGGAAAACAGCTTAGCACCCCCGGCCGCGGCTTGCATTCGTCCGTCCGCGGTTCATAGTCCCCGACACCAGACAACGAGGGAGACCGTTCATGGCAGTCACGAACACGCCGAACACCAAGGACATGCTGCAGAAGGACCTGTATGTCATCTTCACCCGGGCGATCGCACCGCGGGAAAAAATCATGGAGCTGTTGCCCAAACATCTCGAACGCCAGGTCGAACTGGAAAAGCAGGGCATCCTGTTCGCCGCCGGACCGATGGAGCCGCAGGATTCGGACAAGCCCCGCACCGGCATGATCATCATCCGGGCGGAATCGTTCGAGGAAGCCCACGAAATCGCCATGGGCGACCCCTTCCACGCCGAAGGCCTGCGCGAATTTGACATCTGGAACTGGTCGATGAACGAGGGCAGCTTCACCGTGACGATCAATTATTCGGATCAGAGCGCGGCGGTGGTTTAGGACTCAGTCCCCCTGCACTACCGGATTGACCAGCTTGCCGATGCCTGACAGTTCGATCGTCACGGTATCGCCGGGCTGAAGGGATTTGCCCTTCGGGCGGCCGACGCCGGACGGCGTGCCGGTGGCGATGACGTCGCCGGGCCGCAGCGTCATGCGCGCGGCGATGTATTCGATCTGTTCGTTAATGTTGAAGAACAGATATTTCGAATTCGAATCCTGTTCGAGGCTGTCGTTCACCCACAGCTTGATGTCGATATCGTGCGGATCGGGAATGTCCGACGCGGGCACCATCCACGGGCCCAGCGGGCCGGAACCGTCAAAGTTCTTGTGCACGAACCAGTGCGTGTTGAACGTTCGGCCGACCGGCTTGCCGATATCGCGGGCCGACAGATCGTTGAAAATCGTGTACCCGGCGACGTAATCCAGCGCGTCCGCCGCCTTCACGTTGCGGGCGTGCTTGCCGATCACGACGGCAAGCTCCGCTTCCCAGTCGATAAAGTTGGACACCTTCGGCAGCCGGATATCGGCGCCGGGGCCGATGATGCAGTGCGGTCCCGCCTTCAGGAAGAAATAGGGATGGGTTTCCTCCTTCACCAGCGCTTTACCGTCGGCGGCCATCTCCTTCTGATGGTCGACGTAATTCGCCGCCGCGTTGAACACGACCGGCGGATACAGGACCGGAGCCAGCAGATCGACATCGGACAGCGGGCGCGAATCGTAGCTCGCCGCGTCGCCGGCAATCTTCGCCATCTTTTCCTGGTTGGCTTCCCAGTCCTGCAGAAGCTCGTAAGTCGACCCGGCCAGCCCCGCGGACTGCAGATCGATCACGTCGTCGCCGACCAGAATGCCGGGGCGTGCTTCGCCCGCAACGCCCGCATAGTTCAACAATCTGAAACTCGCCATGTCCGTCTCTCCATAGATGTTTGTTGGATTTGTTTTCGGCGCAAATCGGCCTCATTGCAATACCGCCCCCCGGCCATGCAGCGGCGGCGCTTGACCGGCGTTCGCGAAGATTCGATTGTCGTGGGATACAGCAACGCCAAGCGCAGGGAGACGGAACGTGGCCAACAAAGATCTTCGCAATTTTCTCGAAGAGATCGAAAAGATAGGAGAGCTGAAAAAGATCAGCGGCGCCGAAACCGAGGAGGATATCGGCGGTCTGGTCGATATCTTCATGCGCGATCTGGACAACCCTGCCCTGCTGTTCGACGACGTGCCCGGCTTTCCCAACGGCCACCGCGTGCTGGCCAACATCATCATGTCGCGGCCGCGCTGCGCCATCGCGCTGGGCCTGCCGCCGGATGCGACCGAAGAAGACCTGATCAAGTGGTGGCGGCATTATCTCGGCGATGCGCCGGCGCATCCGCCGGTGGAGGTGAACGGCGGGCCGCTGGTCGAGAACGTCACCGAGGGCGAAGCAGTCAACATCCAGAGCCTTCCGTCGCCGAAATGGCATGAACACGACGGCGGCAATTTCATCGGCACCGGCTGTATCGTCGCCATGCGCGATCCGGATACCGGCTGGGTGAATTACGGCACCTACCGCGTCCAGACGCACGAGCCGCGCGTCGCCACGGTGATGATGTCGCCCGGAAAGCATGCGCGGCTGATCATGAAAAAATATCACGACCGCGGCGAAAAATGCCCGGTCGCCGTGGTCGCGGGCGTGCATCCGGTGATGTTCATGATCGGCGGCTTCGAAGTCCCGTACGAAACCAACGAGCTGGACGTCGTCGGCGGCATCTTCGGCGAGAGCGTCGAGGTCATCAATATGCCGGCCACCGGCCTGCCGGTACCGGCCAGCGCGGAAATCGCGTTCGACGGCTTTATCGACGTCGACGACGAAATACTCGAAGGACCGCTGGGAGAATGGACCGGCTACTACGCCGGCGGTCAGCGCCCCGAACCGGCGATCCGTATCGAAACGCTGATGCACCGGGACAATCCCGTCATCACAGGCGCTATCCCGGCAGTGCCGCCCAACGACAATACCTATTACATGGGCGCGTATCGCGCGGCCGCCGTGTGGAACCAGCTCGAAGCCGCCGGCATCCCCGGCGTCCAGGGTGTCTATGCCCACGAAGCCGGCGGCAGCCGCATGTGGCTGACGGTATCGATCAAGCAGATGTATGGCGGCCATTCCAAACAGGCCGGCCTGATCGCGTCGCAATGCCATGCCGGCGCCTATGCCAATCGCTGGGTCGTGGTGGTGGACGACGACATCGACCCGTCCAACATGAACGACGTCGTCTGGGCCATGTGCACCCGGCACGATCCGCGCGAAGGCATCGATGTCATCGACGGATGCTGGAGCACCCATCTGGACCCGATGTGCTACGACGACGATCACGATCGGCGCAATTCGCGCGTCGTGGTCGATGCCTGCATCCCGTTCCGCAAGAAAGACACCTTCCCGGCGGTGGCGCGGTCATCCCAGGAACTGGACGATCGCATCCGCGCGAAATATTCCGAGCACCTGCCGGAGAAATACCGGTGACGAGCTGGGTCCGGTTCGAGAACGGAGGAAAAACCGGTTTCGGTACGCTGGAGGGCGAAACCGTTTCCGTACGCGAGGGCGATATGTTCGGTACGTCGACGGCGACAGGCGACAGCCTGGCGCTGGAGGACGTGACGCTGCTGCCCCCCTGCGTCCCGTCCAAAATCATCGCACTATGGAACAATTCGAAAACCGCGGCGGAGAAACAGGGTCTCGCGCAACCCGAAGACCCGCTGTTTTTCCTCAAAGGTCCGAACACGTATCTGGCGCCGGGCGGGGTTATCCGTAAACCCGGTTCCTACGACGGACGGGTGATCTATGAAGCCGAACTCGGCATCGTGATCGGCAAAACCTGCAAGAATGCCGACGAGGCCACCGCCGCCGACAGTATTTTCGGATACACCTGCGTCAACGACGTGACCGCCCTGCAGGTACTGGACGCGGACCCGACCTTCCCGCAATGGGCGCGCGCCAAGGGCTACGACACGTTCGGGCCCTTCGGCCCCGTGATCGCCACCGAGATAGATCCCGCGACGGCGACCGTCCGTGCCGAACTCAACGGCCGGGAACGGCAGAACTATCCCGTCAGCGACCTGTTCGTGCAGCCGGTTGAACTGGTCAGCCGCCTGTCGTATTTCATGACCCTGGAACCGGGAGACATCGTTTCCTGCGGCACAGGTCCGGGCGCGCTGCCCATGAAGCCCGGCTCAACGATCGATGTCTCCATCGACGGCATAGGGACGCTGACGAACGTTTACGAAGACTGATCTCCTTGTCACGATTTTTCACAAACCCCTACCTGATCACCAGCATCGGCATTCTGTGCTGGAGCGGTAATTTCGTCGTCGGCCGCTGGGCGAATATCGACGTGCCGCCGATCGCGCTGTCGTTCTGGCGACACTTGTTCGCGGCGTTGATGATCCTGCCGTTCGTCCTGCCCCTTATGAAAAAGGAGTCGCCGGTGGCGCATGGCAGTTGGAGGGCGATCGCCATCATGGGGGCCCTGCTCGCGGCCGGGAACACGCTGGTCTATTACGCAGTGCTGTATACGTCGGTAACCAATGCGGCGCTGATCAA
>Ga0181588_10002586_pt1 | contig 15588 bp, 11 predicted proteins | sample 071ome_26_FD_148607 | JGI IMG/M metagenome (GOLD analysis project Ga0181588, IMG submission 148607) | Coastal salt marsh microbial communities from the Groves Creek Marsh, Skidaway Island, Georgia - 071409BT metaG (spades assembly) | ecosystem: Environmental > Aquatic > Marine > Intertidal zone...
TCCCACCGTATTGAGCCCAAAGAGCCTCGGTGGGTTCCCGGCGGCGCGGCAGTACGGAGGCACGTCCTGCGGGACACGGGAGCCACCCCCGACGAACGCGTGAGCGCCGATCCGAACGAACTGGTGGACCGGTGTCACACCACCCACGATCACCCAGTCCTCGACCAGAACATGGCCCGCCATGTTCACCGAGTTGGCCAGAATCACGTGGTTGCCCACTTCGCAGTCGTGCGCGACGTGCGTGTACGCCATCAGCAGGCAGTCACTTCCCACCAGCGTGCGACCCGACGCCGCCGTCCCGCGGTTGAGGGTGGCGAACTCTCGGATGACCGTACGGTCCCCGATTTGCAGCGTCGCGTGCTCACCCTGGTACTTGAGATCCTGAGGGTCCGTACCGAGAACGGCTCCGTTCGCGATCATGCAGTCTTCGCCCAGGATGGTGTCCCGCTCGATCAGAACGCGTGGACCGACTGTCGTGCCGTCCCCGATTGTCACACCCGGACCGATGAGCGCCCACGGCCCGATCGAGACCCCCGCACCGATCTTCGCATCGGAATCGACGATCGCGGTGGGATGAATCGCCGTTTCGCCCCGTGTTGTCACCGACACCCCTTCACCCATTTCAACGATCCATGATTCGGGCCATGAACTCAGCCTCAGTGACGACCTGACCATCGACGAGGCCTCGGCCAGCAATCTTGCACATCTGTCTCTTGATGGAGATCACCTGAAGCTCGAAGACCAGTGTGTCTCCGGGTATGACCGGCTTCCGGAACTTCACTTTATCCATCGTCATGAAGTACACGACCTTGTCTTCCGGGTTCTCGACATGGTCCATCAGCAGCAGGCCGCCGCATTGGGCCATTGCCTCGAGAATCAGCACCCCCGGCATGATCGGGTGACCCGGGAAATGGCCCTGAAAGAACGGCTCGTTGATCGTGACGTTCTTGATCCCGACGATACTCTTTCCCGAGTCGAAATCGACGATCCGGTCGATGAGAAGCATCGGATACCGGTGAGGCAGGAACTCCATCACCCGCGCCGCGTCCGCGATGGGCGGACCGCTTCGACGGATGTGCGTCCGAATGGCGCGAGCCAGCGCCACATTCCCTTCGTGACTGGGGCGATGTGCGACGATATGCGCGTCGAGGCGAGCCCCGAGCAGCGCGAGGTCACCCATCACATCCCCGACCTTGTGCCGAAGAAACTCGTCGTCGAAGCGAAGCTCGTCGTTCATCACCCCATCGTCATCGAGCACGACCGCGTTCTCGAGCGACGCACCCATCGCCAGCCCCCGGGCATGAAGCTCATCCGCATCCGCCCTGAAGCCGAAGGTGCGTGCCGGCGCGATCTCCTTCGAGAACGACGCATCCATGTCGAACGATCCATACCGGCGGCCGATCGTCGGGTGCTCAAAATCGATTGTGGCCGAGACACGAAGCCCGGAATCCGGCGTTGCCACGTAGGACGAACCGGCACTTCCCGACGCCTGCACGGGACCCACCAGCGTGAGCACCGTCGCTTCGGCATCCTGGTCGACCGGCCCTGCGCCGGAGAGGGCCTCGTAGTAGTCCGCAAACGATCCATCCCGGATCGGCACCTCGGGTCCGTCGAGCTCGACGACCAAATTGTCGATCCGGTGCGCGGCTACGGCCGCCATCACGTGCTCCACGGTCAGCACCCGGGCATCGCCGTCCCCCAGACTGGTCCCGAGGTCGGTGCCGACCACAAACTCCACGTCCGCCGTGACGGATGGGCGCCCCTCCAGATCCGTCCGAACAAAGACTACGCCGGAATCGGGCTCCCCGGGTCGGAAGGTCAGGCGTGCCGACTCCCCGGAATGGACGCCGATGCCATCAAGCGACGCGTCCGACGAAATGGAGCGCTGTGCAGGACCGCTCATCGAGCCTCGAAAGTCATGACGGACAGGGTCTCCGCCCATTGAATGGGCGTCGGAAAAAGGTAATGGGGCGGCGGCGCAGGGCCTACTCGCCGTCGCTACCCTCAGGGTCGAGGCCCTGCGACAACCGTCTCACCTTCATCTCGAGGTCGGCCACCTGCGTTTTCAGCTTGGGCACGCGACCGATCGAGGCCTCCCGTTGCAGGCCCTCCCAGTGGGGACGCGCCGGGAATCCGAACATCGTCTCGCCGGCCGGAACGTTGCTCGTCACGCCGGCTTTCACCGTGATCCGCGCACCATCGCCGATCTCGAGCTGGTTGACGGCCCCGGACTGACCGCCGAACCACACCCCCGTTCCGACCCGCGTCGAACCAGCGATGCCGACCAGGGCCGCGACCAGCGAGCGAGCGCCGATGCGAACGTTGTGGGCGATGTGGACGAGGTTGTCGATCTTCACGCCCTGCCCGATGCGGGTGTTGCCCAATGAGCCCCGATCGATCGCGGTGTTCGCGCCGATCTCGACGCCATCCCCGATGACGAGACGTCCGACGTGCGGAATCTTTCGGTGCTCCCCGTCAATCAGGGTATAACCAAACCCATCCGCACCCAGACGTGCTCCGGACTGGATCTGAACCTCGTCCCCGATGACCGTGTCATGATAGGTCACCACGTGCGGGTGCAGGTTGCTGTTCGATCCCACCGTCGTCCCGGCACCGAGCACAGCATGCGCCCCGATTCGCGTGCCGTTCCCCACGGTCACTCCCCGCTCCAGGACCGCATACGGGCCGATCGTCACACCGGTCCCGAGGACCACGCCCTCCTCGATCACGGCCGTGGGATGGATCTTTGCGGGTTCCCGCTCGTCCGGGTGCAGATGCACCAGAAGGCGCTGCAACGCGGGATAGGGATCGGCGACCACGACGGCGTGGACGCCAGAAGGAACGGCGTGAAGGAGCTCCTCCGAAACCAGGAAGGCCCCGGCCGAGCACTCCGCTGCATACTGCACGTAGCGCTCGGCCGCGAGGTAGGCGATGTGACCGGGCTCCGACTCGTCTACGGGCGCGATCCCCGTGACCTCATGCTCAGGATCGCCGACGCACCGGCCCCCGACGAGGTCCGCGACCTCACCGAGGCGGAGGGTCTCCACCAAGAGCCGTACGGCGCGTGGCCTAAGCCGGGCGCGAGCTAGTTGCCCGAGCCGGCTCCCGCCGCGCCAGCGGCCTGCAGGCGCGCGATCACGTCCTGCGTCAGGTCCAGAGCCGGATCCGCTGACACGATCGAACCCGCAGCGGCGTCGAGGATGAGCGAGTAGGCGCCTTCCTCCCGGATCTGCTCGATCACGGACGTGATGTTGTCCATCACGGGTTGAATCAGCGCGGCGCGGCGCTGGTTTGCGACGTCCTGAAGCTGCGCGGTGCGCTGCTGGTACTCCTGGAATTTCTGCTGAAGCTGCTGCTCACGGTTCTGCCGGGCTTCCGGCGACAGCGTGAGCTGCTGCTGCTGCAGAGCCGTCTCGAGATTCTGGAGCTCAACCTCGAGCTGCGTGATCTCGTTCTGGTAACCCGCCATCTCGGCGTCGAACGCAGCCTGAGCAGCTTCCGCGCCGGGCGCGTTCACCAGAATCTCCTGAGAATTGATGTAGCCGATCTTGAGCGTCTGCGCCTCAGCCGTCCCCGCCGTGAGCATGAGGGCCAGCGCGCCGAGCGCGAATGAGGTGCGTCGCATGGTCGTACTCCAGTTCATGTTCGTACCGTCGAACAGTCCTAGTCGCCTTTCAGGCGACAGGTTCCCGAGTTCCACCGGCGCGATCACGCACCGGCCACAGCCTACGAATCTCTAGGGAAGGCCTGTACAGGTACAGGGGTCCCTACATGCCCGGTCCCATCCGGAAGTGGAGCTTCCATCCGGGCACAGCCTTGTCGAAGCCGTACGCGTAGTCCAGACCCAGCGGGCCGAACGGTGTCACGATCTGCATTCCGACACCCGCACCCCGGAAGAGGCTCTGCGGATTGAACTCCGACGGATCCCGCCAGACCGCCCCCGCGTCGTAGAACACACCCAGGCCGAGCTGGTCGCTCAGCCGGATCGCATACTCCGCCGTGAGGCTGAAGAAGGCGTCACCCAGGCGCTCGATGTCGTTGATGTCGTTGGAACGGCGGGGGAAGAGTCCGAGCGGCGTGATCGTGGTTTCGTCATATCCACGCAGCTGCTGGCCGAACTGCACGCCACCCATCCAGAAGCGGTCGAAGGGGAATGCACCCGCGTCGCCGAACACCGCCCCGGCCCGGAGCGTCAGTCCCAGGGCGAGGCGAATCCCACCGCTGGGGTTTCCGTCGCCTCCGATCTGCCCGACCGGAACCCAGAAGGACCCGTCGCCGAGGAAGCGGGTGAAGTCTCCATCACCGCCCAGGAAGCCCCCGTTCTGCTCGATCGTCAGGTTCTGCCGGGAGCCGAGCGTCGGGAAGAGCGGGTGGTTGAGCGTGCTCCGTGTCACGCCGAGCGAAAGCTGACTCTGAACCCCTGGGGGCCGGCCGAAGAGCGAGGTATCGTCGACGTTGTCGAAGAGCTCGTACTTCGTACGCGACAACCCGTAACCGACGAAGACCCGCGTCCGCTGCGAACCCATCCACGGGAAGCCGAAGCGCAGATTACCACCGATTCGGCGGCGCCGACCCGACGAAAACTGGAAGAAGCGGTCCCGACTGTTGAACAGCGAGACCGTCCCGGAGGTTTGGCTCTGGAATAGAGCCGGATCGGTGAAGGAGAGCTCGAAGCTGTTGAGGTAACGGCCGAAGTCCCAGCGAAGTGAGCCGGACTTCGCCTGTCCGAACAGGTTCGGCTGATCGTACCCGATGAAGCCGGAGACGCCGACGCCACCGCCCACGGACGTCCCGAAGTTGATCGAACCCGTCTGTTGCTCCACCACATTGAACGTGACGTCCACGTCACCGTTGTCGAGTGGTGTGATGTCGGGGAACGGGAGAGGCGTCTCGAAGAAGCCCAAGGCCGAGATGTTCTGGTAGCTCTGAAGCAGTCGGTCCTGACTGTACACGTCGCCCGGAAGCACGAAGAGCTGGTTCCGGATCACCCACTCGTACGTGTACTCGTTCCCCGAGATCGAGACACGATTGATGATCGCGGGCGTACCCTCGACGATCTGCCAGCTGGCATCGACGGTCGGCGGCTGCCCATCCACGCCCTCGTTGACGTCCACGACCGGATTCACCCGGATGTAGAGATACCCCTCGTTCCGGTACCGCTCCTCGACGGCCGAGATGGCCTCATTGAACGACTCCGCGTTGAAGACGTCCCCCTGCTCGTTGGCCGGGCCGCCGCCACCCGAAAGACCGAGCGTGCCCAGGAGCCCTCCACCCCGCGCGGAGAGGAAGAGCTCCTCGAGTTCCCCGTCCTCGAACACCGTGTTGCCGTCGATCTCGAACTCGCCGAGGCGGTACTGCTCCCCTTCCTCGACCGTGACCTCGACGATCGCCTTACCTGATGACGGATCGACGATCAGGGTATCCCGAACCACCGCCATGTCGAGGAAGCCTCGCGAGCGATACAGACGAGGCAGGTTGCCCTCGAGGTCCTGCGCGAAGGTGATCTGGTCGTACGTACCGGATCGGAACCACCAGAATCCCTCTTTACGCGTCGACATCGCTCCGGCCAGATCCTCGTCGGACAGGCCTTCGTTCCCGCTGAAGCGCACCTCCGTCACGGTCACGCGCTGGCCCTCGGATATGTTGAGGACGAGCTCGATCTCATTCGGGCGAGCCGTGGGGACCACCGTCTCGATGATCTCTGCGAACGGAATCCCCTCGGACGCCAGCTCCGATCGGATGTACGCCTTCGCATCCATGATCTTCTGCTGACTGAGCGGGAAACCGCTGTTGAGTCCCGTCGTGTCCCGGACCTCTCGAGAGGACACGTTCTGGAGCCCTTCGATCACCACACGGCTGATCAGCGGCGCCTCGCGCACCTCGATCGTCAGGATGTAGGGGCTCAGTCCAGCGCCGTTCGGCTCACGAGCCCGGACGACCACATCATCGAACTGACCGGTCGCGAGCAGTTCCTTCATGCCGCGCTGTACTGCCCGGTACGTGATCTCCTGCCCGGCCTGGACCGCGAAGAGCTGAGTGATCAGCTGCGATTGGACGCGAGCATTTCCGGCAACCTCGATCGAGTCGACCTGTACGGTCGAGCTCGCGGCCACCGCGCCCGCCTGTCCCTCGACTGTTCCTGGGGACCCAAACGCCACTACGCCGAAGAAGGCCGCCGCGATCGCGGAGGCCTTCCCGGAGAACCGAAAGGATGTGCGGTACGAAGAAGTCACGTCTTGGTCGCCGACTCCGCGCGCAGGATGAGGCCTTCATCATCCGGGTTCACGTCGACCTCGATCTCGTCGCCCGCACTGAATTCAGTCTGGAGGATCTTCTCCGACAGCGGGTCCTCGAGGTATCGCTGAATCGCACGCTTGAGCGGTCGTGCACCGAACTTCTCGTCGTAGCCCTGTTCGACCAGGTAGTCGATTGCGGCGTCGGTGAACCGCAGCGTGATCTCCTCCTCGGCCAGACGTGCGTGCACGTCCTGCATCAGGATATGGATGATCTCGCTGATGTCCTGCTTGCTGAGCGGGTGGAAGACGATCGTGTCGTCCACGCGGTTCAGGAATTCGGGGTTGAAGGCGCGCTCGATTTCCTGAGCGACCTTGTCCTTCATGATCTGGTAGCTCGACTCCGGATCGGCGGTCTGGAAGCCAAGGCCCCCGCCCTTGCTGATGTCACGCGCCCCGAGGTTCGAGGTCATGATCAGCACTGTGTTCTTGAAGTCGATCACACGGCCGTAATTGTCGGTGAGGTGCCCTTCGTCGAGCACCTGCAGGAGGATGTTGAAGACGTCCGGGTGAGCCTTCTCGACCTCATCGAGGAGAACCACCGAGTACGGACGGCGGCGCACGGCCTTCGTGAGCGCACCGGAGTCCTCGTATCCGACGTATCCGGGAGGAGCACCGATCAGGCGGGACACGGAGAACTTCTCCATGTACTCGCTCATATCGACCCGGATCAGGGCCTCGCGGTCATCGAAGAGGAACTCGGCGAGCGCCCGGGCCAGCTCGGTCTTTCCGACGCCGGTCGGCCCGGAGAAGATGAACGAACCGATCGGGCGGTTCGGATCCTTGAGTCCGGCGCGGCTACGGCGGATGGCTCGACTGATCGCGACGATCGCATCGTGCTGGCCGACGATCCGCTTGTGCAGCTCGTCTTCCATGTTCACGAGGCGCTCCGACTCGGTCTGTCGGATGCGCTGAACCGGAATGCCCGTCCAACGACCCACGATGAACGCGATCTCGTCGGTTGAGATCTCCGGGCGGTGCTGCTTGCGCTCCTCCTCCCAAATCTCCTGGCGCTCACGGATCTGCTGGCTGAACTCGCGCTCTTCATCACGCAGCTCGGCCGCGCGCTCGAAGTCCTGGTCGCCGATCGCAGATTCCTTACGCTGGGCGATCTCCGAAAGCTGCTCCTTGAGCTCTTCGACATCGGCCGGCGGGACCTGACTCGCAATGCGGGCCCGCGCACCCGCCTCGTCGATCACGTCGATCGCCTTGTCGGGAAGGAAGCGGTCGGTGATGTAGCGATCGGAGAGCTTTGCGGCGTGCTCGAGCGCATCGTCGGGGATCACCACCTTGTGATGATCCTCGTAGTGTCCGCGAAGACCCTTGAGGATTTCGACCGTCTCGTCGACGGCGGGCGGATCGACGATCACAGGCTGGAAACGTCGCTCCAGAGCCCCGTCCTTCTCGATGTATTTGCGATACTCGTTGAGCGTGGACGCGCCGATGCACTGCAGCTCGCCGCGAGCGAGAGCCGGCTTGAGCATGTTCGACGCGTCGATCGCGCCCTCGGCTGCGCCCGCCCCGACGAGCGTGTGCAGCTCATCGATGAAGAGGATGACCGTCTTGCTCTGCTGGATCTCGTTCATGACCGCCTTCAGGCGCTCTTCGAACTGGCCCCGGTACTTGGTTCCGGCGATGACGGCCGCCATGTCGAGCGCGAGGACGCGGTAGTCCCTGAGCGCCTCGGTGACCTCTCCGCCGGAGATGATCTGGGCCAGCCCCTCCACGATCGCCGTCTTGCCGACCCCCGGCTCTCCAATGAGCACCGGATTGTTCTTCTTGCGACGGCAGAGGATCTCGACCATGCGTTCGATCTCTTCAGACCGCCCGATGGTTGGATCGAGCTTGTCCTGCCGAGCGAGTTCGGTCAGATCCCGGCAAAAGTGATCGAGGGCCGGCGTCTTCGACTTCTTGTCTCCCTTGCCTGACGTCGAGGCACCGCCGGTGACCTCCTCCCCCACACCGATACCCGCAGGCTCGGAGGGGGCGACATCGGTCCCGAGCACCTTCAGCGTCTCGGCGCGCGCCTCGTCGAGCGTGACGCCGAGTGAGTTCAGCACTTGGGCGGCAATGCCCTTTTCTTCTCGAAGGAGCCCGAGCAGGAGATGCTCCGTGCCGACGTACGAGTGATTGAACTCGCGGGCCTCAGCCATCGCGAACTCGAGGACCTTCTTCGCCCTGGACGTATACGGGAGTTCGCCGAGCGCGATCGTCGCCTTGCCCTTGCGAACGGATTCCTCCACACGCTCGTGAATCTGATCGAGATCCACACTCAGGTGCTGTAGAACCGCGGCGGCGACCCCCTCACCCTCGCGGATGAGGCCGAGCAGGATGTGCTCGGTACCCACGTAGTCGTGCTGAAGGCGAATAGCCTCCTCGCGGGCCATCGCCAGAACCTTCCGCACTCGGTCGGTAAAATTGTAGTTCATGACCCGTCAGGGCTGGTCGGAAGAGCGGTCATCGGCGTCCCCGTCAACGTCGGCCGAGACATCCCCCTCGGTGGCCAGAACGCGACGCACGAATGTAGCTCTGTGCGCATCGCGCTCTTCGGGAGAAAGATCGCGGCCGGCGGCCTGATCGAGGTGCGCCGGCTGCGTAAAGATCATCATTTTATTCAGCGTGTATACACGTAGCCCGGGGAGAAGGTTCAGGCTCATCCCGAGCCTCACACCGGAGAGGTAGTTCATCAGTTCTTCGAACGAGAGCGAGCGCGCGTAACGCAGCGTGCCATACGCTCGCCAGATCTTGTCTTCCGTAAGACCCGCGGCGTCCCGCAACAGGACCTGACGCGCGTGCACCTCCTTCGCGATGACCGTCCGCACGACGCGATCGAGATCCTCGATGAGGTCCTCTTCGGTGCGTCCGAGGGTCGTCTGATTGGAGATCTGGAAGAAGTTACCGACAACCTCCGAGCCTTCTCCATAGAGACCGCGGAAGGTCAGCCCCAGCTCCCCCAAGCCGCGGAGGGCCTTGCCGATCTCCTTGGTCAGGACGAGGCCCGGCAGGTGCATGAAGACGGAGGCCCGGAGCCCCGAACCCACATTCGTCGGACAGCTCGTGAGGAAGCCGAACTCGTGATGATAGGCGTACGGCAGTTCGCGACCGAGTTCCTCGTCCAGCCGGTCGACGATGCGCCACGCCTCGGGGATGCGGAGTCCGGACAGAAGACTCTGCATCCGCAGGTGGTCTTCCTCATTGACCATCACGCTCACCGGCTCCCGGTGGGCGAAATGAACCGCCGTGCTGGTCGCGGGCTCCGTCCCCTCTTCGCCCAGGAGGTCCCGCGTCACGAGCCTGCGCTCGTGGAGCACCTGGCGCGTCCGATCGGGCACGTCGGGCATCTCGAGGAGTGTGCCACCCCTAAGCATCTCGGACCGATCGGCCGAGCTGCGGAAGTGGCGAAGGACCGCCTCACGGTCGTTCACCCGCGCCCGCGCACCGAATGCGTGCCCCTGCAGGTTCCTGGCGAGGCGTACCCGCGTGGAGAGCACGATGTCGGCGTGCTCTCCGCTGGCCTCCAGCCAACCCAGGCCGTGGTCCGGAATCGCGTCGAATTCGGTCACATCACCCTCTACGCCGGCTCCGAGGCGCGGATCTCATCGCGGATCTCGGCTGCGCGTTCGAAGTCCTCGGACTGAACCGCGCGCTCCAGTTTGCGCCGCAGCCCCTCCAGTCTCTTCTCCATCTCCGAGGCTGTCGGGTCCGGGGGCAGATAGACCTTGCCGACGTGCTTCACTCCGCCGTGGATCCGTCGAAGAAGGCGCGGCAGGTGATCGGAAAACGCCTCGTAGCACTGGGGGCATCCCAGGCGAGTCGTCTTCCGAAAGTCATCGAACGTCAGGCCGCAGAACGCGCACTGCTCCGTCCCCGTGCGGGAGTGGCCCGCGATGTTCGGAGACACCTTCTCGATCAGGTCCAGCAGCTGTTCGTTGGAGGGATCGGGCGAATCGTGGAGCCCCTTCGCCGCGGCACACGTCTGGCAGAGATGGTGCGTCGACATCTCGTTGTTCACGATCTGCGTGAGGTGCACGACGGCATCCGTCGCACCGCAGTTCTCACACTTGATCTCGGCCATCAGTCGCTTCTCACCCTGCCGGTCCTGAGGAATCTGGACAGCATTACCCCTCACCTCTCGGTTGGAGCCGCCCGTGTTCCATCACGAGAACCCGGTCCGCTCGATCGGCCAGATCGAGATTGTGAGTAACCACGACGATCGAGAGCTCCCCACGCCCGCGAAGCTCAAACAGAAGATCGTGCAGCGCTCCGCTGGTCTCCGAATCGAGGTTACCGCTGGGTTCGTCGGCAAGGAGAACGACCGGGTCGTTCACCAGGGCCCGTGCCACAGCCACGCGCTGCTGCTCGCCGCCGGAGAGTTGTCTCGGCTTGTGCGAAAGCCGGTCCGACAGACCCACGTCCGACAGGATGCGTTCCGCCCTCCCGCGGGCCTCATGCTCATCTACTCTCGCGATCAACGCCGGCATCATGACGTTCTCGATCGCCGTGAATTCACGCAGGAGGTGGTGGAACTGGAAGACGAACCCAACGCGGCGGTTCCGGATCGTCGCGAGCGCTTCGTCGTCGAGGGATCCCACAGCGCGTCCCTCAATGAGCACATCCCCTTGGGTCGGGCGGTCGAGGGCCCCGAGGACGTGAAGCAGGGTCGACTTGCCAGCTCCACTCGCACCGACGATCGCCACCGCTTCGTTCGTCGACATCGAGAAGTCGACACCGGACAGGATGGGCAGTGCCCGGCCGTCGCCACCGGTGAACACCTTCGTGATCCCCCGGGCCTCGAGCGGGGGGGCGCCGAGATCGCTACTCATGGCGGATCGCATCCACGGGCTGAAGGCGGGATGCCTGGCGTGCCGGGTGGATGGTGGCCCCGAACGACACCAGAATGCTGGCCAGAACGATGACGACGATCGTCACCGGGTCCATCGTGGCCGGCAGATGGTCCACGAAGTACACGTCGCCTGGAATCTTGATGAGCTCGAAGCGGTCCAGTGACCACGAGAGCGCGATCCCGAGCGCCGCACCCGCGGTCGTACCGATCACCCCGATCCAGACACCCTGGATGATGAAGACGCGCATGATGCCCTTCTCCGTCATCCCCATCGTCCGGAGAATCCCGATCTCCTTGGTACGATCCGACACCACCATCACGAGCGTGCTCACGATGTTGAACGCGGCCACCACGACAATCAGGAAGACGATCACCCCCAGCGCGATCTTCTCCAGCTGCAGGGCACTGAACAGCGCACGATTCCGCTCGATCCAGGATTGCACGGAGTACGGGTAGCCGAGTCGCTCGCCCAGCTGCGCCCCCAACTCCGTGGCGCGGGTCTCGTCATGGAGCCGAACACCGATGCCGCTGGCGTCGCTCTCGGCGAGTCCGAGGAGTTCCTGTGCGTCCGGAAGCGTCGTGTAAATGTTCGAGAGATCGTACTCGTACATCCCGGTCGTGAACGTGCCCGTGACCTGAAACTGCCGAAGCGTCGGCTGGAACCCCCCGAACACATCCTGATTCAGGTTCTCCATGGACATCACGACCATCGTGTCGCCGGGGAAGATGCCCATCCGGTCGGCCAGTACGGATCCCATCAGGAGCGGCGGAAGACCGGACGCCGGCTGCTCGAGGTCGAGGGCGCCCTCGATGATCTGACGCTCCATCTCGGTCGCCGCGACTGATGCCGTGTCGATGTCGACCCCGAAGAGATATGCGGGCTGGGAGTACTGACCACCGTCCAGGACCAGAGTCACGTTGGACATCGCGAAGGGCGCGGCCCCCGCAACGCCGTCCATCGCCAGGATCGAGTCGACGACGGTCTGATACTCCGTCAACTGCAGGCTCGTGCTGAACTCCAGCACGTACAGGTGCGGGGTCGACTCCAGGATCTTGCTGCGCAGCTCGCCCTGCATCCCGCTCATGACCGAGATCACGGTGATGAGTGCTGCGACCCCCAGCATCACACCCCCGAGCGCGATCCAGGTGATCAGAGAGAGAAGTCCGCGCCCCCGACCGGCTCGCAGGTAGTGCCGCGCGATAAACCAGTTGAGGCGGTCCATCTGCCTACTCTTCCGTCCTCAGGATCGGGAACAGGATCACATCGCGGATCGAGGTCTGGCCCGTGAGCATCATCACGAAGCGATCTACGCCCATCCCCACGCCCCCGGTCGGCGGCATGCCGTATTCGAGGGCGCGGATATAGTCGTCATCGACTTGCTGGGCTTCATCGTCACCCGCGTCCCTGAGTGCGACCTGCGCCTCGAAGCGCTGTCGCTGATCGATGGGATCGTTCAACTCGGAGAACGCGTTGAAGATCTCTGCGCCCCCGATGTACATCTCGAATCGTTCGGTCAGGCGAGGATCGCTCCTGTGCACTTTCGCGAGAGGGCTCAGCTCTTTCGGATGGTCGATCACGAAGGTCGGCTCGATGAGGCCGGGCTCGACGAGCTCGCCAAAGAGCTTGTCGATCAGCTTGCCCCGGCCCGATCCGTCCAGCTCCCCGATGCCCAGTTCCATCGCCCGGGCGTGAAGCTGCTCGTCGGTCATCTCGTGCACGTCCTGCCCGAGCGCCTCGGACAGGCCGGAGACGAGGCCGAGCCGACGGAACGGAACGGTGACGGGGATTTCCCGATCTCCCAGGCGGATCACACGCTCGCCGACCACCGTGTCGAGGATGTGCAGCACCATCCGCTCTACGAGGTCCATCTGGTCCTCGTAGTCGGAGAAGGCCTGATACCACTCGAGCATCGTGAACTCCGGATTGTGCACCCGGGACAGACCTTCGTTTCGAAAGTCCTTGGAGATCTCGTAGACCCGATCGAGTCCCCCGACGATCAGCCGCTTCAGGTAGAGCTCATCGGCGATCCGCAGGTACATCGTCTGATCGAGAAAGTGGTGGTGCGTCACGAAGGGCTTCGCCGAAGCCCCGCCGTACAATGGCTGCAAGACGGGCGTCTCGACCTCGAGAAAGCCCTCGTCGTCGAGGAAGCGCCGAAGCTCCGTGATCACCCGGGAACGAGTGCGGAAGACCTCGCGAACCTCAGGGTGCACGGCCAGATCCGCGTACCGCTGACGGTACCGGGTTTCCTGGTCCTGGAAGCCCCCGTAGACCGTCCGCTCTCCCGTCTCCGGATCCGTTTCGACCTTGCCGAAGGGGAGCGGGCGAAGCGACTTGGTCAGCAACGTCCACGATTCGACCTGTACCGTGACCTCGCCGGTGCGGGTGCGAAAGGTTGGGCCCTCGGCCCCGATCCAGTCGCTGACGTCCAGGAGCGACAGCGTCTCGAACGACTCCTCGCCGATCACGTTCTTGCGGAAGTAGAGCTGCACCCGCCCATAACCGTCTTCGATGTGCGCGAAGACGCTTCGACCCATGTCACGCCACCCGACGATCCGCCCCCCGACCGACACCTTCTCCCCCTGGCCGTTTTCGTCCAGCGCGCCGGACGCCTCCGCGGCCTCGAAGGTCTCAATCGTTGCCGCGGCCGATGACGTCGGCGTGAAGTTGTACGCGAACGGCTGCATCCCACGCTCGACGATTGCGTCGAGCTTTTCCCGGCGGTGCCGCAGGACCTGACTCAGGTCGTCCATCGTCTCGTGTTCTGACATCGGCTAGTCCGCCGCAGCTCCGAGCTTCTTGAGGTACGCCTCGATCAAGGGATCGAGGTCGCCGTCCATGACACCATGAACGTCGGTAATCTTGGTTTCCGTACGGTGGTCGTTCACCATCGTATACGGTTGGAACACATACGAGCGGATTTGGCTCCCGAAGGCGATATCACTCATCCCCTTCTGCACCTCTTCCTTGGCCTTCTCCCGCTCCTCGAGCTCCCTCTGATACAGAGCGGCACGGAGCATCTTCATCGCCGTGCTCCGGTTCTTGTGCTGAGAGCGCTCCTGCTGACACGCCACGACGATCCCCGTCGGCTCGTGCGTGATTCGCACCGCGGAGTCCGTCTTGTTCACGTGCTGCCCGCCGGCACCCGAAGCACGGTACGTATCCACGCGCAGATCCGACTCGTTGATCTCGATTTCGATGTCATCGTCCACCATAGGGTAGACGAACACGCTGGCGAAGGAGGTGTGTCGCCGCTTCTGCGCGTCGAAGGGCGAGATCCGGACCAACCGGTGCACGCCCCGCTCGGCCTTCAGGAAGCCGTATGCGCTCTCGCCCTTGATCTCGAGTGTCGCATTCTTGATTCCCCCCTCTTCGGCCGCCTGCAGATCGAGGACGGTTACCTGAAAGCCGCGCCGCTCCGCCCAGCGCGTGTACATGCGCATGAGCATCTCGGCCCAATCCTGGCTCTCCAGGCCACCCGCGCCCGGCTGCAGGGTTACGATCGCCTCGCGGTGATCATCCTCTCCCTGGAGCATCGTCCGCAGCTCCATCGACTCCACACCCGCCGAGAGCGAAGCGAGCCCCGCTTCGAACTCCGCCTCAAGATCCGGGTCCTCCTCCATCTCGAGGAGTTCGACCAGCGCGCCCAGATCGTCGGCCTGCGTCGACAGGTCCGCCCACGGCTGAATCCAACCCTTCAGCCGGTTCGATTCTTCGATGACGTCTCGAGCCGCGTCCTGGTCATCCCAGAAATGCGGAGCAGCCATCACCTCGTCGAGGTTCGTCAGGCGTTCTTCGCGCGTGTCCAGGTCAAAGATACCCCCTGAGATCACGAAGTTTTCCGCGGAGCGCTTCAAGCGTCTGCAGTTGGTCCTTGTTCATCGTTCCGCTCGTCGGGCTCTGTCCGGTGGAATCAAGAGAGAGGGGCCGTCCGTTGTGGACGGCCCCTCCGCTCCAGCGAACGAAATATACCCCGGCCACGGGGCGCCTTGAAGCCCTGAAGCCGCTGAATATCAGGGGTTTCAGGCCGTCAGAAGACCTCCTGCCCCTTCGCCAGGATGTCGTTCAAAGCCTGTGTCCAGAACTCGCGCCCAACTCCGTTTGCGAGCTCCTCCCCGACCTGCTCGGTGTATTCCTTCCAGGACTTGTCGATTTCCTCCTCGAAGTCCTGTACGAGGGTGCCTGCCGCAAGCGCTGACTGATGGCGCTCGGCGTTGTACATGATCATGTCGGACACGAGCACTCGGGCCAGCCTCTTGGCTTTGTCCGTCGGGTCGCGCTTGCCGAACGTAAAGCCTTGTACGGCAGGCGCCGCCGGCGCCGCCTCGGCCGGAGCCGCCGCGGGCGCCTCGGCGACCGGCTCCGCCGGCTGAGCGACCTCGGGAGCCGGAGCAGACGCAACGGGCTCATCAAATCCGGGCAGCGGTTCGGCGACCACGGGTTCTGGTTCC
>Ga0181588_10002602_pt1 | contig 15537 bp, 19 predicted proteins | sample 071ome_26_FD_148607 | JGI IMG/M metagenome (GOLD analysis project Ga0181588, IMG submission 148607) | Coastal salt marsh microbial communities from the Groves Creek Marsh, Skidaway Island, Georgia - 071409BT metaG (spades assembly) | ecosystem: Environmental > Aquatic > Marine > Intertidal zone...
AGATTTCCGTCTTGGCATCAAGGCCAACCGACATCCAGCCATCAGCATGAAGGTCCTCGAGAGCAGAGCGCAGGTTGGTGACTCGCGCGACCGGTAGTCGAGACAGCGCACCGGCAGACGCTTTCCACGCCGAGGCCGTGACACCGGCCGAACGCCGCGACGGCAGGACCATTCCACTAGCACCGAAGGCTGCCGCGGAGCGCGCGATCGCACCGACATTGTGGGTGTCGGTAACGCCGTCGAGCATCACCAGCAGGTTGCCGGTTGCGACGTCGTCGATACCTGCGTACTCGTAGTCCTGGATTCCAAGAACCAAACCCTGATGATTCCCGTGATGGGCGAGTTCATCGAGATCACTCCGGGATCCTTCGAATACCGGGATTCCCGCCTGCTGAGCGAGGGAGATTGACTCGCGCCAGCGGTCATCGGGGTCGGCCCTCACCTGCAAATAAAGCGACGTTGCCGGAACACCCGCACGCAGTGCTTCGAGCACAGGGTTACGCCCTATGACGACGTCGCCCGTTGCAGACGAACGCGTGCTCTTGGGTTTGGTCGCCGCTTGACGCTTTGCTTTGCGGGCGGCCGGGTGATGGGCACGGTCCTTGGCCTTGGGTGTGGGGCCCTTGCCCTCGAGGCCTTGCTTTCGCTGACCACCCGAACCGGTGGTCGCACCCTTACGCGAGCCCTTGCGGGTCGCGCCCTTGCGCTGTGAATTTCCAGCCATGTCAATGATCGCCGGATTCGCTCAAGGCCCACCGCGGGCCATCAGGAGTGTCCTCGATATCGATGCCCGCGGACTTGAGTCGATCCCTGATGACATCGGCGCTCGCGTAGTCCTTGCGTTCACGCGCTGCCTGACGCTGTTCGAGGACTACCTGCACCAATGCATCCACCGCGGAGACGAGGCGATCATCGGCGGCATCCGACTTCCAGTTCGCTGGATTCAAACCGAGTACGTCGAGCATGGCGACGACAGCCCGCGCTTGGGTTTCGGCTGCTGCTACGTCCCCCGAAGCTAGCGCCGCATTTCCCTCACGCACGGCTCCGTGGATAACCGCAATGGCCTGTGGGGTGTTGATGTCGTCGTCCATGGCTGCGTTGAATTCCGCTGGACGATTCTCCGGCGCGACATCGATTGCTGAAACGCCCAGTGCATCCATCGCACGCGACAGGAATCCTTCAATGCGCTGGAATCCCTGACCGGCGTCCTTAACCATGTCGTCGGAGAACTCCAACATCGAGCGGTAATGAGCGCCGGCGAGGTAATACCTGAGTTCGATCGGGCGGACTCGTTGCACAACTTCGGCGACAAGGAGTGAGTTACCTAGGGACTTGCTCATCTTCTCGCCGGCCGTGGTGACCCACGCGTTGTGCAGCCAGTAGTTCGCGAATGCATCGCCTGCGCACTTCGATTGCGCAATCTCGTTCTCGTGGTGCGGAAAGACGAGGTCCAGGCCACCACCGTGGATATCGAAGTTGGCTCCCAGGTACTTGTGGGCCATGGCTGAGCACTCGATGTGCCATCCGGGGCGCCCTGGTCCCCACGGTGTGTCCCATGCGGGCTCGCCCTCCTTAGCCGCCTTCCACATGGCGAAGTCGCGCGGATCGCGCTTCGCTCGAGCCTCGGCATCGTCGGCGGCAAGCATGTCGTCGACCTTCTGGCCGCTCAGCGAGCCGTAGTCGGCGTAGGCGCGGACATCGAAGTAGACGTCGCCACCGGCTGCGTAGCCAAAGTCTGCGTCGATAAGCCGCTGCATCAGCGCGACCATTTCGGGGATATGCCCGGTGGCTCGTGGTTCATAGGTGGGCGGAAGGCAACCGAGGGTGTTGTACGCCTCGGTGAATGCCCGCTCATTTCGCATGGCCACGACCCAGTAGGGCACGTCCTCGTGGCCGGCGTTGTGGAGGATTTTGTCGTCGATATCGGTGACATTGCGGACGTACGTGACGTCGTAATCGCGGGCGATCAACCAGCGGCGCACGATGTCGAAGGCGACCCCACTACGGATGTGGCCGACATGCGGCGGACCCTGGACGGTCGCACCGCAGACATACATACCGACGCGACCGGGCTCAATGGGCGTGAAGTCACGAACCGTTCGAGAAGCGGTGTCGTGGAGACAAAGGACCACGGCTAGACAGTAGCGGTCGGCACTAGCGGATCAGCGTGACGACCTTCTCCGGGTGGATCCGAAGGATGATGCGCTCGTTATCCGTGCCGTCGTCCGCGGTATAGCGATCATTGCCCGTGTACTCCCGGCACAGCCGATCTATGAGTTCACGGGCGCCTTCCTCTTCCACCTCGGCAGTACCGCGAACCTCGACGTACGAGTACGGGTTGTCCTTCGGATAGACCACCACACTGCAACGAGGATCTGCTTCGAGGTTTAGGTGCTTACGTCGCCCCTTGACCGTAGAGACCAAAAGGTCATCCCCGTCACGAGTTACCCACACCACCGCCTGGTGAGGGCGGCCGCTGGGCAAGGTTGTTGCAATGACGGCGAATTCCGGGGCATCGAACCACGGTTTTACCGAATCAGGGATTTCCACTATCGCTCACTCCACCCGCCGAGTTACGGCATTGACTGCGGCCTTACTGACGATCCAGGAGCTCCAGGTTACGACGTTCCCCGAGCTTCAACCATGGCGACCGCGATCGCCGCCACGCCCTCTCCGCGACCCGTGAGGCCTAGGCCGTCAGTGGTCGTCCCGGAAACACTGACCGGTGCTCCTAGGGCTGCAGAGAGCACATCCTGAGCCTCGAGTCGGCGTGTTCCGATACGCGGGCGGTTTCCGATGACCTGAACCGAGACGTTGACAATCACGAAGCCCGCCGCACGGACAGTCGCCGCCGCGTGTGCCACCAAGCTGACTCCTGAGGCATCCGCCCACTGCGGATCATCGGTCCCAACGAGAGACCCAAGATCTCCAAGTGACGCAGCCGAAAGCACGGCATCACAGATGGCGTGGGAAGCAACATCGGCATCGGAGTGACCCTCGAGTCCTTCCTCTTCGTCCCACAGCAAGCCCGCCAGCCACATGGGTCGTCCGGATCCAAAGGCGTGGACATCGGCTCCCAGCCCTACCCGCGTTCCGACACTCATCGCACTCTCCGTCGGGCGATGACAGACTCAGCCAAGATCACATCGAGCGGACGGGTGACCTTGAAGGCCTCCTCATGACCGTCCACCGCGTGGACAGGGATACCCAAACTCTCGACCATGCCAGCATCATCGGTGACGGCAGCGTCAACCTCAGCGTGGGCACGCTGCAGCACGTCTCGGGAGAATCCCTGGGGTGTTTGCACGGCACGCAGCCGGTCGCGCGAGACAGTGGGGCCGATGGCATCGTCCTCGCCGACCGACCGAATGGTGTCGACGAGCGGAACCACCGGGACTACCGCCGGATGCCCCCCGCGCACCGCCGAAACAACTCCCGTGACGATCTCCACGGGGACGAGCGGACGCGCGGCATCGTGGACGAGGACTACGTCGACGTCTGGCGGCAATCCGATCAAGGCACGGGCAACGGACTCGGATCGGGTTTCACCGCCGGCAACTACCGAGACGTCGGCAGCGAACTCTTGCCGATCAAGAAGGGCGCGCACGTCGTCGATGTACTCAGCGGGGGCTGCGACAACAACGACATCCACCATGGGGCTACTGGCAAGAGCCTTCACTGCATAGACGAGCATCGGGGTGCCGGCGAGTTCCCGAAGCGCTTTCGGGGCGCCGGGACCCAACCGCTCCCCCCTACCTGCGGCGGGGACGAGGGCGGCGACGCGCGCCCTGGTGACGTCGTCGCTCATGGCAACGGTGTTTTAGGAGGCCAAGACCTCGTCGAGGATGGCTTCCGCCTTGTCCTCGTCGGTCTTCTCAGCCAGGGCCAACTCGCTCACCAGAATCTGGCGGGCCTTGGCCAGCATGCGCTTCTCGCCAGCGGATAGACCGCGCTCCTGCTCCCGACGGAAGAGGTCACGGACAACCTCGGCGACCTTGATGACGTCGCCCGATGCCAACTTCTCGAGGTTCGCCTTGTAGCGGCGAGACCAGTTTGTGGGCTCCTCGGTGTAGGGCTGACGCAGGACTGAGAAGACCTTGTCCAGTCCCTCCGCATTCACAACATCACGAACTCCAACGAGATCGACGTTGTCCGCGGGGACCCGCACTGTCAGATCGCCCTGGGCGACCCGGAGAACCAGATACTCGCGGTCCTCTCCCTTTATCTTGCGCATCTCCACCGACTCGATGAGGGCTGCGCCGTGGTGCGGGTAGACAACTGTGTCTCCGACGTTGAATGCCATTGAGAGGAACCCCTTTCCGGAACATCGATTCTACCACCGGGGGATCGACCGATAGTCTCCGGCTGTGAATGTTCGTCGATCCACAGGTGCCGTCCTTGCTGGCGGCCTCGTTGCCTCGTCCTTGTTCCTCACCGGCTGCTTCAACGGCCTTGGGGCAACTACCAACATGCAATCCACGCAGTTGACCGGCAACGGAGTCCAGGCCCAGGTGGGCAACGTCCGGGCCGAAAACCTGACTCTGGTTGCTGGTCCCGAAGGCTCGGCGAGCGCAACCTTGACGACCAGAATCGTCAATGGTGACCCTGAGACCGACAACCTGCTCGGCGTTCTGATCGACGGAGTTCCGGCTTATGTCACCGGCGACATCGTCGAACTCACGCCCAATGAGTCGGTGGGCTTCGGATACGAAGCAGACCTGTGGATCAACAGCTACGACTTCGACGCTGACGTCAGCACGTACGTGCCGGTGGCGCTGCAGTTCGAGCGCGCAGGCATCGTCGAGGCTGAAGTGCTCGTCGTTCCGCCCGCCGGTTACTACGAGGGAATCGAGCCCGTTCCCCCGGCCATGTAGCGCAGGTCGACGTCAGCTAGCCGTCGAACTTGTAACCGAGGCCTCGCACGGTCACTAAGTGAACGGGGTTCGCCGGATCCTCTTCGATCTTGGCTCGAAGCCGTTTGACGTGAACGTCGAGAGTCTTGGTGTCACCAACGTAATCCGACCCCCACACGCGGTCGATCAGTTGCGCGCGGGTCAACACACGACCGGAGTTGCGAACCAGGATCTCCAACAGGTCGAACTCCTTCAACGGCATCGTCACCTGCTCACCGCGCACAGTGACGACGTGGCGATCGACATCCATCCGCACCGGTCCGGCCTCGACGGCGGCCGGTAGCAGTTCTTCGACATCACCATGCCTGCGCAGCACCGCACGCAGCCGTGCGAGAAGTTCCCGCGAAGAGAAGGGCTTGGTGACGTAATCGTCAGCGCCGAGCTCTAACCCGACAACCTTGTCAACCTCACCATCCTTGGCTGTCAACATGATGATCGGCACCTGCGAGCGGGTTCGGATCTGGCGACAGACCTCCGTTCCCGGAATCCCCGGAAGCATGAGATCGAGCAAGATGATGTCCGGCCCAACCTTCTCGAACTCATCGAGGGCAGAGTTACCGTCGGCAGCCACCGCCACCTCATAACCCTCCTTCTCGAGCATGAAGGTGAGCGCCTCGGAAAACGACTCCTCGTCTTCGACGACAAGAACGCGGGTCACGAATGTCCTCCATTGTCGGGAATCGAAACGATGTCCACCTGCAACTCATGCGGCTCACGTTGGAGTCCTGTTTGCGGGTCATAAGCAGGTAGCCGCAGGGTGAACGTGGAGCCGGTTCCTACCTCGGACCACACGATGCATTCACCACCGTGGTTCTGACACACGTGTTTCACTATGGCCAATCCGAGTCCGGTACCTCCGGTGCTGCGCGAGCGAGCCTGATCGACCCGGTAGAAGCGTTCAAAGATTCGATCGAGATCGTGGCTAGGGATTCCGATGCCCTGGTCCTTCACAACGATCTCCGCGATGCCCTCGTTCATCCGAGACGAGACAGCAACCCTGGTGCCCTGGGGTGAATAGACGATGGCGTTGGTCAAGAGATTGCGCAGCGCGGTGAGCAACTGTCCTCGATCGCCGTAGATCTCGACGCCCGCTTCGTCACTGCGGATGAGTTCGATGTCTCGACTTACTGCCAACGTGCGAACCTCGTCGAACGCCCGGGTCACCAACTCTTCAACATCAACGACTTCGGCTCGAGTCATCGGGTCATCGCTTTGCAATCGAGACAGGTCGATGACGTCTTGGATGAGAGAGGCCAGACGCGATGCCTCGGTTTGCATTCGCTCGGCGAAGTGCTTGACCTGATCCGGCTCATCGGCCGCACTGAGGATGGTCTCGGCCAAGAGAGACAGGGCCCCAACCGGCGTTTTCAACTCGTGACTGACGTTCGCAACGAAGTCCCGCCGAACCGCATCGACGCGTCGTTCCTCCGCGAGATCGTCGATCAAAATGAGGAGGACTCCGGTGCCCAGCGCGGCGACCCGGACACGCAACTCCAACAGTTCACGACCCAGGGGTGGCCGGCGAACCCGCATCTCCTGTTCGCGAGCGTTGCCGTCCTCGCCAACTCGCTCCACCAATCGGGCAATATCGGGCACGGTGAGCGAGCTGCGATTCACCAGGCCAAGCGCCAGGGCACGCGAACTCGCCCGCAGCACTGCACCGTCCGGCGCAGTAACGATCGAGGCCGAAGGCAACACCGAAAGCACCCGGATGACCTCATCTGGAACGGCGGGGCGAACGTCGAGTGAACGGTTCGCCTCATCGGCGCCGGCTCGTCGTCGTAATGCCACACGCGAAGGATAGGGCGGCGGACATGCCCGGAAGCCCTATGCGGCCTCTAGCGGCACATGTTTGGCCAAGCGTTCATCTAGAGCACCGAATGTTCACGTTTCATCAACGATTTGTTCATGTTGTGGACGGGCGCTCGCGTCCTTGGGGCGTACCCTTGAGGACGACATCTGCCGCAACCACTCCAGTCAGGACCCTCCATGCGCGCTGCGTACTACGAACAACTCGACCGAATCAATGACGACCTTGTCGAGATGACGCGGCTCGTGGGTTCGGCGATGAATCGCGCAACCCAGGCTCTGCTGGACGCCGACCTTCCGCTCGCCGAGGCCGTCATCGACTTCGACGCCAAGGTGGACACTCTGGCCAGTGACGTTGAGGAGCGGTGCTACGAGATCGTCGCCCTCCAACAGCCCGTCGCAACCGACCTGCGCGTCATCATCGGCGCGCTTCGTATCGCCAGCTCGCTCGAGCGCATGGGCGATCTTGCCGAGCACGTCGCCAAGCAGGCCCGGATGCGCTACCCCAAGGTGGCTGTCCCCCAAGAGCTGCGCGCCACCTTTGCGGAAATGGGTGCCCTAGCTGAGGCCATCGTGTCCAAGACCGGTTCGGTGATCGCCACCAAGGATGTCGCACTGTGCGCTGACATTGCCCAGCACGACGAACAGATGGACCGACTGCATCGTGAACTCTTCACGATCGTGCTTTCCACCAGCTGGAAGTACGGAGTCGAGGAAGCCATCGACGTCACCCTGCTGTCTCGCTACTACGAGCGCTACGCCGACCACGCGGTCTCCGTTTCCAAGCGGGTGGTCACGATCGTGACGGGTGAGCCGTACATGGCCGTCTCACTCGAGGATCAGCCGGGTTCCTAGCACCAGGGGTGGCCGCCCAGGAGTGAGTGCGGGACACTTACTCGATGGCCACCGTCCACCCGCTGCCGCAGCACCCTCGTGGCGCTCGCCAGCAGCGCGCGGCCCACGGGAATCCCTCACGCGTGGCCATGCTCTCGATTCACACCTCACCGCTGGATCAACCGGGCACCGGTGACGCCGGGGGCATGAACGTCTACGTCGTTGAAACCGCCAAGCGGCTGGCCGAGGCCGGAACCGAGGTCGAGATCTTCACGCGCGGCACGTCCTCCGCGCTGCCTCCAACGGTCGAGCTGGCACCCGGGGTTCTCGTCCGGCACATCACCGCCGGACCGTTCGAAGGCCTGGTCAAGCAAGATCTCCCCGGCCAACTTTGCGCCATGACTTCGGGAGTCATGCGGGTCGAGGCCAGCCGACCCGAAGGCTGGTACGACCTCATCCACTCCCACTACTGGCTCAGTGGTCAGGTCGGCTGGCTCGCCTCGGAACGGTGGCGCTTGCCCTTAGTGCACTCGATGCACACGATGGCCAAGGTCAAGAATCTCGAACTTGCCGAGGGTGACACCCCCGAGCCCAGTATCCGCATCATCGGCGAAGAACAAGTCGTCGAGGTCTCGAGTCGACTCACGGCTAATACCCAGGACGAAGCCAACCAGCTCATCGACCTGTACTCAGCCGATCCGAGTCGAGTGGACGTCATCCATCCCGGGGTGGATCTCGAGACGTTCACCCCCCACTACACAGACACCGATCAAGACACGGTGCGTACGCAGGCCGGGCTCGATCCCCGTGAATTCGTCCTGCTCTTCGTTGGACGCATCCAACCTCTCAAGGCACCGGACATCATGGTGCGGGCTCTCGCCCAACTCGCGATCGATCGCCCAGACCTCCCCGTTCGCGCCGTCATCTGCGGGGGTCCCTCGGGATCTGGGCTGGATCGTCCAACCGCGCTGATCGACCTCGCCCGCGAACTCGGAGTTCTCGACAAAGTCACGTTTCTCGCTCCCACATCCCGAGAGCACCTGTCCGACCTGTACCGCGCGGCGGATGTCACGATGGTCCCCTCGCACTCCGAGTCCTTCGGCCTAGTAGCCGTCGAATCCCAAGCCTGCGGAACGCCGGTTATCGCCGCGAAGGTTGGGGGTCTCAGAACCGCTGTCGCAGACAACGTCAGCGGTGTACTCATCGACGGACACGACCCCCGGCACTATGCCCAAGCGATAGCGCGCCTTGCTGATAATCCGCAGCGGCTCGACGAACTCGCCCTGGGCGCGGTGAGCCACGCCGCCAGTTTCGGATGGGAGCAAACCACCGCCGGGCTCCTCGACACCTACCGCGCCGCAATCGCAGATCAGCGAGCTACCCCCCTCGCGGCAACCACATAACCCGATGTCCGAAGGCACACCACCACAACAGACGGCGCAGGGCATGCTCGAAACATTCCTGCGCACGCACGAACTCTCCTTCGAACGCATCGACGACCATTCGCTGGCCGTTGTCGTGCCGGGTGAAAAGAAGCTCACCACGACGGCCTCATTCGCGTTCGGTGAGAGCACCGTCACCGTCAACGCCTTTGTGATCCGGCACCCGGACGAGAACGATCTCGAGGTCTACCGGTGGCTCCTCGAGCGCAACCGGCGGATGTACGGCTTGGCTTACAGCATCGACCAGCACGGGGATATCTACCTCACCGGTCGCTTCCCATTGGACTCGGTGAACGACGATGAGCTGGACCGGATCTTCGGCGCCATCAGCGAGTATTCAGACGGAGCGTTCAATTCCCTCCTGGAACTCGGCTTTGCATCGGCCATCCAACGCGAGTACGCCTGGCGCACCCAAGCTGGCTTGCCCACCGACAACCTCGCCGCATTCAGGCACCTGACCGACCCGAAGTAGATCCGGCAGGATTGCCCCATGACCAACGCCCCGTACACCCTCGTCCTGCTCCGTCATGGCGAAAGCGAATGGAACGCCAAGAACCTGTTCACAGGTTGGGTGGATGTCGATCTCTCCGAGAAGGGGCGAGCAGAAGCGACCCGGGGCGGTGAACTCCTTGCGGAGGCCGGGGTACTCCCGGACGTTGTCCACACCTCGCTGCTCACCCGCGCGATCCGCACCAGCCAGTTGGCCCTCGACGCCGCCGATCGAATGTGGATCCCGGTTCGACGCAACTGGCGACTCAACGAGCGTCATTACGGGGCACTCCAGGGCAAGGACAAGAAGCAGACGCTGGAGGAGTTCGGTGAGGAACAGTTCATGCTCTGGAGGCGCAGCTACGACGTTCCACCACCGCCGATAGATCCGGATGATCCCTACGCCCAGACTTTCGATCCGCGCTACGCGGCACTCCCGCCAGAAGCCCGTCCCGACACCGAGTGCCTCGCTGATGTGGTTCGTCGCCTTATTCCGTACTGGGAAGACGTGATCGTCGCGGAAGATTTGCGTGCAGGCAAGACCGTGCTCGTCGCAGCTCACGGCAACTCGTTGCGAGCCCTGGTCAAGCACCTGGATCGCATCTCGGACGAGGACATCGCCGCACTGAACATCCCCACAGGGATCCCGCTCGTCTACAAACTCGATGAGAACATGCACCCCATCATTCCGGGCGGCGAGTACCTCGATCCGGACGCGGCGGCGACGGCTGCAGCAGCGGTCGCAGCCCAGGGAAAGGCCTAATCATGGCCGCGCATACGCATACCGAACGGTTGGACCTGATCGATTCCACTGTCCGCGAGTGGGATGCAACCGTCCTCGACGTGAACGAGGACGGCATCGTCCTGGATCGCTCGGCGTTCTATCCCGGGGGCGGAGGTCAACCTCCGGACCACGGCGTGCTGCTGTGGGGCGGGGTCCAAACCCGAATCGAGGGAGCGCGGCGGGGAGACGACATCCGCCTAATTCCGGCCGAAGGCGACCCAGTTCCCAGCATCGGTGCCGAGGTTCGTGGGGCAATCGAAGACGAGCGCCGCACCGCTCTGATGCGCACCCACTCCGGCCTTCATCTGCTCTCCGGCGTTGTCTTCCGTGACTTCGGCGCCCTCGTCACCGGATCGAACATGGACCCGCTCACCGGCCGATTGGACTTCAACCTCGACGAAGTTCCTCCAGGTTTCAAAGAGGCCGTCGAGGAGGCATGCAACCTCGAGGTTGCCGCTGACCGCGCCATCGCTGCCTACGAACTCCCTCGCGCTGAGGCATTCGAGATCCCCGACATCATCCGGACAGCCACCAACCTGCTTCCCGAGAACATCGAGATCGTGCGGATCGTCGATATCGCAGGACTCGACGTTCAGGCAGACGGTGGAACCCACGTCGCGTCCACTAACCAGATCGGTGCGATGCGCGTTCTCAAGGTCGAGAACAAAGGGAAAGGCTTTCGCCGTATCCGAATCGCCCTAGAAGGCGAATAACTCCACCTCAGTCCGCGGCTCCAGTCGCTCGAGTGAAGGCGTCGAATGCGTCGTCGTTGAACATGACGAAAATCACCCGCTGGATATCCGGGAAGTCCGCAAGAGCCGCGCGAACGGATTCGGCCGCGATGGGGGCGGCTTCGCGAGGATCCCAGCCATAGACGCCACAGGAAATGGCAGGGAATGCAACTGACGTGGCTCCAACCCGATTGGCCTCGGCGAGTGAATGTCGGTGCGCGGCTGCGAGCAGTTCACGACCTCCATCCGGGTGCTCCCAGTGCTTGGGGCCGACGGTGTGAATGACGAAACGAGCGTCCAAGTCTCCAGCCGTCGTCGCAATCGCCGCACCCGTAGGCAGGCCATGGGGATAGAAGCGACGTCGTACGTCTTTGCACGCCTCGAGAAGCGACGGGCCAGCTGCCGCATGAATCGCACCATCCACCCCACCCCCACCCATCAGAGAGGAGTTGGCGGCATTGACGATGGCGTCGACCTCTTGTCGAGTTATGTCACCTCGAGCAACGTCGATCACAGGCTGCACTCGCAACACTCGCCTGAGAAATCAGCGTCCGGTGATCGACTTGATCCGTGGCCGGATATCGAAGAGGAAAATCAACGCGATTACTGCCCCGGCGATGCCGAAGAGGCTGAGAGTGAGATTGGGAACCAACCCCGTCAACAGGCCTAGGCCGGTAAGGACGAGCCAGAGCACTTTGGTCTGACGACCGATAGCGGGAAACACCTGTGTCGGCGCGCGAAGGCATTCGATGAACGCGAAACCTTTGAGCCCGAGCAGCACGATCCACAGGGCCATGATCACCAGGTTCTGCACTGTCCCGAACATGCCTCCACGCTACCTGCTGAGTGCCGCAAGACAAATGGAGCGCCGCCCCCATGGGACGGCGCTCCATGCCTGAAGCGATATGTGCGTAGAGTCGAATCAGACTCCAACAGCCTCGCGGACCAACACAACGGTCTCGGAAACGTTCTTGCGCAACGACTCCGCGCGGCTGTGAGCGGCCTTCACCGAATCCTCGACGAACTCGCGACCACGGTCGGCAACCGAAGAGACGCTCGCCGGGATCTCAACCTTCGGCAGATCAACCTTCGGAAGTTCGAACTTCGGAAGATCGACCTTCGGGATGTCCATCTTGGGGATCTCGAACTTCGGAAGAGCCGAGACCCCTGCGCTCGCGGCGCTTGCAGCACTCGAAGCAACCTTGTTCGCGGTGGACTTCGCGGTCGACGTGAAGGATGTCGATGCGGTCACGGTGTCTTTCTTGGGAGCACTCGACTTGGGAGTGCTCTTCTTCGCGGTGGTCGTGGTGGCCTTCTTCTTCGCCGGCTTCTTCTGCGCGGCGCTCTTTGTCGGTTCGCTCTTGTCCGACTGCGTGCTCTCGCTCATGATGCGTCCTTACTTTCTGCAACATCCGGTTCTTCGGAATGTTCGCTGTTGTTGGTTCGTCCAGCAGAGGCGTTCTCCGCCTGGAAAGCGGCGTAGATCTGCAGCAACGTGGTCCGCTGCCGTTCGGTGATGGTGGGGTCTGCCGCGATGGCGGTGGTGACCGCCTCGTCCCCGTCCCGATCGTCGAGGATTCCCGCCTGGACATACAGGCTCTCTGCCGAGATGCGTAGTCCCTGCGCGATCCGACCGAGGATCTCCGCGCTCGGCTTACGAAGTCCTCGCTCCACCTGGCTCAGGTAGGGGTTGGAGACTTCGGCGGCCCTGGCCAGTTGTCGCAGGGACATCTGGGCCTGATCGCGCTGCTCGCGGATGAAATCCCCGAGACCGGATACCTCGATACGTGCCATGCCTCGAGTATGACCCTTGGTGCTTGCAAATGCAAGCGCGGGTGCTTGCTGCTGCGAGCGTGAGGTTCGTCACCCGGCGAGGATCAAGGCGAGCACCAGTGCTGCGCAGCTCACGAGCCCCGCTACGGGCACCGCCCGCCCCACCAAAGCCCCGAATGCGCCCTCTCGCGGAAGGCGCAAGGCCGCCCAGTGGCCTATCGCGTAGTAGGTGAGGATCATCGATCCCGAGATGGCCAGAGCCACGGTCAATCCCCCGACCACAACGAGAACTGCGGTGCCGACGGCGGCGGCGATCTCCGCCCGGTAGGGAATTCGACGGGTGCGCCCGACGGCCGCAAGTGCCCGTGGGGCATCCCCACGATCGGCCATCGCGAACAGTGTGCGGCCGACCCCGGCGATCAGGCTCACGAGCACCGCGCCCGCGGCCAGCACCGCCGCTATCGCGAGCACCGCAACGGTCCAGTCCGGCAAGAGGGCTTGGGCAATGTCGTTCAACGCAGCAAGGCCGATGGTGGCGCCGCGCTCGGCCGCGAGCACCACGACGACAGCCACAAGGAGATAGACGAGCAGGACTAATCCGAACGACCACGCGATGGCTAGCGGAATGGTCCTTCGTGGATCGGTGACTTCCTCGCCAAGGACGGTGATCCGCGCATAGCCCGCAAAGGCGACGAAGATCAACCCGCTGGCCGCAAGAAGTGCCAGTGGAGTCGGCTCGACGAGAATCACCGATGTCACAACATCAGCGTCGGCCAGCTCAAGACCGGATCCGAGCACGAAGCCAAGCAGCACCAGGGCCACAACGATCACCATGACCGCAGCCACCCTGGTCGAGCGAACAACGCCTCGCAGATTCAACGCAAGAACGAGTCCGACAGCCACCAGGGCGACAACACGACTGTTCTCCGGCCAGACATACAGCCCGATCGTCAACGCGGCCGCCGACGCGGATGCCGTCTTGCCGATGATGAACACCAATCCCGCGAGAACACCGGCGAAGCGATTGACGTGGATGCGCCCGTAGGCGTAAACGCCACCTGCTTCGGGGTTACGAGCAGCAAGGCGTGCGGTGGATGTTGCGTTCAACCCAGCAACGGCCGCGGCGATGACAACCGCGAGGATGAGCAGACCACCGGCGCGTTGGAGTGCCGGTTGCCATACCGCGAAGACACCGGTGCCGATCATGGCGCTGACCCCGACCACAACAGCAGACCGCAGCCCGAGCGACCGTGAGAGTCGACTAGGGGGATCCGATGAAGCGGTCACGTGCGGAACGTACGCCGTATGCGTGAACACCAGGTGAAGTGGCACGCTGGGTTCATGCGAGGGGTAATGCAGCGCGCGGCTGGTGCACAGGTAACGGTCGATGGCGAGGTGGTCGGCTCGTTCTCAGGCCCCGGAATCGTGCTCCTCGTCGGTGTCACCCACGACGACGATGAATCCAAGGCAGCAACCCTCGCCGACAAGGTGTACGGCCTGCGAGTCTTCGAGCACCGACACGCTTCGGACGTCGCCTGCCTACCGCCGTCGGCTCCTCGAGAAGTCTCAGCGCGCGACCTCGGTCTCCCGGTACTAGTGATCAGCCAGTTCACGCTCTACGCGGAAACGAAGAAGGGGCGCCGGCCGACCTGGGATCAAGCCGCACCCGGAGCGGTGGCCGAACCACTCGTTGACGCAGTAGCGCAAGCCCTGCGAGACCTCGGGGCACCGGTGTCCACGGGTCGCTTCGGTGCGGACATGCAGGTGTCCTTCACCAACGATGGCCCGGTGACCGTGATTATCGAGGTCTGACTTCGGCGCTGATAGATCAATCGAGAACGGTCTACCCCACAACAACGGCGGTCTGACTAGACCTCACGAATGCAACATTCGGCGCATCGTCGGTCGGCAGACTCAACGCGACATCTAGGTCAGCATCCGTGGGGATCGACCGCTTGACCACCACCGTCGCAATCGGTCCTTCCTCAAAGTGTTGCGCACTCGAGGCAACCCACCCCACGTCTCTTCCCTCGAGCTGCACGGCAGCTCCGTGCGGCGGCAAGTGGTCGACAGATCCGTCGAGGTGGACGAGAGCCAATCGGCGGGGTGGATGACCGAGGTTGTGCACGCGAGCCACCGCCTCCTGTCCGCGATAGCAGCCCTTGGCGAGGTGGACACCGGGACCTATCCAGCCCACCTCGTGCGGAAGCGTTCGGTGGTCTGTCTCGAATCCCAGCCGGGGGACGGCTGCGGCGACTCGGATCGCGTTCCAGGCCCAGGTTCCCGCCTGCGACGGCCAGGAATCCAGCCGCTCCGACAACTCCACGCGCGGGATGATCACTTCCCGACCGTCCATGGTTGCGGGCCGATGGGGAACGTACTTATCCGCCCCACCTCCCTTATCGGAACCTGCCGCGACAGAGCCGGTCCCCGCGTAGTCGGCTGGAACGAGCCAGGTTGGGTAAGCAGCGTCGATCGCGTGAATCGGTTCCCATACGACGGCGTAGTCATCACTTACGTCTTCGATTTCTACCCGAGTCATGAACTTCATGGACTCGAGGTACGCAACGAGGTCACCGGAGGTGCGCGGTGCACAGATGATCCAGGTCGAGTAATCGTCGTCGGTGATGTGCAGTTCATGCTCGACGTGTCCGTGGGGGCTGAGGATCAAAGCCAAACTGGAACTCCCCGGCAGCAATCCCTCAAGGTGCTGCGACGTCAAACTGTGCAGCCACGACAGCCGATCGGGACCGGTGACCCGA
>Ga0181588_10002603_pt1 | contig 15536 bp, 13 predicted proteins | sample 071ome_26_FD_148607 | JGI IMG/M metagenome (GOLD analysis project Ga0181588, IMG submission 148607) | Coastal salt marsh microbial communities from the Groves Creek Marsh, Skidaway Island, Georgia - 071409BT metaG (spades assembly) | ecosystem: Environmental > Aquatic > Marine > Intertidal zone...
AACCGCGCGCCGGATCGTCGCCGGATCCTCCGTCCGGGGATTGTCATCGGTGACGATGGCGAGGTCCGCGCCGGCGCGAACCGACGCGCCCATCAGGGGGCGCTTGCCCGTGTCGCGATCTCCACCGGCGCCGAAAACGCAGATCAACCGCCCTTCCACATGCGGACGCGCGGCTTCCAACAACGTCTTCAACGCATCGGGCGTATGGGCGTAGTCCACATAGACCGGCGCGCCCGTCGCGGCCCGACCGACCAACTGCAAGCGTCCCGGTACGCCGTGGAGTTCCGCGAGCGCCTCGAGGAAAGCCGCGACCGGGCGGTCCTCGGCCCGCGCCACCAGCCCCAGGGCGGCAAGCGCGTTCATCGCCTGAAACCCGCCGACCAGGGGGAGAAACACCCGATGCTCGATCCCATCGAGACGCAGAATCAGCTCCTGCCCCCGCGATGTCGGCGACCGGCGAAGCAGGCGGAGCTCCGCCTGTTCGGACATGCCGAACCCCGTAACCGAGATCCCGCGGGCCCGACAGACTTCCGCGACGCGTTGGAACTCCGGGATATCGCGATTGACGATCGCCGTGCCGCCGTCGACGAGGAGATCGGAGAACAACCGAAGCTTGGCGCCGAGATAGGCGCTCATGTCGCCATGGTAGTCCAGATGATCCTGGGAAAGATTGGTGAAGGCCGCGGCACGCGCGCGAACACCGTCGAGGCGGCACTGGTCCAGACCATGGCTCGAGGCTTCCATGGCGAGGCGCCCGACACCGTCATGCGCCAGATCGCGCAGGACCGCGTGCAACGCCACCGGGTCAGGCGTGGTCAGGCCCGGCCCCGAGCGCGCTCCATCGGTAATCAGTCCAAGTGTACCGAGACTGGCGCTTCGCGAACCGGTCGCGGACCAAAGCTGACGCGCGAATTCGGCGACGGAGGTTTTCCCGTTGGTGCCGGTGACGGCGACGATGATCTCCGGTTGCGCGCCATAGAACTTGGCCGCCATGCGGGCCAGACGGTGCCGAGGATTTCTGTCGGGAATCCGGCAGGCTCCCTCGACGCGGACCGCGTCATCCCCGGTCGGCGTCAGAACCGCAACCGCCCCGCGCGCCACGGCTTCCGGAATGAAACGGCGTCCGTCGGTCGTGCTTCCGGGCAGGGCCGCGAACAAAAAACCCGGGCGAACCGCCCGGCTGTCACTGGTAACGCCTTGGATATCCAGGTCGAGCAACCCCGCCGCGGCCAACTCGTTCAGGGCCGGGTCACAGGCGGCGCGATCGCCGTTGATGAGCTCAGAAAGACGCAAGACGTTTTCGACCTTTCTCCGGCGGTGATTGGATATCCAGAACTTGGCGAATTTCCGGCGACTCCTCGTCGAAAGGATGAATTCCGAGCAAGGGCGCGCTTCGCGCGATGATCCGCTTGACCGCCGGCGCGGCGACCCATCCACCGGTCGCGTAACCGTGGGATTCCTTGTTGCCCTTGGGCTCGTCGATCATCACCAGAACCACATAGCGCGGGTCATGCATCGGGAAAGCGGAAACAAAGGACGACAGCAGCGACTTGCGGGCATAGGCGCCGCTCTTGCCCGGCTTCTCGGCGGTTCCGGTCTTGCCACCGACCAGATAGCCGTCCGCCGACGCCTTGCGCCCGGTACCGGTCTGCACCACGAGACGCAGCAGCTTGCGCATCTCGACCGATGTCTTGCGCGACAGAACCTGACGCCCCAACGCACGCACTTCCGGATCGCGCTTCACCAGGGTCACCGGCCATTGGATGCCGCCATTGACCACCGTCGCCACGCCGCTTACGAGGTGCAGCGGGCTGACCGCGATCCCGTGGCCGAAGGAGATGGTCATGGTGCTGATCTTGCGCCACGGCTTGGGCGCCATCGGAGCGCCGCGCTCCGGAAGTTCCACTGCCACCGGCTTCAGGAAGCCCAGCTTGTCCATGAAATCACGCTGGGCCTCGGAGCCGAAATCCAGCGCCATCTTCACCGAGCCGATATTGGACGAATACTTGAAGATCTCCGGCACCGAGAGCCAGCGCCGCTTGGCGTGATAGTCATTGATCGTGAACCGGGCGATACGAATCGGCTTGGTCGCGTCATAGCCGCTGTTCATCGTCGCGGTCCCCGCCTCCAGGGCGAGCGCGGTGTTGAAGATCTTAAAGGTCGAACCCATCTCGTAGACACCGAGGCTGGCCCGGTTGAAGCGCGTGTCGTCGGAGGCGACGCCCGCGGCATTGGGGTCGAAATCCGGCAAGGAGACCATGGCCACGACCTCGCCGGTATTGGCGTTCAGCATCACGCCGGCGCCGCCGATGCCGTCGAACGCCTGCATCTGACGGGCAACTTCCTCGCGCAAGATATGCTGGATCCGTATGTCCATGGACAGCGCCAAGGGCTCGACCCCATCGCGAAGCGAAGCGTCGAACTGCTTCTCGATCCCACCGAGCCCGGTGGCGTCGGTGCCGGAGAACCCGACGACATGGGAGGCCAGGCTTCCCTGCGGATATACGCGGCGCTCCTCGCGTTGAAAGTGCAATCCCGGTATGCCGAGAGCGTTGATCTCGTATTGTTGCCGAGGCGTGAGCCCCCGCTGTATCCAAACGAAACGTTTCTTGGCGCGCAGCTTGGCCACGACATCGGCTGGATCAAGATGGGTCAGGACGGACACCAGGCGACGCGCGGAGGCCTCGGCGTCAATGACGTCCTTGGGATCGGCATAGAGAGACGGAACCGACAGGCTGGTCGCCAGCAAAACGCCATTGCGATCCACGATGTCCGCCCGGCCCGTCTTCAAGGCATTCGTCGACGACTCCCGAACGACCGAAGGATCGTCCAAGCCGCGTAGCACCGCGACGTCGACAAGACGAACCGCGACCAACGCGAAAGCCACCGCGAAGAAAGCGCCGGCGACCAGGAGCCTGTTGCGCCCCACCTCGATGGCTTGCTTCGTCGTCCCTTCGATCCGCACGGTGGGCACGCCGGTTTCGTCAACCTGCCGCTCCGGCACCGAACTGGTTTCCAGCGAACTCATCGCGCGACCTCCGTTTGATCCGACGCATCGCTGAGACGAACCGGCAGGGCGTCGTAGCCACCGAGTTGAGCGGTGTCGGTGGGCCGCAGATCCATGTGCCGACGGATCAGCGATTCGATGCGCACCGGCTGGTTCAGGTAGCTCCATTCCGCGCGGAGGATCTGAATGGCCTCCTGGCTGGCCAGAATCTCGCGATGCAGGGCGTCCAGCCTGGCCTCGCGGACCTGAACCTCGTGCTTGATCAGGAACATCGCCACGGCGAAGAGCGAGGCGAGGATCGTCCAGAGAACCATGGAGCGACGAATCATGACCGCATCTCCTTTTCCCAGGCCGCGCCGTCCCGGGAAGCGTCTTCCCAAGCCGGGGCGGCGGTTCGCTCGGCGACGCGGAGGCGCGCGGAGCGGGATCTTGGATTGGCGTCGATTTCGGTCGCGCTGGGCCGGATGGGCTTCCGCGCGACCACGGCGAAGGAAGGTTCGCGTCGGCTTCGGGTCGGCGGCGGCGCATGACGGGAAACACCGGCTTCCCGGCCCTGACGGACCCGCAGGAACTCCTTGACCCGACGATCCTCCAGGGAATGGAACGAGATCACCGCCAGACGGCCACCCGGCGCCAAGAGACGCTCGGCGGATTCCAACCCGCGATCGAGTTCGCCGAGTTCGTCATTCACGTGAATGCGCAGGGCCTGGAACGTCCGGGTCGCGGGATCGATCCCGTCGCCCCGTTTTCCGCCCGGCACCACCCGACGCACGATCTCGGCAAGCCGGCCCGTGGTCTGGATGGCGCCTTCGGTCCGTGCCAGGACAATGGCCTTGGCGATCCGGCGGGAATGCCGCTCCTCGCCATATCCGTAGATGATGTTCGCGAGCGGCTCCTCGCCCATGGTGTTGACCACGTCGGCCGCGCTTTCGCCCTCGCGCCCCATGCGCATATCCAGGGGCCCGTCGAAACGGAAGGAAAAGCCACGTTCCGCCTGGTCGATCTGCGGCGAGGAAACCCCGAGATCCAAGGCCACCCCGTCAACGTGGTCGACGCCCTCGGCTCGGACCAATCGGTCCATCTCTCCGAAACAGCCCTCGATCATTGTCAGACGGTCACCGTGGGTCTGACGCAGCTTGGCGCCGCGGACAATCGCGTCCGGGTCCCGGTCGATCGCGTAGACATGGCAATCCGCGCGCGCCAGCATGGTGGCGGTGTGGCCACCGGCGCCGAAGGTTCCGTCGACATAACGACCGCCCGCGCGAATTTCGAGAGCGTCGACCGTCTCCGCCCCCATCACGGAGATATGGATTTGAGCGCCGCTCATCGCCCGCCCCCGCCGTCTCGGGAAACGATCCGAAGCGTCGCCCCTTGCTTGCGCGCGCGCACTCGGTTGCGGTCACGATGCGCCTCGAAGGCCGAGGGCTCCCAAATCTGAAAGCTTTTGCCCAGCCCCACGAAAGTCGCGGTGTCGGCGAACCCGGCATAGCTCAGCAACTCGGGCGGCATGACGATCCGGCCATCGGAATCGATCGTCAGTTGCCTGGCGTCGGCGAGAATGGTCTGAAGGTTCTCGGCCTCGTCGGAAAACGCGTCCAAGGCGTCAATGGAGTCGACGATCTCCTGAATGCGTTCGTCGCCACTTCCCTCGATGCAGGGATGCTTGAACGAAGGATAGAGAATGATCCCCGTCGAGGCCTGGCGGTCGAGCACGGCACGGAACGGCGCAGGCACGGATACCCGGCCCTTGCGATCGATCTTGTTCGCGAATGTGGACAGAAAAACCGCCACCTCGACCTCCGCTCGCGCATCCACGAAATCCCTTCGCGAATACCGCCTAGAACCTGCGCCGCCTTATCAATTTTCATGCGTTTTCAAGGCATTACCGCCTGACCGCGCTGCTGAAACTCGAATTGGGACGCCATCCACCAACCATGGAACTTTATGGAGAGTACATGGGACTATATGGGTAAGCAATGGGAATTTGTGTGTTTTCTTGGGTTTTGGCGGGTTTCACGCGGTCCAGAAGCGCTTTGAGTTGAGATCGGCAAGGATAGGTTCGCGATCTTCTTCACGAATATTGTTCCTGATTTGTTCTCATTTTAAGGTACGATCATACGGAACAAAACGCCTCCCCTTCCGATCAAGGGAGGCGTTTCCGGTGTAACTCCGATGGATAGGGTCGCGGCGAAGAAGCCGCGCTTCAGGTCAAGACGACGCCAACTCGGCTTCGAGCGCGGCGCGGACCGGGGCGGGCATCGCGGTGGATTTCCGCGTGTTGGGATCGAAGAAAACCTCGACCACGTCCTGATACCCGTGAGTCTCGCCGGTCTCGACATTCTTGATGTGCTGGCGGAAGGTCACGCTCTTGGAACCGCACCGCGCGACGCCGCTTTCAACCACGAAGAGGTCGGCGGATTTGATCTCTTTCCGAAAATGCGTCGTCGTGCTGGCGGTGACGGTGTGAACGCCATGCGCTTCCATCTCCTTCCAGCCGGTGCCGAGCTTCGACCAGATGTGGAAAATCGCGTCGTCCAGGAAATGCGCGTACCAGCGCACATTCATGTGGCCGTACTGATCACAATGCCAGGGGAAGCACACGCCCCGGTGCAGCTCATGCCAACGCGCCACCTCCGGCGCCTCCCGCGGCATGTCCGGCAAATCCGGAACCGGGTCCGGGCCGTCGAGCTGAGCCTGGATCAATGGGCGAAGCGCATCCGGAATGGGCGTCGAGCTTCTGGTCTCGGGATTGAAGAATACCTCGAGCGTTTCCAAGGTCGCGTGGATGTCGCCGGTTTCGGTGTTGCGCATTCTGAGAACAAAGGTACAGGTCTTGTTGCTGGCTCGGATCAGCGCGGCCTCGGTGGTCACCAAGTTGCCGACCGGCAGCTCCTGGATAAAGGTCGTGCGCACGATCGAGGCCACGCCATGCGCTCCGGTCTTCATGACCACGCCGTGGCTCATGCCGGTTTTGGCATAGGCGTGGAACATCGCCTCGTTGAACAGATTGGCGTATTGCCGGACATTCAGGTGCCCGAACTGATCACAAAGCCAGGGATGAACAACGCCGGTATGAACTTCGTGCCAGATGGTCATGATGAATACCCCAAGGTCAAATCGCGCGTCGGTCTTAGCAGACCGGGCCTCGGGCTGGCCAGTCCCCGAGAAATCTCGGTCTTTGCTTTCCCCCAAGCCCGGTTTCTGGCAGACAGTGCTCATCCGTCACCATCAGATCGTCCCATGCCATGAGCGCCGCCGCCTCCCCCGAGAACACCGCCGAAACCGACATCCCGAGCGATTTCATCCGCGAGCAAATCTGCGCGGATCTCGCGGACGGGACCACCCAAGCCGTGGTCACCCGGTTCCCGCCGGAGCCGAACGGCTATCTCCATCTCGGCCACGCGCTGTCGATCTGTCTGAATTTCGGTGCCGCGGCGGAGTTTGGCGGATATTGCAATCTGCGCTTCGACGACACCAACCCGACCAAGGAAGAGATGGAGTTCATCCAGGCGATCCAGCGCGATGTCTCCTGGCTCGGCTTCTCCTGGCCGGGCGAGCCGAAATTCGCCTCCGACAACTTCCAACAGCTTTATGACTGGGCCGAACACCTGATCACCCAAGGCAACGCCTATGTGGATGATCTATCGCCGGATGAGATCCGTGAGTATCGCGGAACCCTGACCGAGCCCGGCAAGCCCAGCCCCTGGCGCGACCGCCCGGTGGAAGAGAATCTGGACCTGTTCCGGCGCATGAAAGCCGGCGAGTTTCCCGACGGCGCCCGGGTGTTGCGGGCCAAGATCGACATGGCGTCCGGTAACATCAACCTGCGTGACCCGATCCTCTATCGTATTCTGCGCGCCACCCATCCCCGGACCGGCGATGCCTGGTGCATCTATCCGACCTATGACTTCGCGCATGGCCAATGCGACGCCATCGAGGGGGTGACGCACTCCCTCTGCACCCTGGAATTCGCCGACCATCGCCCGCTCTATGACTGGTTGATCGAACAGCTTCCGGTACCGGCGGTGCCGCGTCAGTACGAATTCGCCAAGCTGTTGATCTCGCACACCGTGCTTTCCAAGCGCCGCCTGACCCGCCTGGTGACAGAGGGCCATGTGCGGGGCTGGGACGACCCGCGCATGGCCACCTTGTCCGGTCTTCGACGCCGCGGCGTGCCGGCGGAAGCGCTTCGCAATTTCGTCGCCAAGCTCTCGGTCTCCAAGAACGAGGGCGAGGTTGAGATGGCCATGCTGGAACATGCCATCCGCGAGAACCTGAACCAGGCCGCCGAGCGCCGGATGGCGGTACTTGACCCGCTGAAGGTGGTGATCACCAACTATCCGGAAGGGGAGAGCGAGACGCTGGAAGCGATCAATCACCCCAACGATCCGGATGCCGGCACCCGCCAAGTGCCGTTCTCGCGCGAGATCTGGGTCGAGCGGGACGACTTCATGGAAGACCCGCCGCGCAAGTTCTTCCGTCTCGGGCCTGGCCGCGAGGTACGCCTGAGGTTCGCCTATTTCATCACCTGCGAGGAAGTGGTCAAGAACGACGCGGGCGAGGTTGTCGAACTGCGCTGCATCTACGACCCCGCGACCAAGGGCGGCGACGCGCCGGACGGCCGCAAGGTCAAGGGGACGATCCATTGGGTCTCCGCCGCTCACGCGTTGGACGCGGAAGTACGGCTATACAACCCGCTCTACACCCGGGCCGATCCCGGCGCCGAGGGTGACTTCATCGATGACATCAATCCGGACTCGCTGGAAGTCCTGACCGGCTGCAAGCTGGAGCCGAGCCTGGCGGAAATGCCGGCCAACCGACCCGTGCAGTTCGAGCGCACAGGCTATTTCGTCACCGACCCCGACGGGACGTCCGACGCCCCGGTCTACAACCGCACGGTGGCCTTGAGGGACAGCTGGGCCAAGGCGAAGGCCAAGGGTTAGGAACACGGACTGGTTACGAGGGAGAACGCCATGCTGACGGATGTGATGAAGCGGATCATCAAGGAGAACACGATCGGCATGGTGGCGACGGTAACGCCGGACGGCGCGCCGGCGGTCTCGCCCAAGGCGACCATGGTGATCCTGGACGACACCCATATCGCGTTCAGCGATATCCGCTCACCCCAGACCGCGCGCAACCTGAAGGCCAACCCGGCGGTGGAGCTGAATTTCATCGATGTCTTCCGGCGCCAAGCCTGCCGGGTCAAGGGCACGGCTGTCTATCACGCCAAGGGGGCGGCAGGCTTCGAGGCCCTCACCCATCACTTCGCGCCCTGGGACTATCTGGCGGACCGCGTTCGCGGCTATGTCGTGGTCGAGGTCACCAGGGCCCAACACATCCTCTCGCCCGCCTATGACGCGGGCGCCGACGAGGATGCGTTGAAGGCGGAATGGCTTGAGAAATACACCGCCCTGCTAGCATAGCGAGACACTCGTCGGCGCGGGATGATAGGGTTCACCCGGCTTCGAAAATCGACGTTACGGAGAGACACATGTCCCAATGCATCGTGATTGTTCAGTTTGATCTACCCAAGCGCGCCACGGACCAGGCGATCTCGGGCGCCTTGGGATCGGCCCCGACCTATCGCGGGCTCGAGGGCAAGGGCTTGCTCCGAAAGGACTATCTGAACGGCGAGGAAGGCACCGGCGGTGTCTATCTCTGGGAAAGCCGGGCCCATGCCGAGGCGTGGTACACCGAGGAGCTCGTCGCTTCGCTGACCGAGCGTTTCGGCGTCAAGCCCCGCCTGACCTGGTACGATACCCATGTGACGGTCGATAACGTCGCCGGGCAAACCCGCGTGGATGGAGAGCCCGTGTCGGAAACCGCCGCGGCGGAGTGAGCAGGGCTCCCCTCAGAAGATCTCGAAGTATTCGCGCTGTTCCCAATCCGTGACCTCGGTCAGATAGCGCGACACCTCGCCTTCCTTGATGGCGAGCAGATAGTCGACGAAACCGTCCCCCAGGACCCCGCGATATAGCGCGCTACCTCGGAAAGCCGTCATCGCGTCCATCAGGCTACGCGGCAGGCGCGGCGCCTCGGTCGCATAGGGCGTGTCCGCCGGCGGGGGCGGAACGAGGGCTCGGCTGATCCCGTCGAGACCGGCGATCATCTGGGAGGCGAGATAGAGATGCGGGTTCGCCGCCGACTCGCCGACCCGGTTCTCGATCCGCGTCCCCGCGTCTCCGGGGCCGCCGATGGCCCGGATCATCGCGCCCCTGTTATCCCGTGCCCAGAGCGCCCGGTCCGGGGCCAGGGATTGCGGGCGAAAACGCTTGTAACCGTTGATCGTCGGCGTGGTGAAGACGCAGGACGCCGACGCGTGCTCCAGCAGCCCCGCGACATAGGCCTCGCCGGCTTCGGATAGCAGCGCGTCCGGCACGGTGGGCGTGAAGGCGTTCGCGCCGGTCGCCCGGTCCAGGAGCGACTGATGCAGGTGCCAGCCGCTGGAGAAGAAATTCTCGAAGGCCGGGCGGCACATGAAGGTCGCGTGATAGCCGTGACGGCGACAGATCTGCTTGGCGGCGGATCGGAACAGCACCATCAGATCGGCGCTTTCGATCCCCGGTAGCGGCGCGAAGGTGAACTCCACCTGGCTCGGCCCGAACTCTATCTCCACGGACCGCAGGGGCAGGCCCATGGCCATGACGTCGCGGCAGATCAGGTCAACCACCGGCTCCACCTCGTCCATGCGGAACTCGGCGAGATACTGGAAGCCATGGGCCAGCGGGCTCACATCCGGCGGATCACCAGGCATGCCCGATTGCTCCGGCCTGAGTTTGCGATCCTCCAGCTTGAACAGATGAAACTCGATCTCGATACCGGAGAGAAAATCGTATCCGGCTTCGGCCAATCGCTCCGACGCGCCACGGCATATCGCCCGGCTGGAAAACGGCACCGGTCGCCCGTCCGGGTAGTACATGTCGCAGAGCAGCCAGCCGGTCCCGCTGGACCACGGCAGCACCCGAAACGTGTCGGGATCGGGAACCATCAGAAAGTCCGGCGCCCCGGTCAGTTCGGGCGCGTCGACGCCGGCGCCCGAGGTCCAGATCGGAAACACCGTGCGGTGCGAGGTATCCTTCAGCAACAAGCTCGTGGTCATCGCGCAGCCCGACGCGAATGCCCCCTCAAGCTCTGAAATCATCAAGGTCTTGCCGCGCAGCAGGCCGTGCTGATCGGCGCAGGATAGCCGGACCATCTCCAGCCCCGACGCCCGCGCCTCGACCAGGACTTCGGCGGCCCTGGCGGTCTGCCCGTCGCTCCAAAGACCATGTCTGGCGATGAAGCCGTCCCTGCCGATACTGCCCGCGCGCGCCATCTGGTCAGGTACCCGAGATCACGACATCAACGCCGAGGCCCAGTCCGAGCCGCGGCGCCGCGCCAAGTCTCGTTCCACGCCGACAGGCTCCCAGGCATCCGCCGGCGCGATCGCGTCGATGGCGATCGGAAGCGCGTGATCCGCCTTGACCGGGGCCACCTCGCCCGCCTCATGCGCGCGGATCTCGCTCACCAGCCGCTTGCGGTATTCCGTGATCACGATATCGCTGGTGCCCAGGGTCTCCATGGTCCGGTCCTGGATCGCGCCCTGGGATTCCACCGCCCATTGGTCATGCACGTTGATGTCCTGCCCCATGCCGGTATAGGTGTCGCGGAGCTGTTCATCCGGGTCGTAGCCGAAGTCATTCGCCTTGCCGATGCGCGGCATATAGTCCGGCAGGGTGTACACCTCGAGGCGCTGGGCCCGCATGGTGTCGTGATCCACCGGGGCGCCGAAACTGGTGAACATCGCATACCAATAGCTCTTGGTATCGTCGACCGGCACGTGCCACTGGGTCACCGTCATCTCACGGCTGAGCGGAATCAGGATCGCGGTCGGGAAGATCGCGTCGGTTATCCGCACATGCATGCCCCGATTATCGAGGTTTCGCGGCGTCGTGACCTTGTGGCCGAAATCGGTTTCCTCGACTCGAATCTCCGGGCGCGCGTATTCCCGCATCAGCCGGGTGGTCGGAATATTGTCGACGTCGTCGCGAAACTGCTGGCCGTAGCCCTTGCTCGCGTCCTCGTCCTCGAGAAACCGGTGCAGATAGGAGGCATGGGCCGGGTCCATGCCGACTTCAAGCACCTGAAGCCAGTTGCAGTCGACGAAGCCCTTGAAGGCGAAACTGTGGCTTTCGGGAGCGGCGCGACAATCGAGATTGGGCAGTGCCGGGGGGGGCGCCCTGCCCCAAAAACCCGAAGATCATGCCGTTCTTCTCGACAACCGGATAGGCCGCGTGCCTGACCCTTGTATGGAGCGTGCTGTCGAGCGGCTCGGCGGGGGTATCGAGGCATTTGCCGTTCACGTCGAACAGCTAGCCATGGAACGGGCACCTGAGCCCGCCATCCTCCAAGCGCCCATAGCAGAGATCGGCGCCGCGATGGGCGCAGTTGCGCGCGATCAGGCCCAGCCGCCCCGCCTCGTCGCGAAACAGCACGAGGTTCTCGCCGAACACCGTGACCGGACGGAACGGGCGCTTGCCCTTCAGTTCATCCGAAAGCGCGATCGGCTGCCAGTACCGCCGCAGCAACGCCCCCGCCGGCGTGCCGGGCCCGACCCTGGTCATAAGCTCGTTCTGGGCGGCGCTGGTCATGGTTGAACCCCTCCGATCCGACTAAGCCCCCGCCACCACCGGCCCCTCGGGCACACGGCCTTCCTCGACGCCGTGGCAGGTGACGATCGAGCCATCCGGTGTCGTGATCGGCATCGGGACCTCCGCGCGGCAGCGATCCGTTGCGAAGGGACAGCGGGGATGGAACGTGCAGCCCGAGGGCGGCGTGATCGGGTTGGGCACCTCGCCCGCGACCGGCGTGCGGTCGCGTCCACTCATCGAGAGATCCGGGATGGTGTCCAGCAGCATCCGGGTATAGGGGTGCCTGGGCGCGGTGAACAAGGTCTTGGCCGGCGCCACCTCGGCCAGGCGACCGAGATACATCACGCCGACCCGGTCGGACACATGGCTCACCACCGCGAGATTGTGGCTGATGAACAGATAGGTCAGTCTGAACTCGCGCTGAAGGTCCTTCATCAGGTTCAGGATCTGCGCCTGGACCGAGACATCAAGCGCCGAGGTCGGCTCGTCGCAGACCAAGAAGTCCGGCTGGCTCGCCAGGGCCCGGGCGATTGAAATCCGCTGGCGCTGTCCGCCGGAGAACTCATGCGGGTATTTCGCGCCGTCGGCGGCGGCGAGCTTGACGAAGGACAGCAGCTCTCCGACCCGCCGCTCGATCCCCGCCGAGGTGGTCTCGAGACCAAACGCCCGCAGCGGCTCGGCGACGATATCCCGCACCCGCCAGCGCGGGTTGAGCGAGGCATAGGGGTCCTGGAAAATCATCTGCAGGCGGCGTCGCAGGGGCGCCATCTCGACCCGGCTGAGGCCGGCGATGTCGCGGCCCTCGAACTCGATCGATCCCGCGGTGGGCTTGTAGAGCCCGACGATCAGCCGCGCGACGGTGGACTTGCCACAACCGGACTCGCCGACGAGCGAGAATGTCTCGCCCTTGGCGATCTCGAAATCAATGCCGTCCACGGCCTTCAGGATTTGCCGGGGCTGGCGATCGATCAGGCGGTTCAGCAAGGGCGGCGAGACGTCGAAATAGCGGGCCAGGCCCTGGACCCGCATGACGCCGTCGCGGCTTTCGTCCGAGGCTCCCGCTGGAGCTCCCACTGGCGCGTCAGGCATGGGCCAATTCCTTGTTGTGATGCCAGCACGAGACCTGGGTTTCCTCGACTTGCACCAGGTCCGGGCGCTGAACAAAGCAACGGTCCAAGGTTTTGGTGCACCGGGGATTGAAGGCGCAGCCCTGGGGGATCGCCGTCAGGCGCGGCATGGCGCCCTCGATCTGAGTCAGGCGACCGTCACCCTGATCAATCGATGGGATGGAGCCCATCAGGCCGACGGTGTAGGGATGCTTCGGATTCTGGATAACCTGGCGCACCGGTCCGATCTCGGCGATCCGCCCGGCATACATCACCGCGACCCGGTCCGCGGTTTCGGCGATCACGCCCATATCGTGGGTGACCAGCATCACCGCCGTCCCATGCTCACGGCAGAGCCGCTTCAAGAGCGCGATGATCTGCGCCTGGATCGAGACATCCAGCGCCGTGGTCGGCTCATCCGCGATGATCAGCTTGGGATTGACGCAGAGCGCCAGCGCGATCACCACCCGCTGGCGCATGCCGCCGGAGAACTGATGCGGGTAATGCTCGACCCGGCGTTCCGGCGCCGGAATGCCAACCTCGGCCAGGAGATCGATCGCCCGCGACAGGGCTTGGGAATGGGTCAGATCGGTGTGGGTCTGGATCGTCTCGACCAACTGCTCGCCGACCGAATAGAGCGGGTTCAGACTGGTCAGTGGGTCCTGGAAGATCGCGCCGATCTCCAGCCCCCTGATCCGGCGCATCTGCTCATAGGGCAGGTTGTCGATCCGCCGTCCTTCCAGGAGAATTTCCCCCGCCGCGATCCGGCCCGGCGGCTCCAGGAGCCCGATAATGGCGGCGCCGGTCATGGACTTTCCGGCGCCGGATTCGCCGACCACGCCCAGCACCTCGCCCGGATCGATATGCAGGGAGATATCGTCGACCGCCGTCAGGATGCCCCGCCGGGTGGGGAATTCGACGCGCAGATTACGTACCTCAAGAAGGGGATTGCCCGCCATGCGCCGCTATCTCAGTTTCGGGTTGAGGGCGTCGCGCAACCAGTCGCCCAAAAGATTGACCGCAAGTACCAGGATCGCCAGCGCGATGCCCGGGAAGATCACCATCCACCACTCGCCGGAGAACAGATAGTCGTTGCCGATCTGAATAAGCGTGCCCAGCGACGGCTCGGTCGGCGGCATGCCGACGCCGAGGAAGGACAGGGTCGCCTCGGACAGAATGGCGACGGCGAGCTGGATGGTCGCGATCACCAAGACCGGCCCCATCACGTTCGGCAGGATATGCCGCAGCACCATCAGGGTCGGGTGGATACCGATGACCTGGGCCGCCTGCACATATTCCTTGTTACGCTCGACAAGGGTGGAGCCGCGCACGGTTCGCGCGAATTGCACCCAGTTCGAAATGCCGATCGAGAGGATCAAGATCCAATAGGCCAGCTCTCCCGATTTCTCGACATTCAAGACGCCGCGGATCACCCCGTCGATCAACAAGGCCGTCAGGATCACCGGAAAGCTCAGCTGGATCTCGGCGACCCGCATGATGAAGGCGTCGACCACGCCACCGACGAAACCGGAAAGCAGCCCGAGACCGACACCGAGAACCGTCGCCAGCACGACGCTGGCGAACCCGATCAGAAGCGAAATCCGCGAGCCGAAAATGATGGTCGAGAGAATACCGCGCCCCTGGTCATCGGTCCCGAGAAAGAAACGCGGATCCCCACCCTCCATCCACATGGGCGGCAGATTCGAGTCCAACAGATCAATGGACGCGAGATCGAACGGGTTATGCGGCGCCACGAGCGGCGCGAAAATCGCCGAGAGGATGAAGATCGCGGTGACCACGGCGGCGGTCACCGTCACCGGCGAGCGGGTGAAGCTGTAGAGAACGTCGCTCTCGACGAAGCGGGACCAGGCGGTGGTCTCGGCGCCCGTCGGCTCAACGGTGGCCGGCGCGCTCGCCGTGGATTGCGTGACGGGCGCCTCAGCCATGACCATGCGCCTTGGAAGCATCGACCCGAAGCCTCGGATCAACCACGTAGTAGAGCATGTCGACGATCAGGTTAATCGCCACGAAGAAGAAGGCGATCATGATCAGGTAGGCCGCCATGATCGGGATGTCCACGTTCTGGATCGCCTGCAGGAACATCAGCCCCATGCCCGGCCACTGGAACACGGTCTCGGTGATGATCGCGAAGGCGATGATGGAGCCGAGCTGTAGCCCGGTAATCGTGATCACCGGCACCAGGGTGTTCTTCAAGGCGTGTCCGAAATTCACCGCCCGATTGGTCAGCCCTCGGGCGCGGGCGAATTTGATGTAGTCGGTGCGCAGAACCTCGAGCATCTCGGCCCGCACCAGACGCATGATCAGGGTGAGCTGAAACAGCCCGAGGGTGATCGCCGGCATGATCAGCGCCTTCAATCCCTCCGCCGTCAGCAGCCCGGTGCGCCATCCCCCAATATCGGTGACGACGCCCCTGCCGAACGACGGCAGCCAGCCGAGGATCACCGCGAAGACATAAATCAACAGAATCCCTATCAAGAATGTCGGCAAGGATATCCCGACCAGGGACGCCGTCATGAACACCTTGCTTAGCAAGCCATGGCGATGCAGCCCGGTGTAGACGCCCATCGGCACGCCCACCAAAAGCGAGAACAGCGCCGAGATGATGCTGAGCTCCAGGGTCGCCGGCATGCGTTCCCGGATCATTTCCGAGACCGGGCGCTGGTGCTGATAGGAGATGCCGAAGTTACCGGTGGCCGCGTTGCCGACGAAGCGACCGAACTGGACGATCATCGGGTCCCGCAGGCCGAGCTTGACCCGCAGTTCCTCGCG
>Ga0181588_10002605_pt1 | contig 15527 bp, 17 predicted proteins | sample 071ome_26_FD_148607 | JGI IMG/M metagenome (GOLD analysis project Ga0181588, IMG submission 148607) | Coastal salt marsh microbial communities from the Groves Creek Marsh, Skidaway Island, Georgia - 071409BT metaG (spades assembly) | ecosystem: Environmental > Aquatic > Marine > Intertidal zone...
CTGCGGTCGAGCCTCATGCCCACTCCTCGTCGTCGGGAATATCGCCGATCGGGATGCGCACCGTGAAGCGAGCACCTTCGGAACCGTCGAGGCGGTCATCGACCCAGACGTCGCCCCCGTGCAGCCCGACGTGTTCCGCGACGAGCGCAAGGCCGAGCCCCGATCCAGTGCCGTCGCCTCGCCGTCCACCAGCGCTGCCTCGCGAGAAACGATCGAAGATCACGCCCCGCTCGGCTTCGGGAACACCCGGGCCTTCGTCCTCCACGGCGATAATCGCGTAGTCGTCTTCGTGCCCGACAACCACGCGGATCTCTCCGGCGCCGTACTTTGCGGCGTTGTCGACCAGGTTGGCGACGACCTGTGCGAGGCGGCGCTTGTCGCCCGCGACAACGAGATGCTGGAGTGCCCCAACGTCGATGACGACGTCGTAGGGGGAGTGATGCACGGATTGCCGAACGAACTCGACGAGATCGATCGGTTCGGCCTGCAGTGACGCCGTACCGACGTCGTAGCGACTGATTTCAAGGAGATCCTCGACCAAGGCAGTGAAGCGGGTGACGTCGTCGGTCAGCAGATCGAGGGCGGTTTGGTTGCGTTCGGTCATGCTGTCGCGGTTGTTGTTGAGCACCTCGACCGAGGCATTGAGGGTCATCAGCGGCGACCGCAACTCGTGAGAGACCTCGGACGCAAAGCGCGCGTCGCGTTCGATACGATCCTCCAACGACCGGGCCATGCCGTTGAAGCTCGCCGTCAGCGACGCGAGGTCGGCATCAGCCGGTGGATCGAGACGGGTGTCGAGTTCGCCCGCGGCCAACGACTCGGCGGCGAGTCGCACTTCGCCAAGCGGTGTGAGGGCTCGTCTCGATGCCCATGAACCAAGCGCAGCGGAGAACAGGGTTGCGGCTGCGCTCACGCCGAGCACGATGATGCCGAGCGTGTTGAGCACGTCCTCGACATCGTCGGTCGCTGCCGCCTCGTAGTAGGCCGCTGCGGTGTCGGGGATTGGAATACCGGTGACGATCAAGGGACGGCCGTTGACCCGCACACGCATGCGGCCCGCATTGCCAGCCTCGACGAGTTCTCGCAGTGACGAGGGCACGGCGTCGGCGTCGAAGGCCTGATCGAGCGCACGGGTGGCATCACCGACCTGAAGCAAGGGAAACGACCCTTCAGTGATCGTCAGGTTGTCGAGCAGGACGCCAACATCCTCGATCTCGGTTTCGGCTCCGAGCCCGTTCTCGACGCGTTGGGCGTTGCGGACGGCGACCGAGAACGCTCGTTCCTCACGGTCCTCAACGAGATTCTGGCGGGCCAGGGTGAGGGTCGACAGGGCGATGGTGAGCGACAGCAGCAGCCCACCGAGCGCGTAGAGGCCGGTGATGCGGGCTCGAAGCCCCAGTCGACCCCACAGCCGCCGAATCATGATGGATCAAGACTGGAGCTTGTAGCCCAGACCCCGGATGGTGACGACATAGCGGGGGTTGGCAGGGTCAGGCTCAATCTTGGTCCGCAGGCGACGGATGTGGACGTCGACGAGGCGACCGTCGCCGAAATAGCCGTAGCCCCACACCCGCTCGAGGAGAACTTCTCGACTCAGCACCCGGCCAGGGTTGGTTGCGAGTTCCACCAGGAGACGGAACTCGGTCTTGGTGGGGTGCACGTCGGTGCCTGCGAGGCGCACGACACCCTCTTCGGGGATGATCTCAAGATCGCCGAAGACCATCTGGGGTGCGCCGGGGCCGGCGCTTCGGGCCCGGCGGAGCAGCGCCCGGATGCGAGCCGAGAGTTCTTTCGGAGCGAACGGCTTCGTGAGGTAGTCGTCGGCGCCGGCTTCGAGTCCGGCGACGACATCATGCGTGTCGGCGCGCGCAGTGACCATGACGATCGGCACATCACTCACCCGCCGGATCGCGCGACAGACGTCGAAGCCGTCGATGCCGGGGAGCATGATGTCGATCAAGACGACGTCGGCAGCTTCACGGGTGAATGCGTTGAGTGCGTCCTCACCGCTCGCGGCCTCCTCCACGGTCCAGCCCTCGTCTTCGAGCGCGAGCCGGACCGATGTCCTGATGCGCTCGTCGTCTTCAACGGTGAGGATCCTGGTACCCATGGGTAGTGATGCTTGCAGATTCGCGCCCGGTGAGGGGACCAGCGGCAGAAATCAATCGGCGAGACCCAGCCGACCGACCAACTCCTCGAAGATGGTGATGGAGCCACAAACGAACGGGCCGTTGGGGCGATGGTCGAGCGTGCGTCCACCTGCTTCGCGCACGAGAAGCGCGCCGGCAGCGATGTCCCAGTCCTGGACGCCGACCTCGTAGTAGGCGTCGAGGCGGCCGGAAGCGACGCTGCAGCAGTCGATCGCAGCGCCGCCGAAACGGCGGATATCGGCGATGTTGGGGAGGAGGTCCGCAATGAGTCGGGCTTGTTCCGCCCGAACGGTGGGCTGGTAGTTGAAGCCAGTGCCGAGCACCGCTCGGGCGAGATCGACCGGCTCGCTCACGTGAATCGCCTCGCCGTTGCAAAAGGCCCCAGAGCCGAGCGTGGCGGTGAAGCGCTCGCTGCGGACCAGGTCGTGGACCACGCCGACGGAATCGACGCCGTCAACCCGCGCCGCGATCGACACCGAGAAGCCCGGCAGATCGCGGATGAAGTTCGTGGTGCCGTCGATCGGGTCGATGACCCAGACGACACCGGTTTCCGATGTCTTGTCCGCTCCCTCCTCACCGAGGAGTCCGTCGTCGGGACGAGCGTCGAGCAGAACGCCGACGATCGTCTCCTCTGCCCATCGGTCCATGGCGGTGACCATGTCGGTCGAACTCGACTTCGTATCGATGCCCAGATCACGACGAGCGTCGGGGGCGGCGAGACCAGGAGCGACCGCATCGACCGCCGCCTGGGCCAGCGCCAACAGTTCGGTGAGGTCGATGCTCACGCGTCGTCGGCGCGAGCGGCCTCGATGGCCTCCCATTCACTCATCGCCCGGAGCGTGAGTACCGCAACGATCGCAACGCCGCCTGCAGCAAGGATCGCGGCCCCGATGCCGACGAGGCCGGCGTAGGTCGTGCATCCATCGGTGCACTGGAGATCCATCACGGCGTAGCCGATGAGTCCGCCGCACAGGCCAGCGAGCACGATGGCGACCACAGCGATGATGCGGGCGAACAGCGGCGGCGCCGCAGTGGACGCAGCGCCGGCGTCGGAGGAAGCGGAGGACGTGGCCATTACTCGACAGCCTACCGAGGGGACGTTGGGCTGAACCGTGTCGGCGAGGTCCTAGAGTGCTGACTTCGTGCGCACCCTGATCGTCCTGCCGACCTTCAACGAGGCCGACAATATCGTCGAGGTCCTCCGGAAGTTGCGCGCCGTCGTGCCCGAGGCCTCGGTGTTGGTCGTCGACGACTCGAGCCCCGACGGCACGGCGGATCTCGTCGAGGAGGTCGCGGCGGAGATCGGCGACGTCTCGGTGATGCGTCGTCCCGCCAAGTCAGGCCTCGGCTCTGCGTACCGCGATGGCTTCCGGCACGGCCTCGCCGCCGGGTACGACGTGATGGTCGAGATGGACTCCGACCTCTCGCACGACCCTGCTGCCCTGCCTTCGCTGCTTGCCGCCGCTGCCGATGGTGCGGCTCTTGCTCTCGGAAGCCGGTACATCCCCGGCGGCTCGATCCCTGACTGGTCTTGGCATCGCCGGGCGCTGTCTCGATGGGGCAACCGCTATGCAGCTGCTGTGCTCGGCATCGATGTCAACGACGCTACCAGTGGATACCGGGCGTATCGGGCGGAGGCGTTGGCCGACATCGACTTCCACACAGTGCAAGCCGATGGCTACGGCTTTCAGGTCGAGATGGCCTACCGGGTGCTCGCCAGCGGTGGTCGAATCGTCGAGGTCCCGATCTCGTTCACCGACCGGGTTCGCGGCGAGTCGAAGATGTCGAGCAGCATCGTCGTCGAGGCCCTCGTGCTCGTCACCTGGTGGGCCATCCGCGACCGAATCCTCAGAATCCGCCGCTGAGCTGCCGAGTCGCTCGCCGCCTGTCATGCTGGCGACATGCGTCGATGGCAGGTCGCCGGAGGACTTCTCACCGATTGCCGCGGGCTCTTGCTCGTGGCCAACCGTCGACGTGATGGATCGGTCGACTGGACGACTCCAGGAGGCGTCGTCGACGAGGGGGAGACACCGGTCGTGGCGCTTGGCCGCGAGGTCACCGAGGAGACGGGCCTCGTCGTCGATGCATGGGCTGCGATGCGATGGACGGTCGAGGTCACCTTTGTCGACCTCGACATGCACCTGATGGTCGAAGTCCACGAAGCCGCCTCGTTTAGCGGTGATCTCTCGTTCGATGACCCTGACGGCATCGTGCACGACGGCGACTTCCTCGATCAGGCTCAGGTCCACGATCGGATTCGCAGCGGACCGGCTTGGGTCGCCGACCCACTGGCCGAATGGCTCGCCGAGCCGTGGAGCGAACTCCGCCAGTTCCGCTACGACGCCGTAGGGGAGCAGTCGGGCGAACTCCGAGCGGTCCGTCTCGATCCATGAGTGATGTCGCCTACGAGGGGCCGCCCCCCGACGGGGTGCTCGGCTTCCTACATGTCGACATGGACGCCTTCTTTGTGTCGTGCGAGCTGCTGCGCCATCCAGAGCTGCGCACGGAGCCAGTCGTCGTCGGCGGCACCGGCGACCGCGGGGTCGTCGCCGCTGCCAGCTATGTCGCTCGGAGTTACGGCATCCATTCGGCGATGCCCACCAGCCGGGCTCGTCGGCTGTGCCCTCATGCGGTATTCCTGCCCGGCGACCACGCCTACTACGCCGAGGTCAGCAGACGGGTCATGGCGGTATTCGCCGACGTCACCCCCTACGTCGAGCCACTGTCGCTCGACGAGGCGTTCCTCGATGTTCGGGGGGCCCTGCGCAATCGCGCCGATGCCGCCGAGATTGCCCGTGACATTCGAGCTCGGATCCTCGACCAGGAAGGACTGACATGCTCGATCGGCGTCGCAACGGTCAAGTTTCTCGCGAAGCTCGCGACCGAGGAGGCCAAACCTCGGGCGAGTCAACGCGGGCCGGTCTTCGGGTCCGGTGTGCATGTCGTCGAGCCGGGTCGAGAGCTTGCCTTCCTGCATCCCAAGCCGGCCCGAGAGCTGTGGGGGGTTGGCCCCAAGACCGGTGAGAAGCTCGCCCGCATCGGCATCGAGACGATCGGAGACCTCGCTGCGCAACCGCTGGACCGACTGACTGCGGCCCTCGGATCGGCGACGGGTACCCACCTCCATCAGTTGGCGCACGCCCGAGACCCGCGGCCGGTCGTCGTCGATTCCCGTTCCAAGTCGATCGGGCACGAAGAGACCTTCCCACGCGACCTCACCGACCGTTCCGTGCTCAGCCGAGAGCTGATCCGGATGGTGGATGCTGTCGCGACTCGCCTTCATACGGCGGGCGTTGCGGGGCGAACGATCCAGCTCAAGGTCCGGTTTGGGGATTTCACGACGATCACCCGTTCAGCCACCATCGCCGAGCCGACCAACAAGGCACATGTGATTCGGAGCACCAGCGAGGCGCTGCTCGCCAAGATCGACGTCGATCCTGGTGTCCGGCTTCTCGGCGTCAGCGTGAGCCAACTCGGCGAGCCGATCGCCCAGCAACTGAGTCTCGACGACGCGGCTGGTCCGGGACGCAACGAAACCGACGACATCGTCGAGGCGATTCGCGACCGCTTCGGCGGCGATGCCATCGGGCCGGCGACCCTGGCGCGGCCGGGAAAGCCACTCGACCGAATGGTACCCGGCCAGCAGCAGTGGGGTCCTGACGATCTGACCCGCTGAACGTCGGCCCCGGTGGCTGCACCATCGGCATGGCGGTGATCCTGCGTCTCCGCGTTGTTTTGGGGCTACCGGTTGTGCGAAACTGGTCGAACCCCACGAAGGAGCCGAAGGTGCCGCTTTCCGAAGACGAGCAGCGCATTCTCAGCGAGATCGAAGATCACCTCTATGAGAGTGATCCGAGCTTGGCGCGCGAGGTGGCTCAGACCACGATCTACACCCATGCGTTCCGCAACCTCAAGCGGGCGACGGTGGGCTTCATCGCTGGCACGGTGGCGATGGTCGCCCTGTTGTCGGTGTCCTTCGTGTTCTCGTTCGTGGGCGTGCTCATCATGTTGTTCAGCCTCCTGTGGGGCTTCGACAACCTGCACAAGCTCGGCCGGGCGGGTCTCGAGCAGATGACCTCCGGGATGCGAGGCAGCGCCGGTCTCAAGGACGCTGTCGGAGGTGCCGGCGCGAAGATGCGTGATCGGTTCAACCGCCCCCAGGGCGACGAGCAACTCTGATTTCCCGCCCGTCGGTTCAGGCGACCCAGCGAGTCACGGTTGCGACGCGACGTTTAGTTCACGCTGATGGTGCGAGGATCGATCGCGTCGCTCCACCGCTTGCTGCCTGACACCTGGGCCCGACAGCGTTCGGCCACGGCGGTAGCGGCTCGTTCGGCCTCGTGCGAGACCGATGTCGGATCGCTGAGCTTCGCGTAGCGCAGCGTGGTGACGGCTGCGGCGAGCTCCTCGACAGGGCCGACGGCACGATGATGCTGCAGCGCTCGTGAGGCGAACTCCATCGGGGTTTCCGCCGGTGAGGGAACGATGCCGATGAGACGAAGGGCGGCGGTCGCGTCGTCCCACGCGAGTTCGCTGCGTCCGATTGGATCGTCCGCCACCCGCATCCCACGGCGCCGCCGAGAAACGATGCGAGCGAGCGGGACCGCGCCGACGATCACCGCGATACCGCCGATCGCTGAGACGAGCCGGAGCAGCAGGCTCCAGTCGCGCCCCTCATCGTGATCGCCGGCCGTCGTGCCTGCGCCGGCTGGCTCGGCGAGCAGGTCGTCGAGACCGGGTTCGGATTGGTCGGGGACAGACGGTGCAGCGTTGGTGCCTCCGGTCGGGGTGGGGGCGGGGAGCGTGGTCGGGACGGGGCCGTCACCGAGCGCTCGGTTGCCGGCGTCGTTCTCGCCGAACTGGGCCGGTGCCAGCCGGGCGAAGGATTGGTTGTGGGCCGGCGCCCGGCCTGGGGTCGGGTCGAGGACCACCCATCCCACGTCGGCGAAGAAGACTTCGGGCCAGGCATGGGCGTGTTCGCCGCGCACGACGTAGGCGCCGCGGGCGGCATCCCACTCGCCCCACGTGAAGCCGACGGCGACTCGGGTGGGGATGCCGATCGAACGGGCCATGGCGGCGAAGGTCGAGGCGAACTGTTCGCAGTAGCCCTCTCGCACGTCGAAAAGAAAGCGCTCCATGCTGTCGATGTCGTGGTCGAGGGCGACCTGGATGTTGTACGTGAAGTTGTTGGGGTCGACGAAGAAGTTCTGGAGTGCCACGACCCGCTCGTAGTCCGTCGAAGCTCCCGCCGTGATCGCCTCGGCAGCCCGAGTGATGTCGGGATTCCAGCAGGCATTGACGGTGGTCTGACCGTCGAGGCATTCCTCCGGAAGATGCGTGTGTTCGGCGACGAAGTCGGCGCCGAGACCATCGGTCGCAGTGGTCGGCAGCACCGCCGGGTCGTAGTTGGGCACCTGAGACTCGATGACGTAGGTGAAGCCTGCTCGGGCCCGCTCCTCTGACTCGCGTTTCACCACCAACGCGCCGGTCTCGACCTCGTACTCCAGTTCGACGTCGCCCGAGGTCAGAACGTTCGAGATCTCGTAGGCGGCTGGCAGATAAATGCCGCCGAGAGCCATCGTCGTGATCTCCTGTCGGACGGTCGTCCGGTTCACGGTTGAGGCGATGTTGGACGGCACCCGACCGTTGGCGTCGTCGAAGCTGCTCGAGCGCCGCCACTCCCGCCCGTTGAATTCGGTGAGCGCCATCTGGCGCCAGTAGTGACGGTCGATGGGATCGTCGACGCCCACCGAGAACAGTTCACGCTCGGTTTGGTTGAGGAGGCTGGCACTGATCTCAACGAGAGGACTCGTGACCCGACGCGTCTCGGGACCGTTGTCCCACTCGGAAGGATCGAGGAGTTGCTCGCCCGCGTCGGGCAGTGCCGGCCCGGCCACCACGCCGACCGAGAGGGCGATTCCCGCAGCGACAACGCCCGCCCGCATCGTGGACCAGAGTCCAGCTAGCGCGCCGGCGGCGACCCACACGTTGTCGCGCGCCTGACGGGAGAGGCGCAGGCTCAAGATGACGGCACCAACAGCTGCAACGAAGAGCGCAGCGTGGACCACCGGGTTACTGCCGTCGCCGAGGAGCACGGTGAACACGAAGATCGTGGTGGCCGGGGTGATGGTCTCGGGCATCGACCGGAGTCGGAACGCAGCCCAGTCGGCGAGCACTGCAGCCCACCAGAGCGCAAGCCCTGCTGTGGCGACGAAGCCCCGGAGGGGCTCGACCGGTGCCTGCTGCAGTTCGAAGGCGTTCCACGCCGCTTCGAGGTCGGAGCGCAGCAGATCCAGCGTCTCGCCGGTCGGGACGATCGATCCCGATGTCTCGGGAAACAAGACCACGTTGCCGACAACCAGCATGCCCGCCGCACTGACCACCGCCGAGATCCCCATCCCGAAACCAGCGCGTCGCGCGACGAGCGCAAGGAGGTGGGAGGCGACGACGAGTGTGACCAGGTCGGCTCGCCAGCGCAGGTCGACGAAGAAGCGAGCGAGACCGAAGGTGACGACGAGTGTGAGGACGGCGACGGCGACCTCGGTGGCGCCATCGGTAATTCGGCGGGGGCTCACGGTGTCCCCAAGGGCGAAGCCGGGCGACCGAGTCGCCAGTGACCTCCGAGTTGCCCCGGGCCGGTCAGGTGAATCCACTCGCCGGTGCTGACCGGTCCCGCTGCCGTGGTTCCCCACGAGTCGGCGTCGACCGTGATGACGATGGCCGCTCGGAGTCGTGCGGCGAAGCGGCGGCGAGCGGCGGCGTCAGAGGCGAGGATCGGGTCGGCGGACACAGCGACGACCGTGCCGGCACCGCTCGGGATGGCCGGGTTGATCTGTTCGGCACCATCGTCAAGGAGGGCGAGGAACTCCAGCAGCGACTCGAGTTGCGGATTGCCCGACACGAGCGGGGTCGATCGGCCGTCGGTCGTCTCGATGCGCGTCGCATCGCCGGCGGCGAGCACGGACGCGGCGACCGAGCCGGCGATCGACGTGGTGCGATCGAGGGCACGGGCAGTGTCGCCAGGGGGTCGCGTGTCGATCACGACCGAGAGGCGGCCGTGCCGTGGAGGCCGGAACTGTCGAACCTGGAGTTCGTCGCCCCGAGCCGAGCTGGGCCAGTGGATCTTGCGAAGGTCATCGCCGGGCACGTAGGGCCGAAGCCCGTCGAATTCTTCATCGCTGAGACCGAGCGATTGGCGCAGTTCCTCGCCGAGCAGGGGGTCATTGCCGGCCGGGACCTGGATCGGCGGAAGGGCCTCGATCGGCGGGTGGACGATCAGCCGAACCCGGGTGTCGATGCGGTGTCGCTTGCGTGCGAGCCCGAGTCCTTCGACGTCGTCGATTCGGATGGGTCCGAGATCGAGCACCCCTCGACGGGTGGTGGGCAGACGGTAGGCGCCGTGGACCGAACCGTTGCCAGCGACCGGCGCGAGCGCAAGGCCGACGCCCCGGGTTCCGGCAACGGCGTCGAGGAGCCGCAGAACGGGAGACCGACTGCGACCCCGGTTGATCACCTCAAGATCGACTCGGGCCGGTTCACCGACCGGCACCTGCGGGGGCGTGAGTTGGCGGACGACCGAGAGTCGGCTTGGTCGGAGTTGACGCAGCAGCACCGCCATGACGACCGCGGCGACCGCTGCGATCCCGACGACGAGGAACTCGATCGCACCGAACAACCGGCCGGACACCACGAAGACGACCCCGGCGACCAACAACCCCCAGCCGGTGCGGGTCGGCATGTCAGCCCCCGCCAGGGCGGGGGACGGGAACGCCGTCGAGAATCTCCGTGACGATGTCGATCGGTCGCGTGCCTCGCATACGACTCTCGGGTGTGACGAGCAGCCGATGGGGGATGACGTACCGGGCGAGCTTCTTGACATCGTCGGGCGTGGCGTACGCACGGCCCTCGGCTGCGGCGTGGGCCCGAACGATCCGTTGCAGAGCGAGCACACCGCGGGGTGACATGCCGAGTGACAGCGCAGGGTGGCGACGGGTGGCGTCCGCGAGGTCGAGGAGGTAACTCTGCAGCGCTGGAGCCAGGTAGACGCGTTCGAGCGAACTCGACATCGTGTTGACCTGGGCCGAGGTCAGTACCGGAGCGAGGTGGTCGGCGGGTTCGCCGGTATCGCCGTGCGATTCGAGGATCTCCAACTCGGCGGCACGATCGGGGTAGCCGATCTCAAGCTGCATCAAGAAGCGGTCGAGTTGCGCCTCGGGCAGGGCGTAGGTGCCTTCGTGCTCGATCGGGTTCTGTGTGGCGATCACCATGAAGGGCGACGCCAACTGGTGCGTAACGCCGTCGGACGTAACCTGCCGTTCAGCCATGGCTTCGAGGAGGGCGGATTGGGTCTTTGGCGATGCCCGGTTGATTTCGTCGGCCAGTAACACGTTGCTGAAAACCGGACCAGGCCGGAACTCGAAGGTGTCGGATCCTCGGTTCCAGACACTCACTCCAGTGACGTCGGTCGGGAGGAGGTCGGGGGTGAACTGCACTCGACCGAAGCGGCCGTCGACGCTACGAGCCAGTGCCTTGCCCAGGCTGGTCTTGCCGACACCGGGAACATCTTCGACCAAGACATGTCCGTTGGCGATCAGGGCCAACGCCATGAGGTGGATCACGGTGCTCTTGCCCTTGATCGCCGTGGCGATGTTGGCGGTGAGCGAGGCGAAGTCGGCGGCGAAGTTCGCGCTTGCTCCGTACGAGCCTTCCGTCTCGGGCTCATCGGCCGGTTGATCGGTTGTCGTCACGCGGCCTCCACTGTCGGTCGTGCCGAGTCAGCGTAGAGCGTCTGACCTTTCTCTGGCGTTCGGCCTTCGGTCCGTGGAGGCCGGTCGGATGCGGCTCTACGATGCCGTTCGTGGAGCACGTCCTAGCGGTCGATATCGGTGGCACGAAACTCGAGGTCGGCATCGTCGATGTGGACGGGACGATCGTCGATCGCCGGCGGGCACCTTCGACGGATGTCGTCGACGCCGAGGCACTGTTCGTTCGACTGACGCAACTCATCGACGAGGTCGCAGCGCATCCCTTGATGTCGGCCGTGCGTGTCTGCGGCGTGGGCTGCGGAGGCCCCATGCGGCAAGCCGGCGAGGTGGTGTCGCCGATCAACATTCCCGTATGGCGAGACTTTCCGCTTCGCACCCGACTCGCTGAGCACACCGGCCTGGCCGTGCACGTCGATAACGACGCGAAGGCACTTGCGCTCGGTGAGGCATGGAAGGGCAGGGCTCGCGGCGTGCCGAACTTCATCGCCATGGTCGTGTCGACCGGCGTCGGCGGTGGCATCGTCCTCGATGGCCGACTGCTCGACGGCAACGACGGCAACGCCGGCCACATCGGTCATGTCGTGGTCGAACCTGAGGGCACCGACCTCGACACCCATGTACAGGGCGTGTTGGAGGCCGAGGTCAGCGGCACCGGTATCGCCGCCCGAACGGGTCGTCCCGCCGAAGCGGCCGACGAAGCCGAACGCATCCGGGCCGGCAGGCTCGTCGGCCGAGCCGTCGGTTCGCTTGCCAATCTGCTCGATCTGCAGCTCGCGGTGGTCGCCGGCTCGGTCGCCTTGGGATTCGGTGACACGTTCTTCTCTGCTGCCCAAGTTGAGATCGACAGGGTGGCCGATCTGCAACACTCGAAGGGCACGATCATCGCGCCGGCCGAACTCGGCGCCGACGGTCCGCTGATCGGTGCTGCCGCCGTGGGGCTCCGAGGTGAGGGTCACGACGTGGGGGTCCGATGAGTCCGATCAAGACGATGGTGGTGGCAATTCGGGTTCTGGCCGTTCGCCCGTGGCTGTGGCCGACGGCGCTGCGCCAGCTTCGCAACTTCGCCCCCGATGGTTGGTGGCGGCGAGCGCCGTTCCTGCCGATCCCTGATCGAGCACTCCTCGAGTTCCGGGGCACCACCCAGTACGGCGACCCGAACCATGCCGCCGACGCCGACGATCTGCTCGCTTGGCTCGAGTGGTGTCGCGCCGAGGCGCGCCGGGTGGCGTGACCGGTCGATTCGGCATCGAGTACGTCACCGCCGACGCCGCCACGCTTCACGAGTTCCGCCCGCCGTGCACGAGCCGCCCGACGATCGTCGTCGGTGAGGTCACGGCACCCGCCCTCGTGCTCGGTTCGACGCAACCCGACACCCACGCCGATCCAGCCAGGGCCGTCTCCGGCGGGTATGAGATTGTCCGACGGCGGAGCGGGGGAGGTTCGGTGTGGCTCGCTCCTGGCGCCCAGGTGTGGGTCGACGTGTGGCTTCCCGCCGGTGACCCGTGGTGGGACGACGACGTCGCCCGAGCAGCAGTGCCGGTCGGCGAGGCGTGGCGCTCAGCGCTCGAGGTTGTTGGTCTCGGTGACGGCTTCCACGTTCACCAGGGTGGGGTCGAGTCCCGCCCGTGGTCGTCGCTCGTTTGTTTCGCCGGCATCGGTCCGGGCGAGGTCCTCGACAGTGATGGGCGGAAGTGGGTCGGCATCAGCCAGCGCCGGACGCGCGACTGGATTCGGCTGCAGACGATGGCCCATCGTCGGTGGTCGCCCGACGACGCCGTCGATGGTCTCCTCGGCCACGAGGGCCCCGATGCCGTCCTCGCCGACGCTGTCGGTGAGATCCGCGGCGCCGACGTGCTTACTGCGCTGATTCCCGAACTGGGCTGATCTCGAGCGACGCCGGGCTCGCTCGTCGCCGGGGGAGCGGAGGGCAACGCGTCGCGCTCGAAAACGGGGCTGAGCGCTCCCTTTGTGGCACGAACAGGCGTTCGGTCCGGTAGTTCGTGGAGGAAATGCTTGCGAGATGGAGGGATGGGGAGTAATGTGGAGCGATATGGAGGACAAGGGGGATTCCAGGGGCGACCAAGAGCCCATGGGAGATCCCGAGTCCGAGCGTCACCCGACGCACCAGGACGCAGCCGATTCACACACCGAGAGGGGGAACGCCGATGGCCCGATTCGTGGGCAACTTCGAGCACACGCTCGACGAGAAGGGTCGACTCATCCTTCCCTCGGCCTTCCGCCCGAAGCTGGCCGAGGGGGCATTCATCACGCCGCTCGACCATTGCCTGGCGATCCTTCCGGCCGAGGAGTTCGACCGGATGGCGGATCGTCTGGAGTCGCAGGTTGCTGCCGGCGGGGTCGACGTGAACGCACTCCGGCACTTCGCCTCCCAGGCCGACGAGGTCACGCCCGACTCGCAGGGGCGGGTTCGACTGCTTCCGCACCTGCGGGAACTCGGCGGGCTCGACCGCAACGTGATCGTGACCGGCGCGCTTCGGCGCATCGAGATCTGGTCACCGGAGCGTTGGAACCAACTCGGTACCGCTGGTGCCGAGTCGCTGACCTCGGCCATCGAACGAGGTCACGGCCTCGGCTGAGGCCCGACGCCGGCATCTGATCTTCCCCCACAACCACGACGACGACACGAAAGGACCCGACCCACAACCCCAGCGATCTCGACCATCTGCAGTCTTCCGATCAGCAAATGGAAGACCCGTACTCCGCCCGCTTGCCATTAGGACGACCGGGGAGACATCCCGGCGTGCGCCGCCGATCGGGAGACTGCAGACGGCCGAGGTCACCGGCAACACAGGTGGGTCGCTGCAATGGCCGAATACGACACCCCAACGGCAGAAAGCGGAGCGCACGGCGATGCGACCGGATTCGCCCACGTGTCGGTCATGCTCGACGAGATCGTCGAGGTTCTCTCCGAGGTGCCGGATGGCATCGTCGTCGACGCCACGCTCGGCGGGGCCGGCCATGCCGCTGCGTTGCTGGCGGCAAACGACGGCATCTCGATTCTCGGTCTCGATCGCGACGAGATGGCCCTGGCCGCCGCCAGCGCTCGACTTGCGGCGCACGGCGACCGGGTCGCGGTTCGCCACACCCGCTTCGACGGTCTCGCTGGGGCGGTGCGGTCGCTCGGCGCCGAACGGTTGTCGGGTGCATTGTTTGATCTCGGCGTGAGTTCGCCACAGCTGGATCTCGCCGACCGAGGTTTCAGCTTCCGCAACGACGGGCCGCTCGACATGCGGATGGATCGCAGCCAGGGTCGCACCGCCGCCGATCTCGTGAACACCAGCGACGAACGGACCCTCGCAGGAATCCTCCAGCGCAACGGCGACGAGCGCCACGCCCGTCGCATCGCCCGCGCGATCGTCGCTGCGCGCCCGATCTCCACGACAGGTGAGCTGGCCGAGATTGTGCGCGATGCCGTTCCCGCCGCAGCTCGCCGCCACGCCGGCCATCCGGCCCGCAAGACCTTCCAGGCGATCCGCATCGAAATCAACGACGAACTCGCGATGCTCGAAGGTGCGCTCACCCAGGCCCTGGATCTGCTCGCCCCGAAAGGCCGGTGCGCAGTGTTGAGCTATCACTCTGGCGAGGACCGCATCGTCAAACACGTCTTCCGCAACGCCGCCGGTGAAGCGCCACGACCGCGACCCGATCTCCCTCCGCCACCTGGTCACGAGGCGTCGGTGTCGTTGCTGTGGCGCGGTGCTCGACGTCCGAGTGACGCCGAGGTCGAGCGCAACCCTCGTGCGGAAGCAGCCCGCTTCCGTGCAGTCGAGAAGCTCGGGGCGGTCGCCTGATGGTCGCCACCCAGACCGTCCGCCGCCCTGCGGCCCGGCCCGCCCGCCCGGCGCAGCCACGGCAGGCGAACCTTCGTGTCGTCCGCCCGGATCATCGGATCCGGGCCGTCGGCATGCTCGGTACCTCGGTGGTCGTAACCCTCTTCGTCGTCTTGTTCGTCATCGCCGCCCTTCACGCCGTTCTCGTGCAGACCCAGGCCCAGATCGATGCCCAGCGTGCCGCCAATGCCGCCGTGCATGCCGAGCTTGCCGTTGTCACGGCCGATCTGGCTCGTGTTGATTCGCCGGAAGGCCTCGAGCAGTGGGCGATCGAGGCTGGGCTGGTACTGGCCCCCGAGGTCGTGATCCTCTCGCCGGTCGCTCCGGGCACACTGGCCCCACCGATGTCAGGCGACCCGTTCGCGGAGGCGGTGGGGTGAGTCCGGCGGGTCGCCGACCGAGCCGTGGCCGCTCGACCACCTCGGCCCATCCCACGGTGTGCCCGACTCGACTCCGCACCCTCTGCGCCGTCTTCATCATCGTGATCGGCGGATTTGGGTACCGCCTCGCCGACCTCCAGTTGACCCCGGACCAGGCGCTCGCCGAGCCGATCAGTCGCACCCTGCGCACCGAGGACTTGCCCGCTCAACGCGGGTCAATCGTCGACCGCCTCGGTCGACCGTTGGCCTACTCACGTCCTGCCCCGACGATCGTCGCCGACCCCCGGCTGATCAGCACGGAGCAGGTGCCGTATGTCGTCGGTCAACTCGCTTCCTTGCTCGACACCGACCCCGAGGTCATGGCGCGTCGGCTCACGAGCG
>Ga0181588_10002609_pt1 | contig 15508 bp, 8 predicted proteins | sample 071ome_26_FD_148607 | JGI IMG/M metagenome (GOLD analysis project Ga0181588, IMG submission 148607) | Coastal salt marsh microbial communities from the Groves Creek Marsh, Skidaway Island, Georgia - 071409BT metaG (spades assembly) | ecosystem: Environmental > Aquatic > Marine > Intertidal zone...
CGAGGCGCGAAGATCAATGCGCTGGCCAGGGAAAGCGGATCTCCCATGAGCACGGCTGCCTACCACGGCCGCATGGCAATGCTGCGACAATTGCTCGCGGACGGCGGCAATCCCAACTTCGAGAATCGCGATGGCAATACTCCGCTTCACGTCGCCGCGTTTGCCGGCGAGATTGAAATCGTGAAGTTCCTGCTCGCGAAGGGCGCGTCGACGGCCAAGCGCAATCGCAATCGGCAAACCGCCGCCGATATCGTTGCCGGTGAATGGAGCGAGGAGACCGCGGGGATCTATCGCGCCATCGGGGATGCGACCGGACGCGAGTTCGACCTTGATCACATCCGTGAGATCCGCCCCAAGGTTGCCAAACTTCTCAACTCCCGTTCGAAGTAAACGGACTTCTCCATGAAAAAGACGCTGCTTCTGGCCTTGGCTCTCTGCTTTTGCCCTGCGCTGTTTGGAGATCCGTCTGCCGGGCCCAATGTGCTCTTCATCGCCGTTGATGACCTGAATGACTGGACGGGTTGCCTTGGCGGTCATTCGCAGGGCAAGACGCCCAACATCGATCGTCTCGCCGAACGGGGCGTGCTGTTCGAACAGGCGCATTGCGCGGCGCCGCTTTGCAGTCCATCCCGCACGGCGATCATGATGGGGCTTCGTCCTTCCACGACCGGCATCTACGGCAACCTCTATTGGTTCCGCGACCTGCCGGAATACACGGACTGGGTGACCTTGCCGCAATACTTCCGCCGGCATGGCTACCTGGCTTGGGGCGGCGGCAAGCTCTATCATATGGCGCAGGGCAAGTTCTCCGACGCCCAGGCCTGGGATCATGTCTACTCCACCCGCACCGGCGCTCTTCCTCCGCCCAAGAGCGAACGCTACCAGCACGGTCTGCGACCGAAGTTTGAATCCAATCCCATCCTCGCCCGCCTGATCGACTGGGGGCCGACCGATCATCCATTGGAGGCGAATCCCGACTGGAAGACGGCCGATGGCGCCGCTCAGTTCCTGCAACGCGATCACGACAAGCCCTTCTTTCTCGGTTGTGGAATCTATCTCCCGCATCTCCCGTGGTATGCTCCGCGAGAGTTCTTCGATAGGCATCCGTTGGAGGATATTGAGCTCCCTCCGCACAATCCCAATGACTTTGACGACATCCCGGCCATCGGCCGACGCATGGGGGAGAAACACATCAAGCACATCCGCGCGAGCGGCAAGTGGAAGGAAGCCGTGCAGGCCTGCCTGGCCGCCGATTCCTTCGCCGACGCCTGCGTGGGACACGTCTTGGACGCTTTGGCGAAGAGTCGGTATCGCGACAATACGATCGTCGTTCTCTGGGGCGATCACGGTTACGACATCGGCGAGAAGAAGATCGCGAAGTCGGCCTTGTGGGAACAAACGACGCGCACACCGCTGATCATTCATGTTCCGAGAAAGCTGCGCGGCAAATCGTGGAACACCTCGACCACGACCTGCAAACGACCGGTCAGTCTGCTCGACCTGTATCCCACCTTGATCGAGCTTTGCGGCCTGCCGCCGAATCCGAAACTCGAAGGCCGCAGCCTCGCGCCGCTCGTTCGCAATCCCGATGCCGATTGGCCCTATCCCGCCCTGATCACCCACTCGCCACAGTGGCATGGCAACAATCACGCCGTCCGCTCAGAACGCTGGCACTTCATCCACTACGCCGACGGCGGCGAGGAACTTTACGACATGAGCAAGGACCCCAATCAGTGGACGAATCTTGCGAATCATCCTGATATGAGTTTGGTGAAGGCAAGGCTTCGCAAGTGGCTGCCCAAGACAAACGCCAGACATTCACGCGGCAAACAGAAATGAAATCAATCAACGCGCTGCCATCACTGATCGTATTGGCTTGTGTCTTGTTGTCGGTAGGGGCTCAGGCCGCCGATTATATGTCGGCGGATCTTCGTGGTCGGGTCGAACAGTTGAAGAAGGAGGTGAAATCGTCGCCTTCGACCAAGGAGAACGGGATAGCTCGCGCGCGGGTCGTGTGGAAATGGGCGAATGCCCATGCTCTGAACGGCGGCTCGCTTCCGGTCGAGTTGCCGTCGCTGATTTCACGCGTGATGGGCAACTACGCGACCAGTCGTCGGAATCTGCAGGCGCTTGATCAAACCATCCGCGAACTAACCATCCATGACGAACGCCCGAATGCCATCGGCAAGCTGACAACGGATCAAGAACGACCGTTTGCGCCGGGATCCTACGTGACCGTCCGGCAGACCTACCACGTTGGTGAGATGCCCATGTCCCCGGGCGGCGGTTTCCTGGTTGGGCGACACTTCATGTCGAATCAGGGGCTCTATCAAACCAGCAATCCGGACCAGGACAACTACATCACCATCCAGGCGTCCAGTTCTTCCGCAAGGTTCGCGCCCAATACGCGACTGCTCCAAGGCATGCACGGCGGGTTTCGGCGAGGCGCTCCGGGTCTCTTCTTCGAACTCAAGGAAGGCGAGTTGAAAGAAGGCGACACGGTCACGATCACTTACGGCGACAAGAGCGGCGGCTCGCGCGGGTTCAAGGTGCAGACCTACAGCAACGACGCCTTTCCGCTTCCACTCTACGTGAATCTCAAGGGCAACCGCGACTTGTACACGCTGCCGCTGCAGACCTATCGCGTGGGCGGCGGGTCGGTGTTCGGCGTCCGCGGATTCGCGCCTTCGATCGTCGCGCCGGGTGAGAAGTTTGATGTCTCCGTTCGCAGTGAGGATTTCTATTACAACCGGGCCAGCGGTCCGGTTCCAGAATATGCGATCACGGTCAACGGCAAGCCGTTCCGCAAGATCGCCGCCGGGACGAAGGCGATCTCGGTTCTGAAGAGCATCAGTTTCGAGGAGCCTGGAATTCTCCGACTCAAGATCGAATCAACCGACGGCAAAGTTGTAGGCGAATGCAATCCAATCTGGGTGCGCGAGAATCCCAGGCTGCGGGTCTTCTGGGGCGAGACCCACGGACATTGTGGATTCGCCGAAGGACAGGGAACACCCGACGCGTATTTCCGTTTCGGGCGCGACGACGCTCGACTGGATTTTCTCACGCTATCCGAACACGACCTTTGGATGGACGACTCGGAGTGGAAACGGCTCATCGAGAAGGTGGACGAGTACAACGACGACGGCGATTTCGTCGCCATAGCCGGATACGAATGGACGGTGGCAACCGGGCGCGGCGGGCATCACAATGTGTTCTTTCGCGACACCGAGGATCGGCAGCGCGTTCCGAACCAGACCGCGCCGGTGTTGTCCCAGCTCTATCGGCGACTTGCCAACGAGAATGACATGGATGATATCCTGATCATCCCGCACGCGCACCAACCCGGCGAGTACCGCATGAACGACCGGCACATGGAGACATTGGTCGAGATCATGTCCATGCACGGCCATTTCGAATGGTTCGGGAAGATGTATCTCAAGCACGGGCACGAGGTTGGATTTGTGGCGGCTTCGGACGATCACCTCAGCCACCCGGGCTACAGCGCTCCGTTGCCAGGAGGCCTGGCTGCGCGTGGAGGATTGGCCGCCGTGTGGTCTGCGGAAAAGACGCGCGATTCCATTTTTTCCTCGATGAAGCGCCTGTCGGCCTACGCGACGACAGGGCAGCGCATCATCATGGACCTTCGCATGAATGGCGCGCGCATGGGGATTCGGACGGACTTCAGTGTGAAACGAAACGTGCGCGGCAAGATCGTGGGCACGTCTCCTTTGGCCGAAGTCGTTGTCGTCAAGAACGGAGAAGTCTATTGGTCCAAGGATCTGTTGACGGCACAGAGTCCGTCGAAGTCTGGGAGAGACCGGTTTGAGATCAGCTTCCATTCCACGACAGATCCTGAGATCCGGGATAGTCCGCGCGGCTGGCGTCCTTGGCGGGGGACGCTGACGGTCAATGGAGCGAAGTTGGCGTCTGTGACCTCGCCTGCGCTTCAGAACCGGCTTGCGGAGCGTCTCGATCGCACCGGCGACAACGAGGCCGAGTTCGGGTTGATAACCCGCGGGGCGTGGAAGAACCTGGTGGTCAATCTGAGCGACATCGAAGCTGACGCTGAAGTGACGTTGAATCTGAAGGCCGTCACTGAAAACCCCAGCACGCCCGCAACATTTCGCAAGCCCGGCCGGCTTCCGGCGCAAGAGATTCGATTCAAGCTCAACGATCTGAAGGACGGTTTGTTGAGCCATCGAAAGCGCATTGATCAGTTCTTCGACACGGTCACGATTCGCAGGATGCGCGATGACGCGCCGTTGGAATACGATCTCGATTTTGTGGACACGCATGACCCGCGCCGGGGTGACCACTACTATGTGCGTGTCCGTCAGGTTGACGGCGGCGTTGCCTGGTCCAGTCCCAACTGGGTTGGCGGATTCGCCAAGCCGCGTGAGTTGGAGCCGAGGTGAGTGAAAGTTCTGCTTGGGCGCATGCTGGATCGGAGTGCGATTGCGCTCGCGAGGGTGTGGCCCGCCTCACCTTCGAACTTTTCGACCGCGCTTCGATTCGTATGATGACACGGCACCTGACGGACTCATGAAGAACACGCACAACGACAACGCGGGAAACTCCCGCAAGGGCATCCTTGTTCTGCTGTGCGCCATGGCGTCGCTGGCGATCGGCCTTCTCCTGCCGGACAGGAATGAGACGTCCCTATCCACCACCGCCGCACAAGTCCAGCCACGAGCGGAGGCTGCGGGTTCCTCAGGTCGGCCGGACGACCTGGCTCACGGGCGCTCCGGCGTGGACCTATCGCGTTTCGACGCCCGCGCCCGCGCACAACAAAGGGATGCGCTGCGGGATATGAATGATGCCAGGTCGCGGCTGCAGACCCAGCGTCGGCGATGGACGGAGCTCCTGGAACGTCATGCCCAGGGGGACAAGGCGGCGCTCACGAAGCTGCTGAGCTCCATCACGACAGCGAACGCGTTGGAAGTCTGGGACCTCGCCAGGAGCTCGAAGCTATCCCGGGAGGACAAGGCGCGCCTCTATGAGACGCTGGGCATGGCCGGCGGAGCAGGCCTGTTTCACCAGTTGGTTGGCCTTGGCGATCGCGATGCGGCTCTCGCCGTCAAGGGCTGGAGCCGGATTGATCCTGCCGGCGCCTTCGATTGGTTTCGCCAACTCGACGTCAACAAGAACCCCGAAATGCAGCAATACCTCGCGGCCGCCAATCTTGACGAACACGGGTTCCTCGACAACGTCTCCGCCGGCCTGCTCGACTCGCTTGAATCTCAAGACTCTGGCGCGGCCTTCGCCGAAGCGGCCACCGAATTGGTGGAATCGCTTATGAGTGAGGACCCGATGAAGGGTGAGGCGATGATGCGCGAAGTCACCGAACGTTTTGTGGATCTCTACGATTCCAGCGCCTTGACCGACTGGTTCAACCAGATCGACGATCCCAACGTCCAGAGCGCCGCGATTCAGCGGATCATTGAGACCGGCGCGTTCAAGGATGATCCCTTCGAGGCCGTGGACGTGGCCTTGTCGCTGGACAATTCCAGGAGTCGTCAGACCGCCCTCTCCGCGGCGTTCGGTCAATTGGGCGGCGGCGTGAGCGGCGTCGATCCGAATTCGGTCGCCGCCCAGCTCAACGAGATGCCCCCCGGTCGGGACAGGGACTTCGCAATCAATGGATTCGCCCATGGCCTCGTCGGTCAATCCCCGGAATCCGCCCTGCAATGGGCCAACACCATCTCCGACGACGGCTTCCGCCAGACGGTCACCCGGAACATCAACCGACGGATCGGGGCGCAGGGCGGAAAGTGATTTGACCCCTTCTTCCCGGGTTGCGTCTCCAGTTCTTTGATGGTTGGGGGTAACCCCTTCTTCCCCGCTGCTATTCACAACAATGCCTCCATCATCCGCCAGATACCCATCGGCCCGTCCCGCCTCTGACCGGGCCAAGCTCGGCGGCCATCAACGCTTTCAACGATTCGACATGAAAGCCGACACCGGGCAGACTTCCGACCTTTCCAATAAGCCTCCGCGGGTGTTCGAGCGTCTCAAAAGCGAACTTCTCCGGATCAACCAGGGCGTCATGACCGACGCGTCGGATTGGAACGGATCAGAATCATCATGACAAAACATTGCCCCATCCAATCGCCGACGATCGGAGCGCCGAGCATTGATCGGCCGGAACTTGCGCAAGGCTCACGAATGCCGAGCAATGCTCGGCGCTCCTTCATCTTGGGTTCGGCAGCGCACTTCCTCCTCGTCTTCATGGCCGCGGCCGCATTCACCGGTTGCGACGGAAATAAGGGAGAAGAGGAAGCCAAGGCGAAGGCCAAGGCGGCGGGACCGCCGGTGATCAAACCCACGCTGGTGGAGTTGGAAGAGGTCAAGCGCGGCCCCATTGAGGCGCTGCTGGAACGCTCCGCGCCGCTGGAGGCCGAGGCGCAGGTGCAGGTGTTGGCGCGGACGCAGAATCCCGCAATCGAGCTGCTGGTCGAAAAAGGCGACACGGTGGAGAAGGGGCAGGTCCTGCTTCGCCTTGAGGACGATCGGCAGAGGACGGAGTTCGACCAGTCGCTCGGACAGATGGAGCAGGCGAAGATCGATCTCGCCAAGAAGCAGAACCTCTACGACCAGGACTTGATCAGCGAGACGGAATACCTGACCGCGAAGTTCAACTTCACCCAGGCCGAGCTGCGACACGAGAACAACAAGCGTCAACTCGACTACACGGAGGTCCGCGCGCCGATCAAGGGCACGATCACCAGCCGCACGGTCAAGGTTGGCGACACGGTCAACATGGGCACACCCATCTTTCAGATCATCGACCTGGAATCGACCGTCGCCCTGATCCATGTGCCCGAACAATACCTGCCCCGGCTCAAGTTGGACATGGACGCGCGGCTCACCTCCACCACCTACGACGACCAGGTCTTCGCGGGCTACGTGAAGCGCATTTCCCCGATCGTTGAGGCGCGGGCGGGCACGGTCGAGGTGGTGGTGGCATTGAAGGAACTGGGTCCGCTGCGGCCCGGCATGTGGGTCGATGTGGAACTGGTCCTGGACACCAAGGAGGACGCCCTGCTCATTCCCAAGCGCGCGATCGTCTACGACAACGACCAGACCTACGCCTTCAAGTCCTTCACCGATCCCAATGGCGTCAAGCGCGCCAAACGGTTTCTGGTCGAGCCGGTGAACATCGACAAGGAACACATCGAGCCGAAGGAGAACTTTGCCGAGGGCGACAAGATCGTGGTCGCGGGCCAGGTCGGCCTGAAGGATCTCGCGCCGATCCGAGAGCTCGGCGACGCCAAGACCATCGCCAAACCCCAGGCGCCGGCTGAAAACAAAGGAAAACCGGGGGCCGCGCCGGGGAAGAAGCCCAAGAAGAAATGAGATCCCAAATCCCAAGCTCCAGACCCCAAGCTCCAAAGGGAGCCGAGGGGCGCAGCGCCTATTCCGCGTCGACGTCCGGAGTCTGTCGGCTTGAAACAATACGGCGGCGCGATTTGAGATTTGGAGCTTGGAGCTTCTTTGGGATTTGGAGCTTGGAGCTTGGAGCTTATTGCCTTCCGCCGAATCCCCCGGCGAACTGATCCCCCCTTCACGTCCGACCACCCCATGCACTCCCCCCACCCGGATCCCAACTTCACCACCGATCGCCCGGTCGCGGTGTTGATGGTGTTCGTGGCGGCGGTGGTGTTCGGCTACTTCTCCCTGGGGCAGCTTCCGGTGACGTTGATGCCGGAGATGAGCTACCCGACCCTGACCGTGCGGACACAGTATCCCGGTGCGGCGCCGGAGGAGGTCGAGAACGACATCAGCCGGCCGATCGAGGAGCAGCTCGGCGTGGTCAGCGGCCTCAACGAAATCAGCAGCATCAGCCGCGCGGGGGTGAGTGATGTCTTGCTCGAGTTCGTCTGGGGCACGGAGATGGGCGACGCCATCCAGAACACCCTGGAGAAGCTCGACATGGTCTACCTGCCGCAACAGGCGGAGAAGCCGCTGCTCCTGCACTATGATCCCTCACTCGACCCGGTCATGGAATTGAGCCTGTCCATCGCCAAGCCCGGGGCCGAATCGGATGACGACGCCAAAGGCGATGTGAACGCCGCAGCTCGACGGCTCCGCCGCGTGGCCGAGTTGCAGGTGAAGCGCGCGTTGGAGCCCATCTCGGGCGTCGCGGCGGCGCGGGTTCGCGGCGGATTGGAGGAGGAGATCCACGTGCTGATCGATTCCGCCAAGCTCGATCGGGTGAACATCTCGATCAGCCAGGTCCTCGACAAGCTTCGCGCGGCGAACATCAACGCCGCCGGCGGCCGGATCCGCGAGGGCAACGCGGAATACATGATCCGCACGATCAATGAGTTCGAGAACATCGACGAGATCGCCAACACCATCGTCTACCGTCAGGAGGGTCGGGAAATCCGGTTGAAAGACATCGGCGTCGTGGTCTACGGGCAGCGGGACCGCGAAATGCTCACCCGGACCGACGGCCGGGAAAGCGTCCAGATCGACGTCTACAAGGAGGCCGATTCCAACATGATCCATGTCGGCGAGCGCATCAAGGCGGCCGTGGGCGGGCTCGATGGCGACCCACAGACGACGCTGGCGGGACGACTGCTCAAGGATGAGGGGCTCGCGCTGCAGATCGTGGCGGATCGTTCCATCTTCATTGAGAACAGCATCAACGAGGTCAAGTCCACCGCCATCACCGGCGGCGCCTTGGCGATCGTTGTCCTGCTGTTGTTCCTCCGCGACCTGCGTACAACCTCGATCATCGCGTTGAGCATTCCGATTTCGATCTTTGTCACCTTTGCGCCGCTCAATCTCCTGGATGTGTCATTGAACATCATGTCGCTCGGCGGCCTGGCGATGGGCATCGGCATGCTGGTGGATTCCTCGATCGTCGTGCTGGAATCGATCTACCGCTGCCGTGAGGAGGGTGACTCCGTCCGCGCGGCGGCGATCCGGGGCACGAAGGAGGTTCGCGGCGCGGTGATCGCCTCGACCCTGACCTCGATCTGCGTGTTCTTCCCGATGGTGTTTGTCGAAGGATTGGCCGGACAGGTCTTCAGCGACCTGGGTCTGACCGTGGTGACCTCGCTGGTCGCGTCGCTGATTGTGGCGATCCTCTTCATTCCGATGCTGGCCAGCCGCACGGGTTTGAAGCTCAAGGGCGGCGCGGGCATGGTGTCGCATCCCTTGGGCGGTTTCAACGGACGGCTCACCCCGGCCTCGCTGGCCTTCCGCGTCATCATCCCGCTCGGGCTGCTCATGGTCGTGATCGTCGGGACGCGGGTCGGCTACGTTGACTGGATGGAGGGGAAAGCGGAGGCGGCGGCCATCGAGAACGGCATGCCTCCGCCGACCGAGGATGACAAGGTCGACCGGAAGGAGCTGACGTTGGAAACCTTCAAGAAGTGGGGGCGGATCTTCGTGATCCCGCTGTTGGTGGCGTTCGCCAAAGTCCGCTTCGGACTGAAGGACAAGACGGGCAACTCCTTCACCGGAATCTGGTCCTCATTCCGAACCTTCGCCGACAGTTTGAAGGGCAACATTTTCCTCGCGATCATCGCCTTTCCCTACGTGCTGCTGCGGCTGCCCCTGGCCTTCGTTATCGAGGTGATCGGTTTGAACCTCGCCTGGCTCGTGCGGCTTGGAGCCGGCATCTTCTGGCTGAAGTTCAGGATCATGGGATTCCTGAAGCGGATCTTCGTCCGGGAGAATAAGGCGATCGATCCGGAGGCGGAACGGGGGCTCTACCCGAAGCTGCTCCGCCTCGCGCTGAGGTTTCCCGGGGCCATGGCCCTGCTGGCGGTCGCCTGCTTCGGAGTAACCTGGGTCGTCGGGAAGCAACTTCAATCCGAGTTGCTGCCCGAAGTTCGCCAGAACGAATTCACCTTCGAGGCCGCCATGCCTGTGGGCACGCCGTTGGACGCAACCGTCGCCACGCTGGGCCAGGTCGAACAGGAGATCCTCTCCCGCAAGGAGGCCCTGCAGATCGACACGATGTTGGTGATGTACGGCTTCGACACCGCGAACATGAAGCGGTCGGACGAGGGCGAGCATTCGGCCCGGTTCAAGGTTCTGTTGAAGAAGACCGAAACGCCGCATGAAACGGAAGACCGGGTGATCGAGGAAATGCGCGGCCTGTTCCAGAACGTGCCGGATATCAACGTCCGCCTGACCCGGCCCGTGCTGTTCAGCTCCAAGAAGCCGGTCGTGATCCAGATCAATGGCGAGGATCTCGAGGAATTGAAGCGGTTTTCCGACCAGGCGACCGAGTTGTTGTCCAAGGAGCCCGAACTGGCGGATGTGGAGCCGACGCTTCGCACCGGCGCGCCGGAGGTGCAGATCAGCTACGACCGCCAACAGATCGTCCGCCACGGCCTCAACATCAACTGGGTCGCCAGCCAGGTGCGCGACCTGGTCAAGGGCGCCGAGGCGACCCGGCTCAACCGGCGCGACCGGCGGGTGCCTATCGTCGTGCGGTTGGATGAGGAGGACCGCGAGCAGGTGGCCGATGTCGGCAAGCTGACCATCAACCCGGGCGGTCAGACGCCGATCCCGCTCAGCTCGATCGCCGAGCTGACCGTGGGCGAGGGTCCCAGTGAAATCAGGCGCATCGATGGCAAACGCGTGGCCCTGGTGCAGGCCAACATTGGCGGCGGCTCGCTGGGGGCCGCGGTCGACGCCGCGCGGAGGAATCTGACCGAGGGCATCGATTGGCCGGTCTACATGGATTTCTTCATCACGGGCCAGAACCAGGAGTGGGAGCGCAGTCGGGGCAGCCTTTTCCTGGCGCTGGGATTGAGTCTGTTCCTGGTCTACGTGATCATGGCTTCGCAGTTCGAGTCATTGATCCAGCCGTTGATCATCATGTTCACCATTCCGCTGGCGTTCGTGGGCACGGTTCTCGGACTCAAGTGGCTGGGGATCAACCTCTCGGTGGTGGTCTTCCTGGGCATGATCATGTTGGCCGGCATCGTGGTGAACAACGCCATCGTGCTGGTGGATTACACCAACACCCTGCGAAGCCGCGGCATCGTCCTGAAGGAGGCGATCGTCAAAGCCTGCCGCGTCCGGTTGCGGCCGATCCTGATGACCACCGCGACCACCGTGTTGGGCCTGCTGCCCATGGCCCTGGGCCTCGGCGACGGAGCCGAGATTCGCACGCCCATGGCCATCGCCGTGATCAGCGGTCTGCTCACCTCGACCTTCCTGACCCTGCTGATCATCCCGACAATCTACTTCATGTTCGCCTGGGTGGGTGAGCGGTGTTTCCAGACAACGGAGCACGACGAGAAAGAAATTCCAAAGCGCATGAACGCGCTGTAATCTGATCCCATGACGCAAAAGGCCGTACGGTTGTTGGAAGAGGTCAGACAGATGTCCCGCGAAGACAGGGAATGGATTGCGGTACAACTGTACGCGGATGCACATGAACATTCGGCGGTCGATGCCTTGGTGGGCGACCGCAAGAATGTGGATTCCGTGTTGAAGGAACGGTTGGACGGACCTTTCGAACCGTTTTCCGATAATTGGAAGGACGACGTTCGAGATCGGGCGGCTGACATGCTGCGAGAAGATCGGGATGAAAGTTAGTAAGCATCCTTCAGTTCAGACACGGGATCTGCCCAGAATCTATGCGCGCATCGCTCAAGACAATCCCACCGCCGCGGATCGCGTTCTGGACGCGATCGAAGCCGCGTTTGAGTTGCTGAGAATGACGCCCTTTGCCGGACCTGAGTACGACATGGAGAACGATGACTTCAAGGGCGTGCGCATGTATCCGGTTCCACGTTCTCCCAATTATCTCGTGTTCTACGTCCCCAAGGATGAGGAGATTCGGATCTTGTATGTGATGCATGGCGCCCGGGACATTCCGGCGCGCGTTGCCGAAGACCTGAGGAGTTAGAGCCTTCTTTGCCCTCATGCCCTCCGACAACAACATGGTGACGAAGATCACCCGGTTCTCCCTGGACCGGAGGATCACCATGACCATGGTGTTCCTGACGATCATTGCCGTCGGCATGATCGCCGCCAAGCGTTTGCCCCTGGAGATGAACCCGCGCGGCCTGGAGGGACATTACATGTCCGTCCACGCCCGCTGGAATGTCGGCGTGCCGCCGGAGACCATGCAGCGGATCTCGCTGCCGATGGAGGAGGAACTGAGCACGGTGCGCGGCCTGGATCACATCACCACTCACGGCTACAAATGGGGCGGCCGGATCGAGATGCGCTTCAAGCACGGCACGGATATGGATGTCGCCTATCGGGAGGTGCGTGACCGCGTCGAGCGCGCCCGGACCCGCTTTCCCGAAGGGACGGAGAAACCGCACATCTACAAGCACCAACCCGGGGCCGAGCCCATCGTCAGCTTCCGCATCGCCTACGATCAGGACTCCGATTACTACGAGCTGATCCAAAAGCACGTCCTCACGCCGCTGCAACGCATCGACGGCGTGGCGGACATCGACTTCCGCATCTACCAGCGGGAACTCAAGATCGAGGTGGACAAGGACAAGGCCGAGGCCCACGGCATCAACATCAGGGAACTCGCGAACCGCCTGCGCTCGGACAACTTCACCCTCGCCAGCGGCCACGTCATCGACGGCGGCCGGAAGTACACGCTGAAGTCCTCCAGCTCCTTCAAGAACATGCACGCGATCAAGGACATCCCGATCAAGCCGGGCATCTTCCTGCGCGACATCGCCACGGTGTCCTTCGAGCCCGAGGAGGCCGAACAGCTCTATCGCTACAAGGGCATGCCGGCCAACGGCATCAACGTGAAGAAGGAAGGTGAGGCCAACACGGTCGAGATCAGCAGGAAGGTCATCGACACCATCGAAGAGATCAAGCAGAACCCCGAGTTGAAGGGCTTCGACCTGAGCGTCTACCGCGACGAGGGCAAAGACATCGTCAAACGGCTCTCGGCGCTGATCGACAACGGCAAGGTCGGGGCGATGCTCGCCGCGATCGTCCTGTTCTTCTTCCTGCGCCAGTTTCGCATGACGATGGTGATCTCGCTGGCCATTCCGCTCTGCCTGCTCGTCGCGATGACCGTGATGTTCTTTGCGGACAAGACCCTGAACCGCCTCACCATCATGGGGCTGGTGATCTGCGTGGGACTGCTGGTCGACAACTCGGTCGTGGTTGCCGAGAACATCCACCGCCACTTTACCAACGGCCTCTCCCGTCGGGACGCCTGCCTCAAGGGCGTCAGTGAAATCGGGTTCGCCATCACCATCGCGACCTGCACGACGCTGATCGTCTTCAGCTCGGCGCTGCTTTTCGACGGCCGGTTGAAGTTCATGATCAAGAACATGTCGCTGCCGGTGATCACCGCCATCGCCGCCTCGCTGGTCACGGCGCTGTTGTTCATTCCGCTGTGCGTCTACCTGACGCTTTCGGACAAGAAGCGGGACAAGCCGCGACGCACGCCTTCCTGGCTGTTGGGCGTCGTCTTCAAGTGGATCTACGACAAGACCTTCGAGCGGTTCAACCGGCTCTACAACCAGGGCCTGAGGTTCTTCCTGCGCCACCGACTCGACATGTCCGTGGTCCTGATCGGTTTGCTTGCCTTCACCTGGACAATGTCCAAGGGGCTCAATCGCGACCGCAAGGAGCCGGAGTTGCTCCGCTATTTCAGCTTCAACATCCAGTTCCCGGAAAAGTATTCGATGGAAGACCGGCTCAACTACATGAAGAAGGTCGAGCGGCAGGTCGAGAAGTTCAACGACGTCTATGACCTTGAGGCCTACGAGGTCTTCTATGCCAAGTGGTATGGGCGCTTCGCCGGGTTCCTCGCCGTCGATCGCGAGGGCGAGTTGTCGCGGGAGGAGGCGGTCGACCGGCTTTTTGAGGATTTCCCGGAGGAGCCCGGCGTGATCGTCAAATACCGCGGCAAAGAGGGCGCGCATCGCAAGGACGACCACCGCTTCATGCATCACATCCGACTCGTGGGCGACGACCCGGATCTGCTCAAACAAGTGGCCGAGGAGCTCAAACCCACCTTCGAGATCATCCCGGGAGTGGAATCCTTCATGGACAGCGCCGACAAGGCCGAGGCGCCCAGCGAGGTGGCGTTGACGATCGATCGCGAGAAGGCGGATTCCCTCGGCGTGAATCCGCAGCAACTGGCCGGGACCATCGGGGCGGCCGTGCGCGGCGAGCATCTGCCGCGCTTCAACAACAAGGGGCGGCAGGTTCCCATGCGGTTGTTGTTCGAGGAGGATGACCGTTCGGAGATCGCGGACATCTACAACTTTCAGATACCCGCCGCGGAAGGCCGGGTCAGCACGGTGGGCGCGGTCACGCACACGCGCTACCTGAAGAACGAGGACAACGCGATCCGCCGCGAGAACAAGCGCGTGCAGCAATGGTTCGGCATGAAGCTCACTCCGGGGCCGGAGACCTGGAAGACCAAGGGCATGATCGAGCAGACCAAACGGGCCATCGATCTGCCGGAAGGCGTCTCCTTCGACGAACCGCAGAAGGAATTCAAGGACGACGACCGCAAGAAGGGCTGGCACATGATCCTGCTGGCGATCCTCTTCGTCTATATGTTGATGGCCTTCTTCTTCGAGAGCACATTGATTCCACTGTCGATCATCCTGACCATTCCGCTGGCCTCCCTGGGCGCGGTCGCCGTGCTGAAGTTCACCGACACCTTCATCGACCAGATGGTCTACACCGCGGCGTTGCTGTTGATCGGAATCGTGGTCAACAACGGCATCGTGCTCGTCGACTACGCCAACCGGCTCCGCAGCGGCGGCATGGAACGCGGCGAAGCGCTGTTGACTGCGGCGCGGCATCGCTTCCGTCCGATTATCATGACCGCGCTGACCACCATCTGCGGCATGATTCCGCTGACGTTCGGATCCGCCGAGAACATGGGAGTCAGCTTCAAGAGCTTCGGCATGGTGCTGATCGGCGGGATGACCTCGGCCACCCTGTTCACGCTGCTCGCGGTCCCGGTCTTTTACACCCTGATCGAGGACGCCAAGAACGGCTTCACCAACATCCTGGCCAGCGTGTTCGACCGGTCGGGCAAGGCCGGGAACCAGGGCGCGCCCTGAATAGACGCGGATTGATGCGGCGTCCGAGATGGGTGTATTGATTGGCCCAGGCGGCGCGTCCGCCGCGCCCGTTTTCATCTTATGCCTGTCGCTGCCCCAACTCAGTTCGCGTTCGACCGTCGCCGTTTTCTGCGAGCAGCCGGGGTGACGTTGGCAATGCCTTTGTTCGATTCGGCGGCGTTGCTGCGAGGGCAGTCTGCTCCCCGGGCCGAACCTGGATTCAATCCGGACGGCGTTCCCCGGCGGATGGTCTGCATCTGCAACAACATGGGGTTCTATCCGCCGAACCTGATTCCGGAGAAGGCGGACCGCGACTACGAGGCCACGCGTTACCTGAAAACGCTGGCTTCATTGCGCAATGATTTCACCTTCCTGTCCGGTGTGTCGCACCCCGAGGTCGATGGCGGTCACGCGTCGGAAAAATGCTTCCTGACGACCGCGCCGCATCCGGGAGGCAACAGTTT